>Ga0316583_10000212_pt1 | contig 15381 bp, 15 predicted proteins | sample J_170502JBrBrA_D_FD_204513 | JGI IMG/M metagenome (GOLD analysis project Ga0316583, IMG submission 204513) | Rhizosphere microbial communities from salt marsh grasses in Alabama, United States - J_170502JBrBrA | ecosystem: Host-associated > Plants > Roots > Rhizosphere | place: USA: Alabama... | reverse complement strand
CACCGTTTTCAGCCGCACGCGCGGGTGGATCTCGCCCTGCGACATTACCGGCGTCTGGGCGCGGAAGCGCTCGACAATGCCGCGCACGAATGGACGGATGCCGGCGGAGGTGACGAGCACTGGGGATTCGCCGGCGCGCGCGGCGGCCTCGAAGGCGTCGCGCACCAGCGTAATAAATTCGGTGAGTTTGGAGGGCTGCATGGCGAGCGAGCGCTCGTCGCCCTGGCCGACCAGCGATTCGGCGAAGGCCTGCTCCCACGGCGCCGACAGCGCGATGATCGGCAAATAGCCGGCGGGGCTGGCGTGCTGGGCGCAGATTTGGCGGGCGAGCCGCGCGCGGACGTGCTCGGCCAGGACGGTCGGGTTGCGCGTCGAGGCGATGCCGTCGGCGATGCCCTCCAGGATGGTGGAGAGGTCGCGGATGGAAACGCGCTCGGCCAAAAGGAGCTGCAGCACGCGCTGGATGCCGGAGATATTGATCGCCGTCGGCACCAGGTCCTTGAGCAACTCCGCCTGTTCCTTCGGCAGCTCCTTGAGGAGTTTCTGCACCTCGCCGTAGGACAAGAGCTCCGCCACGTTGCCTTTTATGAGCTCGGTCAGGTGGGTTGCCAGCACGGTGGCAGCATCAACCACCGTATAACCCTTCATCGAGGCCTCTTCCTTGAGCGAGGCGTCGATCCAGGTTGCCGGCAGGCCGAATGTCGGTTCGGTGGTATGGGTGCCGGCAAGATCGACTTGGCCGCCGGCGGGGTCCATGACCATGTACTGACCGGCGAAGATATGGCCGCCGCCGGCGTCCACTTCCTTGATCTTGATGATGTAGTCGTTGGCTTCCAGGTGCACGTTGTCAAGGATGCGCACCGCCGGCATCACGAAGCCCATCTCCATCGCCAGCGACCGGCGCAATGCCTTGATCTGCTCCGTGAGCCGGTCATTGCCGTCGGGCGCGTTGACCAGCGGCAGCAGCGCGTAGCCAAGCTCGACCTTGAGGTCATCGATCTTGAGGGCCGCGCTGATCGGCTCGTCGGCCTCCTTCTTCTCGGCTTCGACGTCGGCTTCTTTCTGCACGGTGGCGGCGGCGAGCTTGTTGCGCTTGTTGGTGATAATCGCGAGCGCGGTAGCGCCGCCCCCCAGCGCCAGGAACGGGACCATCGGGATGCCGGGCAGCAGCGACATGATCAGCATGACGGCGCCCGCCAGAGCGAGCGCCTGCGGATAGCCCGAGAGTTGCTTGAGCAACGCCTTGTCGGCGGCACCGGACACGCCGGCTTTCGAGACCAAGAGGCCGGCGGCGGTGGAGACGATCAGTGCCGGGATCTGCGTTACCAGGCCGTCGCCGACGGTGAGTGTCGTGTAGGAATGCGCGGCGGCGGAGAAGGTCAGCCCCTGCTGCGCAATGCCGATGATCATGCCGCCGACGATGTTGATGCCGGTGACCAGCAGGCCGGCGATGGCGTCGCCGCGCACGAACTTGGAGGCGCCGTCCATGGCGCCGAAGAAGCTGCCTTCCTCTTCGAGCTGCTTGCGTCGGTGACGCGCCTCCTTCTCGTCGATCATGCCGGAGGAGAGGTCGGCGTCGATCGCCATCTGCTTGCCGGGCATGGCGTCCAGGTGGAAGCGCGCGGCCACTTCGGCGATGCGGCCCGAACCCTTGGTGATGACCACGAAGTTCACGATCACCAGGATCGCGAATACGATGATGCCGATGACGAAATTGCCACCCATCACGAAATTGCCGAAGGCCTGGATGACGTGGCCGGCGGCGCCGGTACCTTCATGCCCGCGCGCGAGGATCAACCGCGTCGATGCGAGGTTCAGCGATAGCCTCAACATCGTCGAGATTAGCAGCACAGTGGGAAAGGACGAGAACTCGAGCGGCGCCTGGATAAACAGCGCCGTCATCAGGATCAGCACGGAGAAGATGATCGAGATGGCGAGCGAGAAGTCGAGCAGCAGCGGCGGCAGCGGCAGGATCAGAACGACGAGAATTGTGAGCACGCCGACGGCGAGGCCAATCTCGCCGCGCTTTATCAGTGCGCCGATCTCGCCGAGGCCCGGCAGGCTGATGCCCCGGGTGGCCCCGGAGGGGGCGGGCGGTGCGGCGCTGGTGTCGCTCATACTGTCCTGGTGCCGCCACACGCCCGGCGGATGGGACGCTAACAAACAAGAATTGCAAAACGCGTCGGAACTGCTGGATTCGGTGCCCCCGTAGCGACCCTGGCGAGCCGATACCTCAGTCCCTGGGCAATATTTGCCCAGTTTGTGGTTAGCAGGAGGTTAACGGTGGTAACTGCCAGCGCTGAAAGGGAAACCGGCCCTCTCCCCGGGGACGGGAGAGGGCCGGTCGAGCGCCTTTTTCGAAGCGGGCGCCCGTTGCCGGGCGGGGTGGGGGAGGATCAGCCCGGCATCATGACCTTGTTGATCACCTGGATGACGCCATTCGACTGCATGACGTTGCTGACGGTGATGCGGGCCTTGTCGCCCTTGCCGTCGACGATCCACAGATGGCCGCCCTTGTCCTCGATCGTGAGGTCGTCGCCCTCGACGGTCTTCAGCATGGCTTTGCCGTGGCCCGCCTTCACCTTCGCCATCAGGTCATGGGTGGTCAGCCGGCCGGGCACCACGTGATATGTGAGGATGCTCGTCAGCTTGTCCTTGTTCTTCGGCTCAAGCAGGGTCTTCACCGTGCCCTTCGGCAACTTGGCGAAAGCTGCATTGGTTGGCGCGAACACCGTGAAGGGGCCGGGGGACTCCAGCGTCTTCACCAGCCCCGCGGCCTTCACCGCGGCCACCAGCGTGGTGTGGTCCTTGGAGTGAATGGCGTTCTGCACGATGTTCTTGGACGGATACATCGGCGCGCCGCCGACCATCTTGGTCATTTCTTTGGCGACGAGCGGCGGGTTGAACCCTGCGCCGAGACCGAGCGCCAGCGCGGCAGCGCCGGCAAGCGCGAGGGTATGGATGCGTATCATGTAAATCTCCCGTTGCTCTGTTTCACGCGTCTCCACGATGGAGACGTAGCGAGCTACGGAAGCGGGCGGCGGTCGGATGCGCGGCGCGCAATCACAGAGTCGTGAGCTCGCCGGTGGCGATCACCGGGCCAGTGGGCTGGCCGGTAGGCGAACCGCCCGGTGGCTCGAGCGAGACCGCCACGACCGCCTTGGGTATCGCGTCAGCGACCAGGTTGGGCGGAAGGGCGAGAGTCACCGTGTGGCTGACCTGTAGCAGGCCGAGCGAATGGGGTTTACCGCCCGGCGGGATCAGCCATAGCTCAGGCACTTTGCCCTGCACTGGCGCAAACGATGCCGGCAATACGGCGATGGTGCCGTGCTGCGGATCGACGGTGACGATGAAGTGGTGATGGCCGCCGCCGTCGACCGACGCGATCAGGGGTGGCGGTGGTTTTGGCACGCCGACATAGAGGAGGGCGGCAAGACAGGCTGCTGCCACCACCCCGCTTACCAGCGTCAGCCCGCGCCAAAATGCGAGATCCCACCACAGGCCCGGGTGCCGCGGCGTCGGCGCGGGTAGGGCGGCGGCGACGTCCGTCCAGAGATGCGGCGGGGCTGCGACCTCCTCGAGGGCACCGGCCCACGGCGTTAGCCGTTGTTCCCATGCGGCGACAAGCGCCGAGAACGTCGGTTCGCGCACGATGCGGGCTGCGGCGGTGCTGCGTTCGGCGTTGTCCAGCACACCAAGTGCGTACTCGGCCGCGAGCAGCTCATCGTCCGGGATGCGGGTATGGTCTTGCGCGTCGCTCATTGGTCCAGACACGCCTTCAGCTTGATCATTGCCCGCCGGATCCAGCTCTTCATGGTGCCGAGCGGGACGTTCATGCGTTGCGCCAATTCGTCGTAGGTGTTGCCGTCGAAAAAGGCCGCGCGCAGCGCTTGGTGTTCGTGGCCGGCAAGACCGCCAAGGCATTCATGCAGGCGGGCATTTTGCTGCGCGTTTTCAAGCGCGCTGTCGGCCGCCGGGCCGTCGTCGGCCAGGTCGACGACCGTCTCGATCGGCGCCACGTGGCGGCTCACGCGGGTCGCGCGCAGGCGGTCGATGGCGCGGTTGCGCGCGATGGCGATCAACCACGTCATCGGGCTCGCGCGCGCGGCGTCGAACCCCGCGGCCTTGCGCCACACCGTCAGGTAGACGTCCTGCAACACGTCCTCTGCCTCGCTGCGTTCGTCCAAGATACGCAACACGACGCCAAAAAGCTTCGCCGAGGTCAGCCGATAGACGGTCTGCAGGGCGGCGCGGTCGCCGGCCGGAATGCGTGCCAGCGCGGCAGCGAGCAGGGCGCGATTGCCTTCGAGATCCATGATCGGCGCCGACCTGCGCTCCTTACTGTCGCTTCTAGACTTCCGTGCCCATATCGCGGCCGCCGGAATAGGTCCAGACGCCCTCCCAATTGCCGCCGTCGGCGCCATAGAGGGCGAGACCGGTGGAATTGCCGGCCTTGTAAGAGACGGCGAGGCCCTCGTGGGTGCCGATGCCAGTGCCGACGTAGTGCGCGCCGCCGACCACCCAGACCACGCGATAGGTCTTGCCGGTGCGCGCGACCTTGACCGCGCCATGATAGGATGAGCCGCCGCCTGGATTGGTGCCGGTAACACGGTACGTTCCGACCGGGTCAGCGGCGAAGGCGAGGGTCGCGCTGCAAAGGAGCGCGACGGCGACGAGCAGAGTACGCATGCATCCCCCAAGCTGAGTGCGGTGGCGCAATCGGCGCGCCCCTCAATGACCGAAGGCTCTCATCGACGAAAGTCTAGGGCGCGCGCGCGGCGGCGACAATCGCTGCGTCGGCGTCGGCGTCGGCGGCGCCGCCGCCTTCAAAGCGTTTCCAGACGAAGTGGAAATCGGTTCGCCGTCCGGAAACGCGACAAAACAAAAGCTTAGACAGGTTCACCGTTTCCGTGAATCGGTGAAGGTGTCTAGAGCGGCGGAAAGACGTGTCGGCCATCGGGCCCGAGTGGTAGCGGGTCGACCCGCGTGACGGCGGATAAGGCCAGCTCGCCATAGAGATGGGGAAACAGCGCCCCGCCGCGCGAGGCTTCCCACTTCAATGATTCGCCGAGTTGCTCGGCATCGATGCTCACCAGGACGAGCCCGTTTTGGCCGACAAAATGCTTGGCAGCCGTCTCATGGGCCTGCTCGGCGGTGGAGAAGTGGATGTATCCGTCGCTGAGGTCGATGGCCGCGCCCTTGAAGACGCCGTCGCGCTCGGCTTGCTGCCAGAGCGCTTGTGGGCAGATCTTGTAGATGATCATGGCGATGCCGGTGCCTATGCGTTTGTTACAGCGAAACAAATTAGTTTTTACACAAACAATCTTGAATTGCGCGCCGAAAATGACGATATCGCCGCCACATCCCCGATCTGGAGATATCATGATCGATACCGAGGAGTACCTCATCGAGACGGCTGACCGCTGCACGCGGCTGGCCCGCATGGGGCGCGAGTCGGCGGCCGATCTTGAAGCCATCAGCTATGAACTGATGGCCAAAGCGGTTGAACTCGATACGGTACAGGCCAAACAGCAAAAAAAGGCCGGCGGCAATAAAGGTCGCTGAGGGGAAACAAATCCAAGGCTACCGGAGCGTTTCCAGGCGAAGTGGATACCGGTTCGCCGTCCGGAAACGCGACCAGACAAAAACCGAGAAAGCCCGGCCTGCGCGCCGGGCTTTCTGCTTTTGGCGGGCCAGCGGATCGTTGGCTCGAATGTCGGGTGTTCCCGACATCCGCCTATGTTGCGCAAGTCGGACGTACCCCATTTGCGATGGCTTGGGGCTCGGCCTTCCAGCATAGCGCCGCAGTAAGACGTTTTATTTTCCGGCCCAGTGCTTCAAGCCACCAAGCGCCACCATGTAGGCTTTGCTGTGCTTATCGTAGCGGACGCTGTAGTTCGTCGGATAATAGCCGGCACGGCTATATTGAGCCGGCGTCTTAACCGGCAACGTCAGGTTCGGCTTTGTGTTGAGATAGGCCAGCGTCACCATCGGCTCGACGAAGATCATCTGCCCCTTGTTGTAGCCGTAGATAAAGGTGGCGGTGAAGGGCTTGCCGTGGAATTCGGGTGCCGTGAGGTCGATGGCATGAACGCCCATCTCGTTCACCGCCGTTTCCGGGATGACCTTATAGTCCGGCGGGACGAGCGCGGCGTTGGAGACCTTGGTTGCCGGGTCCTTCGGTCCCGTGAACGAAACCTTCCTCACCGCGGCCGAACTGATGCCGTAAAAGTGAAAGTCGAAATGCGGCACGGTGTAAACATGCGGTGGCGGGTGCCCGTGCGGGTTCCAATCGATCATTACATGCGTATAGCCGGTTTTCGGGCCGAGCTTCGGCATCGGCAGGGGATATACCCACGAGCCCTCGGCAGTCTTCTTGTTCAGTTCGGTCGGCAACCCATTCATGGCGGCGGGCGTCATGACGACTGCCACCGATGACGGCTTGCCGGATTTGTCGGTCTTGACGACGATGCGTGCGGTGCCTTTGCCGATGTGGACGGCGGCACCCTTGTAGGTCGCCGCATCGGCAATGCCGCCCATCAGCAAGAGTGCGGCGCTGGCGAGAAAGAAACCCGCGCCTCGTGATATTTTGTCCGCCCGTCGGATTGTGTCGCCCATTGGTCTTGTTTCCTTCTGTTTTTGATTTACGAAACAAACATCAATTCGTGCAGCCGTTGCTCACGACGAGATTCAATGGATGGCAGCGGCCAGCACGTACATAGCCATAACGACGACCACGAGCGAGCCAATGGTGTAAAACGTCGCACGGACTTCGTGGGTTTGTTTGGTGGCGTAGGTGAGCGTATGGAGCAGGCGCGCGCCGACGAACGTGTACATAAGGATGTTCGCCAACAGAACCGACGGCGCCGCCGCGACAAACAGCAGGCCGCAGGCGAGGAATGCCGGGATATTCTCCAGGTCGTTGCGGTGCATGCGCCGCGAGCGGTCGACGTAGTCGTTGACTTCGAGCTGTTCGGGGCGCGGATTTCGGTTGATCAGCCCGCCTCTCATGTCCTCCGGGGTTGCCCAGCCAGCGTCGACTCGGAGCATCCTGTAGACCGTCATCCAACCCTGGCCCATGAGCTTCAGGACCATGATCGAGCCAGCGATCATATAGGTCACGAAGACTGGGTTCTCGGCACTCAATAGCGTCATGGTTCTTCTCCAACTCTGCCAAGCGATGCGGACTTCGCTCGTTTCCAGCCTCGGCCGTACCAGAAGGTGCCCGGCACGTTGTCCTGCCGGGCGACAGCGCCACGCGTCAGGGCTTGCTCGCAGCGTCGGCCTGCCCCTTGCGGCCGCATTTTCACTGAACTATCTGTTTCTCGAAAATAAGCGCTACACGGCGACGGAGTTCCTGTCAACTTTCATGAAACATGATGTATCGTAAATATTATGGCCCGTTCATACCGACTCAGGCGGCGCGCCGAGCGCCAAGACGAGACCCGGCAGAAGATCGTCGATGCAGCCATGGAACTGCATCAGACCAAGGGGCTCGTAGCCACCAGCATCAGCGACATTGCCGACCGCGCGAACGTGGGCCGGGTCACGGTTTATCGCCACTTTCCCGATGAGGAGAGCCTGGTGGGGGCTTGCAGCGGCCAGTACTTCGAGCACCACCCGTTTCCCAACCCTGCCACCTGGAGCTCAATTCAGGACCCGGTTGCCAGGCTGCGCCGCGGTCTGCACGACACCTATGCCTATCACCGTGAAACCGAGCCGATGATGTCTCGGGTGATCGCCGACGCCAGGGACCTTCCGATCATGGCACCTTACCACGCGCACTGGCGGCACGCGGCGGACGTGATTGTTGCTTCATGGCCAGTGACGGGCCGCCGCAAGGTGTTGTTGCGCGCGGCCGTAGGGCTTGCGCTCAGCTTTGATAGCTGGCGAATGTTAATACGGGATCAGGGGCTGACCGACGATCAGGCCGTTGAGCTCATGATGCGTCTCGCAGCCGAGGACTCTCGGGCTTCAAGGTGATGCTGGATTTCTCTGCGTGACCATCACGCGCGTTCGTGACCCGCAAGCCCCGCGCCGCTTTCGACGCGAAGCGGACATTGGCTGACGCCCGGGGCCAGGGGCTGAGCTTTTGCTATATCGCGTTCCGGACGGCGACCCTGATTCCACTTCGCCTGGAAACGCTCTACGCCGCGCCGCGCAGCTCGCTGCCGCCATTCGCTGGCGGGATCGGGGCGCCGTCGGTCGCGTATTCGTTGAGCTTGTTGCGCAGCGTGCGGATAGAGATGCCGAGGATATTGGCGGCATGGGTCCGGTTGCCAAGGCAGTGCTTGAGCGTTTCCAGGATAAGATCGCGCTCGACCTCTGCCACCGTGCGGCCGACGAGGCCACGGGTGACCTGCTCGGCCGCCATGGCCGCCTGGGTGGCGACGTCGCCCCCGCGCGCCTGATCTAGCCGGCTGCCATCGGGCGTCAGGATACCGTCGATCCCAATCTCCGGCCCGGTTGAGAGCAGCACCGCGCGGTGCAGCGTGTTCTCCAGCTCGCGCACGTTGCCGGGCCAGCGGTGCACGCCGAGCGCGCGGCGCGCTTCCGCCGATAGGGGCCGAAGCGGCAGGCCGTTCGTTTCGGCGTATTTCTTGATGAAGTATTCGGCGAGTTCGGCGATGTCGGCTGGGCGCTGGCGCAGCGCTGGGATCTTCAGGTTCACCACGTTGAGCCTGAACAGGAGGTCCTCGCGGAATCGGCCCTCGCGTACGGCTTCCGTCAGATTGCGGTTGGAGGTGGCGATGATGCGGATATCGACCGGCACCGGACGGTTGCCGCCGACGCGGTCGATGACGCGTTCTTGAATCGCGCGCAGGAGCTTCGCCTGCAGGCGCACGTCCATCTCGGAAATCTCGTCGAGCAGCAGCGTGCCGCCGTTCGCTTCCTCGAACTTGCCGATGCGGCGCGCGAGCGCACCAGTGAAGGAGCCCTTCTCGTGGCCGAACAGCTCGGACTCCAAGAGGTTCTCCGGGATGGCGGCGCAGTTGACGCTGATGAACGGCTTCTTCGCTCGCAGGGAACGGCCGTGCACGTAGCGCGCCAGCACTTCCTTGCCGGTGCCACTTTCGCCGGTGATCAGCACCGAGGCGTCGGAGCCGGCGATCTGCTGGGCGAGCTTGACCACCTGCGCCATGGCGTCGTCGCGGTAGATCATCTCGCGCGAGTCGTCGGCGACGGCGGCGAGCACGGCGGCGATCAGGTCAGGGTCCGGCGGCAGCGGGATGTACTCCTTGGCGCCGGCATGGATGGCTGCGACCGCTGCGCGCGCGTCGTTGGAGACGCCGCAGGCGACGATTGGAACATGGATGCGTTCGGCATCGAGCCGTGCGATCAAATCGCGGATGTCGAGGGCGACGTCCACCATCACCAGGTCGGCACCGCGGCCGGAGCGCAGCACGGCGAGCGCCTGGCTGTTGTCCTCGGCATGGGTGACGCTCGCGCCTTTTTCCATGGCGAGCTTGGTGGCGGCGGTGAGCTGGCCCTGCAGCGTGCCGACGATCAGGAGTCGCATGGGTTAGCTCCGTAGTTCAATGGCGAATAAGAGGGCGAACGGAGTCATCAGTTCTTTTCTGCCTTGATGATTTCCGTCATGGTCACGCCGAGCTTATCTTCCACGAGCACGACTTCGCCGCGCGCGACCAAGCGGTTGTTGACGTAGATGTCGATAGCCTCGCCGACCTTGCGGTCGAGTTCGATGACGGCGCCGGGGCCGAGATTGAGCAGGTCGCCGACCTCCATGCGCGAACGGCCGAGCACGGCCGACACCTGCACGGGCACGTCGAACACGGCCTCAAGGTCGGCGGCGCCATGGGTCACTTGGTCGTCGCCGTCGGCGTCGCTGGGCGCGAGCGATCCCCCGTCCTCGACGTTCGGGACCCCGCTGCTTTCCAGGTCGGGCAGCGGCACTTCTTTGTTGTCGTTGTCGTCCTCGCTCATGGCCTGGCTCTCCGCAATTCACTGTCCTCGTTGGCGTGGCACGTTTCTTCTCGTTGGCTCACTCGGTTTCGGCATTCACTTGAGCGTCGGCGCTGCGCGCGGCGATGTAGCGGCCGACCAGTTCGTCGATAGTGGCCTTGGTGGCGGCCTCGTCGCGGTTGACGCCGCCCTCGGCCCATTCGATGCGGCAGTCGCCCGACGCGATTTGCGCGTCGGACTGCACGAGCACTCGGCCCTCGAACCCGCGCGCCGCGGCGATCTCATCGAGCTTGTCCTTGGTCGCCTCGTAGATGTCGGCGTTGACCTGCACCAGCACGTGTGGTGCGCTCACCAGGTGCCGGAAGCAGTCGGTGACGAGCGCAGTCACCTCGGTCATGGGCTCGCGTGCGATCAGTTCCGGCGCGAGCTTGGACGCCACCGCCACCGCCACCTCGACCGCCTCGATCTCCAGCCGAGCCTCGATGGCTTTGAGGGCGTGCTCGATGCGCGTCAGGCTGTCGGCAACCACCTGAAGCGTGGTGGCGATGTGCTGGGCGGCTTCATTGGTGGCCTTCTCGTGGCCGGCCGCAAAACCGTTACGATAGGCAACCGACTCCGCGTCCTCGCGCCGCCGCTCATGCTCGACGAGCGTGATGGTCGGCTTCTCGTGGGTCGTGAAGTCATCGTCGAACAGAAATTTTGCGGTCGCCTGTTTCATCTTTTTCCCGAAACCCGAATCAGTAAATCAGCTCTTCGTCGCCGCGGCTCTTGGAGATCAGAATCTCGCCCTTGGCGGCCATGTCTTTAGCCATGTTGACCAGCATCGCCTGCGCTTCGTCGACGTCGCGCAAGCGCACCGGTCCCAGAGCCTGCATGTCGTCGACCAACATCTTAGCGGCGCGCGACGACATGTTGGCGAAGAAGAACTGGCGTACAGTATCGTTGGCACCTTTGAGCGCGACTGCGAGTTTATCCTTGTCGATGTTGCGCATCAGCGTCTGGGCCGAGCCGGCGTCGAGCTTGATGAGATCGTCGAAGGTGAACATCAGCGCTTTGATGCGCTCCGCCGAGTCGCGGTTCTCGGCTTCCAGCGAGCTGAGGAAACGGGTTTCTGTCTGGCGGTCGAAATTATTGAAGATTTCGGCCATCACCTCGTGTGCGTCGCGCCGGCGAGTCTGCGATAAGTTAGACATGAATTCGGTGCGCAGCGTCTGCTCGACGCGCTCGATCACTTCCTTCTGCACCGCCTCCATGCGCAGCATACGGTTGACCACGTCGAGCGACAGGTCCTCCGGCAGGATGGCGAGCACGCGCGCAGCGTGCTCGGGATTGAGTTTCGACAGCACAACCGCCACGGTCTGCGGGTATTCGTTCTTGAGATAGGTCGCCAGCACCTCTTCCTGTACGTTGGCGAGCTTCTCCCACATGTTGCGGCCGGCTGGCCCCCGGATGTCGTCCATGATGCTGTGGACGCGCTCGGGAGGCAGGTATTGCAGCAACAGGCGCTCGGTCGCTTCGCTGTTGCCCATCAGCGCGCCGGTGGCCGACAGCCGCGAGACGAATTCGAGCAGCAAGTTCTCGACCGAGCTCGCCTCGATGACGCCGAGCGAGGACATAATGCCCGAGATGGTGCGCAGCTCGTCGTCGTCGAGCAGGTTGAAGATCTTACCGCCGTACTCGTTGCCGAGCGCCAGCATCAGAATGGCCGCACGCTCGGGACCGGTGAGCTTGCGTCCCTGCTCGCCGCCGGGCTGACGACTGGCGAGATCCGCCATCAGGTCGTTGATTTCCTGCGGCGTTTCTTGATCGCTTTGTGGGACGAGTGGCGGCATGGCTTAGGCGGCGTTCTCGTGGAGCCAACTACGGATGATGGAGACGGTTTCGTGCGGGTTCTGGTCGGCGAGCTCGCCCACCTTCTGCACCGACTTGGCGTGCACCTGGCCGTGCACCTGAGCGATGTCGATCATCTCGGAGGTGCGGTTTGAGATCGCGACTTTCTCCTCGCTGCTGACGACCTCGACCTTGGTTCCGCCGTTGTTGTTCTCATTGCTGACCCCGAGTGCGCCGGCGACGCCGGCGCGGCCGGTCTTGCCGGCGTTCTGGCTTTCGGGCGTGATGATGCGGCGCACCAGCGGTCGCACTACCATCAGCAGCACCAGGAGGCCGAGCAGTGCCATCACCCCGAGGTCGGCTGCGCGCATGATGTCGTTCTTGGTGAAGTTCAGCTTGGCGAGCCACCCGGTGGGCTGGTTGATCGGGACCGGCGTCGGCTCGGCGAAGCGCAGGTTGACTACCTCGAGCTGGTCACCGCGCTTGGCGTCGAAGCCGATCGCCGTCCGCACCAGCGCCGTGATGCGGTCGAGCTCCTGCTGGGAGCGCGGCTTGTAGACCATTTTGCCGTTGGGGCCCTTGGTGTAGATGCCATCGACCAGCACCGCGGCCGAAATGCGCTTGACGCTACCCGGCTCGATGATCTCGGTTTTGCTGGTGTGCGAAATCTCGTAATTGACCACTTCTTCGGTCTTGTGGGTGCTGTCGCCGGTGTTGCCGCCCTGGCCGCCGCTGCCGCTGCCCGGCAATTGGGCGCTGACCGAGACGGCGCCACCGACCTTGGTGCGGCTGCCGCTGCTATCGGTTTCCTCGCGGGTCTGGCTGGAGCGGATCACCCGGCCGTTCGGGTCGTATTTGTTGGTGGTCTCGGTGACGCGGTTGAGGTCGAAATCCGCTGTGATCTGCACACGGGCATGGCCGGGCCCGACCACCGAATCGACGATGCTCTTGACCTGCTTGCGCAGGCGGTCCTCGTACGAGATCTTGCGTTCCTCGGCGCCTTGGGCGGAGAGCGCGCTGTCGTCGCCGGAGCCGTCGGCGAGCAGCTTGCCGCTCTCGTCGACGACCGAAATACGGTCAGGCTTCAAGCCGCTGACGGCGCTTGCCACCAAGTGGCGGATGGCGCGCACTTGGCCGGGACGCAGCGTCCCTCGTACCTTGAGCACGATGGAGGCGGTGGGCTGCGCCGTGTCGCGTGAGAACAACTGGCGCTGCGGCAACACCAGGTGCACGCGCGCGGCTTCGACCTGGTCGAGGCTGCGGATGGTGCGGGCGAGTTCGCCTTCGAGCGCCCGCAGGCGGTTGATGTGCTGGACGAAGTTGGTGGCGCCGAGGGTATCAGACTTGTCGAAGATCTCGTAGCCGACGCCGTCGCCTTTGGGCAGGCCGTCTTCGGCGAGGGTCATGCGCAGGCGGGCGACCTTGGCGTGCGGCACCATGATGACGGAGCCGCCGTTCCTAAGCTGGTAATTGATACCCTTGCTGTCGAGTTCCTTCAGGATAGAGGCCGAATCGTTGAGGCTCAGATCGGTATACAGCGGCACCATCTCCGGTGTCGTCATGCGCACCATGAGGAATGCGAAGAAGCCGACCAGGGCCAGCGTGACTGCGACCATGGCGCCGAGACGCGCAGCACCCAGCGACTTCACAAAATCGATCAAACCTTGCACTGGTTATTGGCCTCACCGCGAGCGGACGCTTGAAGGGCAGCGCCGACCCGGCAAGATTTGCCCATCTTATGGTTAGCATCCGGTTAACACTCGGCCAGATAACGAGAAAACGGCCAAGGCGCGGTGAGTAATAGCACTCAGTCCGAGAAGTTATATTGCATTATAACCTGAGGTAGTAGGTCGCCGCGATGTGGCAGGCCCTGCGCTGCCCTACAGGCAGGAAACGCGGCGGCAGGCGAAGCCGAGCGCTATATCGAGTGCGATACCAGCCTTTTCAGGATCATCCCGCCAGGCGCCGAGCGAACAGCCTACGGTATTCATAATGAGCAATGGCAGGCTTGGATCACGACGGCATCCAGCAGGGCTTCGAAGGTCACCCCGGCAACAAATTCGGCCAAATCACGGGTCGGGCTGCCAGCCGCGTGTGCGATCAAGATCAACTGCCTTCAATAAAGGAAAGCCGAAAACCTTCGCCGGCGCGCTCGATCGTGCCGCTGGAGGGCGTCGAAAAATGGTGCGGCATCACAAGATTGCCGGTGTCTGCATGCTTTTCGATCAGCGCGCGGCGGGACAGGCGCGCGGCGTCCTGGTCGGCATCAGCGCAGGTGGAAAGATCGGGGAACAGAAGCTGGATCGGATGGTGGATGACATCACCGATGAACACGCCCTTCTTGCCATTCGACGCCACGTTGACGACGACATGGCCTGGTGTGTGGCCATGACAAGGTTCCAGCGAAATGCCGTGATCTAGCTCGTAATCGTCTGCGACCAGGATGGCCTTCTCGGCCCGCATTATCGGGAGCACGCTATCCTCGAAGGACATTGCGTGAATGCTGGCGGGGTTACTTTTCTCCTTGGCATAGACAGCATTCCAGTGGTCGTACTCGCGCTTAGCCATGACGTAGCGGGCATTGGGGAAGGTCGGCACCCAGCGGCCATCCATGAGTCGCGTGTTCCATCCGACATGATCCCAGTGCAGGTGTGTGCACATCACATGCGTGACCTCTTCCGGCTTGACGCCGGCGTCGACTAGTCCCTGCAGGTAGTCGGCCTTGCCCTGCTCGAACTGCTCGCGGCCGGGCCGCGGCTTGCCGCAACAGGTGTCGATGACGATGGTCGCGTTCCCGGTTTTCAGCACGAACGAATGGAAGCTCATGATCAGCTTGCCGTCGGCGCTGACGCGTCCGGGCAACAGGCGCGCGGCCTCATCGAGCATGGCTGGCGTCGCCGCCGGCAGGAATTCCAGTGCCTTGAAAGCGGGAAATTCGATTTCCGCCACGCGGGAGATCGAATGGTTACCGATAGTCAGTGAGCTCATTTGTCATTATCTCCCGGGCAGAACTTGGCAGCGGCATAGAACTATCACAGCATCACGCTGACCGTTACCACCCATGCGCGATGGACGCGGACGTCAACCGGCGGATGTCTTCGCCTGGAAGATCCAGATTCAGGCTGGCGCCGTTGCCGGCAATAGGCTGGCCAGTACGGGCGCTCTTCCGTCGATGAATTCGATGGTTCGCCGAATCAGCGCCTTACGCTGCTCGAAGCTGAGGTGGGCATATACTTGCGTCTCGACACCTGCGGCGACGACCAGTCCTAGCTCCTGCATGGTGGTTCTGAAGCGCAATTGCTGCGTCACACAGCCACGATGTTAGCGAGAATGACAAATTGGTGACAGACTTGGTTGCGAACCCGCCGACGTCCGCCTCTGGTCAGACCCGGCAATGCCCCCGACCGAGCGCATGTTTTGCGGTCTTGCAACGAAAGCCGACACGAAAACGGCCTAGTCACGGGTCGCCAACGGTTATCGGCGGCGTTTCCGCTTGTCAGCCGCTGTTATGCTTGGCCTTCGGCGCAGTCTCTCTGGACAAACCGAATAGATCATAGCAAGCTAAAACAAATAATAGTGCGGCCCGTGGTCTAAGGTGGCGCGTTATGACGGGAAGCGCGGTTGACT
>Ga0316583_10000211_pt1 | contig 15428 bp, 15 predicted proteins | sample J_170502JBrBrA_D_FD_204513 | JGI IMG/M metagenome (GOLD analysis project Ga0316583, IMG submission 204513) | Rhizosphere microbial communities from salt marsh grasses in Alabama, United States - J_170502JBrBrA | ecosystem: Host-associated > Plants > Roots > Rhizosphere | place: USA: Alabama... | reverse complement strand
CGAGAACGATTACCTGGTATTCCACAGCCGCAAGGAGCAGGGCAGTTTTTTACCGCTGGATTCGCAAAACTGGCAGCGCCGGACCGTTTGGACGCCGCCCCATCACCGCTATGAACGCTGGACGCTGCCGCTTGAACTGGCCGGCCAGGGCCTCGATGTCTTTCATAGTCCCGATTTCATTCCTCCTCGAGCCGGCGCCGCGCGGCGAATCATTACCGTGCACGATCTGAATTTCCTCTATTTTCCGGAACTGCTCACGGATGAAAGCCGGCGCTATTATATCGATCAGATCGCCTGGGCTGTGCAAACGGCCGATGCGATCTCGGCCGACAGCCACGCCACCCGTCAAGACCTTATCAAAAAATTAAACGTCCCACCTGAGAAGGTGACGACCGTCCACCTGGCTGCCAACCCCTTGTATTTGCAGGACGTCGACCCATCCCAGGTTGCGCACACGCTGGATCATTTTGGCTTGCAACGAGGTTTTTATCTCTCCGTCGGCACGTTGGAACCTCGCAAAAATCTGCCGATGCTGCTGCGCATTTACGCCCGCATGCGCGCGGAAAGAGGCGTTGAGGTCCCATTGGTGCTGGTAGGCAGTAAGGGCTGGCTTTACGAAGAGATATTTACGACCATTGATGCCTTAAATCTTTCGCCGCGCGAGGTGATCCACTTTGATGCGCTAAGCGACGTGCAGCTACAGCATCTTTACCATGCCGCCGGCGCGCTGGCCACGCCGTCACTGTATGAGGGTTTTGGCCTGCCGGCGCTGGAGGCGCAGCACTGCGGCTGCCCGGTGGTGGTCAGCGATCGCGGCTCTTTGCCCGAGATTGTCGGACCCGTAGGCTTGATTCTTGACCTGACTGATGAGGATGGCTGGGTGGATACGCTGGCCTTATTATTAACCGACCAGGAGTTTCGTGCGCGCGTGGTTGCTAACGGCCGTAAGCAGGCGCAGAAATTCCGCTGGCCGGAGACGGCGCGAAAGACGCTGGCTCTTTACGGTGCGGTAGCGAGCAAAGTCGATTGATGAAAATCCTGTTATTGACGCCTCAATTACCTTTTCCGGCCTATCAGGGGACGAGCCTGCGCAACCTGCACATTCTGCGCGGCCTGGCGCAGGAACATTCCGTCATTTTGTTGAGTTACACGGATTCCGATAACCCAGGGCTAATACCGCCGCAGCTTGAAGAATTGTGCGCCGAAATCGTCACCGTACCCGCGCCGGGACGGCTGTTCAGCCGCCGCTTATGGCAGATGGTCTCAACGAGCCAGCCGGATATGGCCCTGCGCCTCTTGTCTCCTGATTATGAAGCGGCGCTGCGCAAGCTGCTGCGCCAACAAACTTTCGATATTGCCCAGATCGAGGGCATTGAACTGGCCTGGACGATTCCCATCTTTCGCGAGGCGGTGCCTGACCTACCTCTCATTTATGATGCCCATAACGCGGAGACCCTGCTCCAGCAGCGCGCGGGGGAGGCAGATCTGGGGAGTTTAAGGCGGCTGCCGGCGGTTTTGTATTCAAAGCTGCAAAGCGCAAGGCTCAACGCTTACGAAGCGTGGGTGTGTGCTGCCGTGGATCGGGTAACGGCCGTCAGTGAGGCGGACAGCAAGGCTTTACAAAGCCTGGCCGGTTTACCCTCCGGCTCTATTCCCGTGATTCCCAACAGCATTGATGTCGCTGCTTATCACCCTGTCAGCGAGACAGAAAGCGCTGCTGCTGAGCCCACAGCCTACGACGTCGTCTTCAGCGGCAAGATGGATTACCGGCCAAATGTCGACGCCGTGCTTTGGTTCGCCGATGAAGTCTGGCCGCTGCTGCAAGAACAGAGGCCAGGTACCACATGGGCTATCGTCGGCCAGAAGCCGCATCCGCGCCTGGAGCGACTGCGCCGGCTCCCCGGCGTCACCCTGACCGGCTGGGTGCCTGAGGTCAAGCCCTATCTCGACAGCGCGAAGGTATTTATCATGCCGTTTCGTGTAGGCAGTGGTACACGCCTGAAACTGATCGAGGCGCTGGCTGCGGGTAGGGCGGTGGTCAGTACGGCCGTGGGCGTTGAAGGCTTCCCGGTTATTGACGGCCGTGATGTCCTCATCGCTGATACCGCGCAAGCATTTGCCGGCCAGGTCTCGACCCTGCTTGAAAATCCACGCCAGCGCATAGAGCTGGGCGAGCAAGGCTTACAGTTTTCGCAAAATTATGACTGGCGTGTGGTTGTGCCTCGTTTTCTGACGATCTATGATAGTCACCTGGCCGAAAAATAAGGGCACGGATGGCACTGAGTAGACACAGAGGTCACGGAGTAATTAGATTGGGCTTTTTAGGGCAGTGGCTTATTGCTTGGCAGCCATCGGGAGTGACCAGGATCAGGTCTTCGATGCGCACGCCGCCACAGCCTTCGATATAGATCCCCGGTTCCACGGTTACCGTGCTGTGGTTAACAACGATTTGTGGCTCGCGCGTGGCCGAGAGGAAGGGTATTTCATGAATTTCCAGGCCTAAGCCGTGCCCCAGGCCATGACCGAAATGCTCTCCATAGCCAGCTTCGGCGATGACATCAGCCGCGGCCAGGTGCGTTTCCCGTGTATTAACGCCGGCCTTGATTTTGGCCATAGCTGCCGTATGCGCGGCGAGGACAATATCGAAGATTTCCAGGAACTTGGGATCGGCCTTTTTCCCATAATAAAAAGTGCGCGTGAGATCGCTGTGATAGCCCTTCAAGCGCGCTCCCATATCGACAAGGACGATATCCCCTTCTTGAAGTTTGCGTTCTCCCGGCGCGTGATGCGGCAGGGCGCTGTTTGAGCCAAAGGCGACGATGGGTGGAAAAGCCATGCCGTCAGCGCCCAGTTCGCGCATCCGGCTCTCCAGGCGCCAGGCCAGTTCGGCCTCGGCCATCCCCGGAACGAGGAAGTCGGACATCTGGGTCATCGCCGCATCGGTGATCGCCGCCGCGGCTTGAATAAGTGCGATCTCCTCGGCCGACTTTTGCATACGCAACGGTTCGAGGGTCTGGTTCAACGGCCGCCAGGATATGCCCTCGAGTGTTTGTAGTTCCAGCCCCTGCTTGTAGGTAACGCAGTCCGCTTCGAAGCCGATAACGGCCGCATCCGTTGCGTTAACAAACCGGGCCATATCCGCCATGGTCCGCTGCGATTGGAATAATTCGAAATCCGGAGCCTGCTCGGCGGCTTGAATCCAGTAGCGTGAATCGGTGGCCAGGAGCGCTTTATCGGCCGTTACTAGCAGGAAGGAGAAGCTGCCGCTAAAGCCGCTTAGCCAGCGGCAGTTGACTGGATTAGAAACCAGCAGGCCTTCAACCTGCCACTTGGGTAATGCATCGCGAACTTGCTGTAAGCGTTGCAGATTGGTCGTGCTCATGTTGCTTCCTTATAAATATTTTCAGTGCTCACCCGATCTCGTCCGCGTCTAAAATCCCTTCTCGGAGCAAAGCGCGGAGCTCTGAAAATTCGTGTAGTGATTATAAACATCAATAAAATAAGAACATCAAAGAAGTTATACTGCTTTTAGATCCTCCTGAACGTGGCGAATCTCGTATTCAAAGATTGTCCGCAGCACAGCAATCATCGAAGCGTAGGTGGGGTCCATGCCGAAGTAGGAGAGGTTTTGCGTGCCTAAATTCATGCCCTTACTGAAGGGGGTGTCTGAAGCATAATGGATGATGCCGATGGGGAAAGGAGCGTTATGCAGATCGACAATTTCATCATAAGGGTGACGTGTGGGGCGTACCATTTCGTAGACGCCGCTCAGATAAGGGCCGGCTTCCATCTCCAGGTCTGTAAATCCCTCGCGATAAAAGACGTCCATATATCCTTCATTTTGCAAAAAGGTTCCCGGAGCCGTGATCGCCTTCTGGTTGTCCAGGACGGTGCCATAAACGAGATGCGGCGCGATGGCATCCGCTTTGATGTCGTTATTGAATAGATAGGTGTTCAGCGAGTGTTCGTCATGAACGACGCTGGGGATCATGACATCGCCGATACGGCCGTTTAGCGTTGCCGCCTTGCCCATCACATAAATACCGCGCACGTGAGCCACATTGCGCGCGACTTCGGTCAGTACCTGGTAGGCGGCCAGGCCCAGCGGATAATCAATATTGATGATCAACGCCTGGCTCTGGTTCAACAGCTCTACACCGAGAATACGCAGCCGGGGGTCCAGCTTTTGCGGATCGAGTTTATTCAAGCGTACGACTTGAGTTTCGATATCAAAAGCGTGCCCGCTGGGGATTCGGTCTATCCCTAACGATCGCTCGATCTCAAACTGCTGCATGCGTTGACCCTTGTGCTCGGAATTGTATTTCTTCAGCACATAGTAAAGATAATTTTCCATGCTGCTGGGCACGTTGCTGGCCAGGATATCATTATATTCGCGGTTCATCTCCGCCGAGCCGCTTGTTTCGATATAGTCATGAAGCAGCTCTTCATGTTCCAGGGCATAACCGCTCAGTAAGTTGGGCATGCTGTGCGTATTACTGGACACAAAATAGATGGGGTGGTCGGTGAAATCCAGTTCAAGCAAGTGGCGTTCGACGTTCTGCCACCAGCGGCGCGTGGCTCTTTTATAATCGGCCAGCGAACCGGCGAGGGAGCGAATAGAAATCTCCTGCTCTTCTTCGGCGATGGCCAGCAGGCGATCGGCCGTTGAATCCCCCCAGACCTCGCTGAGCCGGCCCAGGTCTTCAACGTCGATTTCTGTGATTTCGGCCAGCGCCTGCAGGTCCGCATAGCTGGGATCGCCGTCTGCTTGCTGGCTCTTACGCAGAATTTGAATCGCCGCCGGATTGTTGAAACGCTGGTGCATCTTACCTCGCTCAATCTGGTAAGCAGTGAGAATCGGCACGATGTCGTCGATATCCGAGCGGCTGGCGATATAGACGGCGAGGGTACTCTTGCCGTCGAAAAAGCTGCGCCGGCGGCGTCCCAGGGAGGAAACGGGCTGCCATTGTTCAATGTCACAGTAATCATTCTCACAGAAGACGCGTTCCGACTGGCCCATGACCACCAGTTTTACGCTGTTCAGGCAGTCAGGCATGCGCAGTACGGAATACATAAAGGCCGCCATGTCCACTTCCGGATCATTGGCCTTGATGTGCAGCGCGGAGTTCATGCTCTTATGTGCTTCTTCAAGTGTTTTGATTTCTACCGGCCTCGAACTGCGCAGTAAGGAATAATACGTGCGCATATAAAGCTGGATCTCTTCATTTCCTGAACTTGGTACGGTGCGTATCATCGGCTGACCCCTCCCATTTTTCTATTCAACTATTACCAGCCCTGTTCCTTCAGTGACTTCCCCAATGAGGATGGCTCCGGGGCAGGCGGCTGTAAACTGTGCGACATTTTCTTCGGGCAGGCTGACCAGAAGACCTCCGGATGTTTCGGGCGTAAACAGCATCTTTTGCATCAGGAGACTAACCTGCTCTCCGAAGCGCATATATTCATCGAAGAAAAACATATTATTGCCCGTGCCCCCGGGGAAATTATCTTGTTCGCCGTAGGCGACAGCGCCGGGCAGCCAGGGCATATTTTGCAGTTGAAAACGAAAATCTACATTTGCCTGGGAGGCCATCTCCCGCGCATGACCCAGAATGCCGAAGCCGGTTACATCGGTAACTGCCGCTGCGTTGGCGATTTGCGCCGCGCGAGCGGCCTTCTTATTTAACTGTTTCATGCTCGCAACGGCCGCCGCCACATCTTCCTTAACGGCTTGTTCTCGTTTGAGGGCGGTTGTGATCACGCCGACGCCCAGCGGCTTAGTCAGCAGGATTTTTTCTCCCGGTTTTGCCGCGCCCTTGGTCTTGATTTTTTGCGGGTGGATGATGCCTGTTACGGCCATGCCGTATTTGGGTTCTTTGTCGTTGACGCTGTGTCCGCCGACAACCACCGCTCCTGCTTCGGCCACTTTTTCAGCGCCGCCTCTCAATATCTCGCGCAGCACATCGGAACACAGATTGTCGGGAAATGCGACGAGGTTGATCGCGAATAGCACCTCGCCGCCCATGGCGTAGATATCGGAGAGGGCATTGGCCGCGGCGATTGCGCCAAAGTCATAAGGATCGTCGACAACCGGCGGGAAGAAATCCGTGGTCGTGATGATGGCCTGTTCATCATTTAGCTGGTAGACAGCCGCATCGTCAGCTTTCTCCAACCCGACAAGCAAGTTGGGAAAATCGGTCATCTTAAAGGTTGCTCGAATAGGTTCAAGCGCTTTTTCAAGCTCCGACGGAGCCAGTTTAGACGCTCAACCAGCGCAGGAAGCAAGCGCAGTCAGGCGTATTTCTTTTCCGCTCATACTCACCTCCTTTTCATGAAATAACAGGTGATAAGATACGGGAAGTATACCTTATGCCGATGCCTTCGCAATTGCAATTGACGCCGTCCAGGCGCCTATTTATAATCACCCGGCGATGAAAATGAATGGATTTTCAAGAATAGAAAGGTTGGTACGGGAGACAGTTGAGGGTTCCTTCGGGCGCCTGTTTGGCGGTTACCTGGAACCGATGGACGTGGCCACGCAGCTTGTCCTGGTAATGGAGGAAAGCACCGCATCGGCCGATCTGGCCGATACTTATCTCGTGACCCTCCATCCTGAAGATTACCGCCTGATGCTTGATGAAAACCCCGATCTCGCTTGCGATATCGGCGATGCAGCCTGGAATTTGGGCAGGCGCTACGGTTTGCCGCTGACCGCTGCTCCCAGGATTCGCCTGGTGAGCGACCCCAATATCCGCCGCCAAGCTTTCCGCATCGACCAGGATACGCAGCAGGCCGCGGCTGGAACCTCGGAAAAGGCCATGGATTCAACGCAGGTCATAACATCGCGGGGAACGGCCGATCACGTGCTCTCCGCTATCCAGACCCTGGATGCCTTTATGATTGTGCAGGGTAAACGCCACGTTGCTCTGGATAAGCCGCTTATAACCCTCGGCCGCCGCCCGGACAATGACATCGTGCTCGACTCAAAAACTGTAAGCCGCCAGCATGCTCAGATTCGCTGGCGTTTCGATCGTTTTATTCTCTATGATGTCTCTAATCGCCGGCACACGAAGGTCAATGGCGAACTTGTCAGCCAGCATGTCTTGCAGGAGGGGGATGTGATCGCTCTCAGCGACGCGCTCCTAATTTATGGCGAAGGCCGTACGCGGCGGAATCCCCCCAGCCGCAGCAAACAGGCGGATGAATCAAATACGCAGGTAATCCCTTCGACTCGCAAATGAATAACGCCCTGATCCTCTTATTATTGCGCCTGCTAAGCGCGGTCTTACTCCTGGCTTTTCTGGGAGTCATCGCCTGGTTGGTATACCAGGATTTACGGCGAACGTCGGATGTCGCTGTCGCGGGAACGCGCGTGAAAGGGCATTTGCGAGTCGTTGCCAGCGAGAGTGCTTCCGCCGGCGTCGGATCTATTTTTCCCCTGCTGCCGGTGACCGGAATCGGCCGTGCGGACCACAACACGATCGTCCTTGAAGATGCTTTTGTTTCCGGCGAACACGCGCTGCTCTCGTGGCGTGAAAATCAATGGTGGCTGGAAGACCTGCACAGCCGCAATGGCACACTGCTCAACGAACTGACGATAACGGATGCCACCGTGGTCAGCCCTGATGATGTGATTACTATCGGGAATGTGCAGCTAAAAATTGAACCAACAGAGATTTCAAGTTAGTATCTCTAGAAGTAGTTTCACGAACCTTAGACTGGTCCAATAGATTGGTCCATTTTCAACAACTATATGATCATGGACAAAGATCTTTGAAAATTGGACCAATCTCGGTCTTGTCATTTGGTTGGTTCAATTTCAATCGCTGTATCATTACGGATAAAGTTTACAAAAATTGGACCAATCTCGATATACGAGTAGGTGCATGATCCTCAATATCTTAATCTTTATCACCGGCGCTGTTGTCGTCCTGGCGACATTTGCTTCGGCGCTGCAGACCCTGATCCTGCCGCGCGGGACGCATGATTTGCTGACTCATTTCGCTTTCCGGACGGCCTGGCTGGTCTTCGGTCCCCTGCTGCGCCTGACAAAAACTTACGAGCGCCGCGATCGCATCATGGCCTTCTACGCTCCCGTATCCGTCATGCTGGTTGTTGTCACCTGGTTGATCCTCGTGCTTCTAGGCTATATGCTGATGTATTATGCCGATGGGATTCAGCCCCTGTCCGCGGCTTTTCGTTTAAGCGGCTCTTCGTTATTAACCCTCGGTTTTGCCACGGTTGACACCGTTTGGCTGCACATCCTGGTATTCAGCGAGGCGGCGATTGGCCTGGGTCTGGTCGCTTTATTGATCGCCTATCTGCCAACGATGTATAACGCCTTTTCCAGACGGGAGGAGGCGGTCAACTTGTTGGAAGTACGAGCCGGATCGCCGCCAACGGCCGTCGAGTGGCTGCTGCGTTCCCAGCGCAATGACATGTTAGGCCGCATGAGTCACAGCCTGGAGCCCTGGGAAAACTGGTTTGCCGAGGTTGAGGAATCACATACCTCTTTTTTGCCCCTGATCTTCTTCCGCTCTCCCCAACCTGACCGTTCCTGGATAACGGCCGCCGGCGCTGTCCTAGATACGGCGGCGATGATGATGACCGTGGTTGATTTCCCCTACGATGATATGCCGCTGCGGCTGACTTCGCGCGCCGGCTATCTGGCACTGCGGCGCATCGCTGACCTCTTTGAAATTGATTACAATCCCGATCCGATTTTCCCGGAAGACCCGATCAGCATCAGCCGTGAAGAATTTGATGCGGCCTGCCGCCAGCTGGCCGAGGCCGGGATACCTTTATATGAGGATCTCGACCAGTCCTGGCAGGAATTCGCCGGCTGGCGCGTCAATTACGATACGACCTTAGTTTCAATCGCCGCCCTGATTCGCGCCCCCTACGCCCCGTGGTCATCCGATCGTTCCATCCATCAAATAGGGCCTCTGTCCATCTGGTGATAATAAATCGATTTGCCAAAGCAGCTCCAAAAGTGCTACCTTACTGATAATAGATCTGATTTATTAAATCACCTTAGGTAAATAGAGAAAAGATATGGGTGGAATGCGAAGTTGGGGTGCGGTACTTTCAAAAGACGAAGACCAGGAACCTCCCGAGCTCACACGCGATGTGTTGCTGCGGATCTGGGCCTATGCTCAGCCGTATTGGTGGCAGATCCTGGTTTCCTTGGTCCTGATTTTGATCACCACGGGCATCGGCCTGGTATCGCCGCAGCTTTTCCGCTTGATGATCGATGACGCCATCCCCAATGGCAACGCCCAGCAGATTAACATCCTCGCTCTGGGTATGATGGCTGTGCCGCTTATCACCGGCGTGATCGGCGTCTTTCAGCGGCGGCTGAATGCCACCATCGGTGAGGGGCTTATTTACGACCTGCGCCGCAACCTCTACAGCCACATGCAGAGCATGTCTTTGCGCTTCTTCACTCAAACGCGCACCGGCGAGCTGATGTCTCGCCTGAACAACGACGTCATGGGTGCCAAGAATGCCATCAACGACACCACGGTTGATATCATCACCAATGTTATTCGCGTCGTCGCTACCCTGGCGATTATGATTGCCATGGATTGGCGCCTGACCCTGCTGGCGGTGGCCGTACTGCCGCTATTTATGCTGCCGGCGCGCCACTTCGCACGAGTCCTGCGCGACCAGCGCCGCGAATCTATGGAATACAACGCGGAAATGAACGCAACGATGAATGAAACGCTCAATGTCAGCGGGGCCCTGCTGGTCAAGCTGTTCGGCCGTGAAAAGATGGAATATGATGAATTCAGCAGCCAGGCCGGAGCGGTTAAAGAAATCGGCATTCGTTCGGCCGTTACCGGACGCTGGTTCATGATGATGCTCTCCGTCGTTACAGCCATCGGTACGGCCGTTGTTTACCTCGTCGGTGGGCACATGGTTCTCGCCGGCACATTCACCGTGGGTACTATAGTCGCCTTCGGCGCTTACCTGAGCCAGCTTTACGGTCCCTTGCAGAGCCTGACAAATGCACCGGTAGCCTTCGCCCAGAGTATGGTCAGCTTCGAGCGTGTCTTCGAAGTGCTGGACCTGCCGGTGGAGGTTCAGGAAGCGCCTGATGCCATTGATCTGGGTACCGCGGACGGCCATATTGAATTCCGCGATGTCTCCTTTGACTACGATGCGCTGGAACGCGAGGGTAAAGTGGCCAGCCTGAGCAGCGTAGCCCGCTACGGGCGGCACGCAGACAGCGAAGCGCTCCTTAAACGCGGAAAAGCGGTGGAAAGCAGCGCTGAGAATGAAGTCGAGCAGGCACCTGACCAGATCGGCCCCCATATTCCCGATCGCCGCTGGGCGCTGGAGGATGTCAGTTTCCTGATCGAACCAGGCCAGTTAGCCGCTCTTGTCGGCCCCAGCGGCGCCGGTAAATCGACTATCACCTACCTGATTCCACGCCTCTATGATCCGACTCTGGGAACAGTTTGCGTGGACGGCATCGACCTCAAACAGGTAAGCTTGCAGTCCCTGGCCGATAATATCGGCATGGTCACCCAGGAGACCTACCTTTTTTACGATACCATCCGCGCCAATCTGCTCTATGCCAATCCCGATGCCAGCGATGCCCAGGTCGTCGCTGCGGCGAAGGCGGCCAATATCCATGATTTCATCATGAGTTTACCCGACACCTACGACACCGTGGTCGGCGAGCGCGGTTACCGCCTCAGCGGTGGCGAGCGCCAGCGTATGGCCATTGCCCGCGTGATCCTCATGGACCCGCAAATTCTGGTCCTGGATGAGGCGACATCTGCCCTGGATTCCATTTCCGAAGCACTCGTACAGGAGGCCTTGCAGCGTGTGATGGACGGCCGTACCAGCCTGGTGATCGCTCACCGCCTATCGACCATCCTCTCTGCGGACACGATCCTTGTCATGCAGGACGGCCACGTCGCGGAGCAGGGCACGCATGAAGAACTACTGGCGCAGGGCGGTTTGTATGCGGAGCTTTACGAAACGCAGTTCAAAACGGCCGTGCAAAACATTTAATGCCCCGGCTGACACAACCCTATACCTCGAATAGCGGGTAATCATATCTTACTGATTTTCGTATAGTTATTATATTCACCAAAAAACACAAACGATAAAGAGAAGATCGTAGGCACATTCTAAGGATAGGGCGTTGATACATCATCTGATCTAGTCTGTCTCGACTGTCTCGCCACAGTGTGTCGGGCCTTGTCTGTGTTCGAATGGAAAAAAGCATGAGAAACTGTTCAATAGTATAATCTACGATGAGAAAGCCCTTATTAATTCTATTACGGCGAAAAATTAGCAACGATGGGAAAGCTGCGCACCAATATTGGTTTTTGTTGGCCATCGTCTTTATCGCTCTGGTCGTCATCGGCATCCTTTATTCTCTGATCGGCGTACGGCCGCCTAAGGAATTCACAATTGCCACAGGCCAACAGGGCGGCGCTTATTACGCCTATTCCCAGGAATTTCAACGACGCTTCGCCGAACAGGGCTATTCGCTCAATATCCGCGAGACCGCCGGCGGCGTCGAAACAATCGACCTGCTGGAAAAAGGGGAAGCTGATGTCGGCTTTGTGCAGAACACGACCGTCGCCACCAATGAGTATTCGCAGTTAACCACTTTAGCCGCGCTCTATTATGAAGCCCTCTGGATTTTCTATCGTAAAGATCTGGGCATTGAACCTAACCAGATTTCCGACCTGCAAGGGCTGCGTATTAACATCGGCGAAACCGGTAGTTCCAGTTATATCGCCACGTTCGGTCTGCTGAACATGAACGGTATCAACAGTGATAATTCCACGATTTCGACGATGCCGGAAGGAGAGGCTGCCCAACTGCTGCGGGATGGCGAAATCGACGTGGTCATTACCTTCCTCGGCGCCGTTTCACCTCTTATCCACGAATTAGCAGCAACACCAGGCGTTAAAATCGCCCCGGTCTCACGCGCTGAATCCTACGCCAGTCTTTATAAGAATCTAGCCGCCGTGACCCTACCCGAGAGCATTCTTGACTTTGCCGCGGATATACCGCTGCAGGATACGCCTCTGCTCGCTACCCGGGCAACCTTGGTGGCCGGTCCCACGCTGCATCCCGATTTGGCTAATCTTTTCGTGATTTTCGCCGAACAAATAAACGGGCATGGTGGCATATTTGAAGCGCCGGGAGAGTTTCCTGCCCCTACGACGGCCGGTATCCCGATGAATCCCGACACGGAACGTTACATGAACAGCGGGCCAACATTTCTGGAACAGTACGTTCCGCTCTCGCTGGCTTCACGCCTGGAACGCTTCTTCCTCTTAATCCTGCCCATCGCCATGATCGCCTATCCCGCCATCCGCGGGCTCCTGGCGCTCAGCCACACCTATTACACCGACCGCATTAAATGGCGCTACCGCGCGCTGCGTACGATCGATCGCGATTACAGAACCTGTTATGAAGCGCAGCTTAAAGCGACGATCGACTTACTCTCAACAGCCAGCAGGAAACGCTGGCCACGGATATGAGCGTACCCACCACCATGCTCGATGAGGTTTACAACCTGCATTACCACACCAGTCTTGTCTTAGATCGTCTCAATGCGCGGCTGGCTGTCGTTGAGCAAGAACAACACCAAACAAAATAGCCTCAATCTGTTTTGTTAAGCGCTGCGGCGTTTTTGAATCTGGGGGATAAAGAGCGCGGCCAGAACAAGGATTAAAAGAATACTAAATACCAGAATGCCTGCAGGGTCCATAATTAGAAACTCTCCTTCAATACGTCTTTCTTATTTCCCCGGAAACTTTTTCAAGATTCTCTAGAAAATCCTCTAAAGAGTGTCCGGTGATATGATCGTAACCAATTTGTAGCGTAACCTTCAGGTTGCCGCGCAATCGGCACCTGAAGGTTACGCTACATAATGATTATGGACGAAATTTCAGATATTTCCACTGTTTAGCAGGCGATCAAGTCACTTTTGTCAATCAGGTTTATGACAAAAAGCACTGTTTAATGATCAGATGGTTTGACTATCATTGTGATTTTCTTATCGGGGAACCATTCACTAAGGATAGAAAAATATGTCTGACGCAACGTCTGGTACATCATCCGTTCCTGCGGGCATGCCAAAGCCGACTGTAAATTGGATCTGGCTGATCGTTTTAGCATTCTTTATTTCACGAGGATTCATCAAGACCGGTCTTGGTGCGCGTATCGCCTACACCTTCATGCGTATGCTGGGTAAAAGGACCCTCGGGTTGAGTTATGGGCTGCTGGCCTCGGACCTTGTGCTGTCCCCGGCTATTCCCAGCAACACCGCTCGTGGTGGGGGGCATCCTCTACCCGATCATCCGCTCAATTGCCGAGGCTTATGACAGCGAACCGGATGACGGCAGCGCGCGTAAGATTGGTTCGTTCCTGATTTTTACCGGATTCCAGGGTGTGGTAATCACCAGTGCCATGTTCCTCACGGCCATGGCGGCTAATCCGCTTGGCGGCCGGCTTTGGCGTCGATATATCCTGAGGATTATGGGCGGTCGCCGCAATTGTTCCCGGGCTGATCAGCCTCATGGTTGTGCCCTTGGTGATCTACAAACTATATCCACCGGAAATTAAAGAGACGCCGGCCGCGGCACAGCTCGCAGCCGATCAACTTGAGGAAATGGGCAAGATGTCACGCGACGAGTGGATTATGGCCGGCACATTTGTTCTCTTGATCCTGTTATGGATTTTCGGCCGTGCGCTGGACATCCACGCCACGGTAACAGCTCTGGTCGGCCTCTTCGTCCTGCTCATCTCATCGGTCCTGACCTGGATCGGGCCTGACCTGGAGCGACGTGCTCAATGAGCGCGGCGCCTGGGATACCTTGGTATGGTTCGCGGCGCTGGTCATGATGGCCACATTTCTCAATACTTTGGGCTTTATCCCCTGGTTCACCGAAACGATCGGTGGAATGGTCGAAGGTGTCCCCTGGGTACCGGCCTTCCTGGTCCTAAGCTTGATTTACTTCTACAGTCACTATATGTTCGCCAGTAACACTGCCCATGTCAGCGCGATGTATGCTCCCTTCCTGGGAGTCGCCCTGGCCGTGGGCACACCGCCTTACCTGGCGGCATTAGTGCTGGCTTTCTTCAGCAACCTGATGAGCAGTATGACCCACTACGGCTGGAAATATGGCGCGCTGATCAGCGTGGTGAATATTATCATCTGGCTCGGCATCGGCGGCTTATGGCGGAAAATTATCGGCCTCTGGTAAAAAGCTGCCGGCTGATTTGTAAAAAGACCTCCTTCTAGTTGCCACATGCCGGCAACCAGTTTTGTAGGAGCGGTTCGCGAACCGCTCCTACACTGCTTCTTCCGGTGTGATATCAACGTTATCCAGCCACTCGCTGACAATATGCACGCCCAATACCGGCGCGTAGACGTTACGTGTCGTTGATACATCGGCGTGACCCAAATATTCTTGCACAACTTCCAGGGGCATCCCTTCTCTAAGCAGCTGCGTGGCGCGAAAATGGCGAAAATCGTGCGCGGAGAGGCTGGGATGCAGATTCAGAGCCTTCACGGATTTCTTGACAACATTATGCGCCGAAGTCACGGAAAGCCGTGCATTGCCGGCATTGCGGCTGTGGGCGACGAAAAGCGCGGGATTCATATCCCCGCGTTCGACTAAATAATCCTGTACCGCGCAGCGTGCGTAATCACGCATGTGGATCGTACGCGGTTTATTGCCCTTTCCCGTGATCGTCGCGTATTCAGAACGTCCGTGATCGACATTATGGCGGCTCAGAGAGACGACCTCGGAAATACGAGCCGCAGTTGAATAGAGCACCTTCACCAAGGCCCGGTCGCGCAGCAGGGTCAGGCGGCGGTTATAAGCGTCGTTTTCCGGGGGCAGGGGCAGCTGGTCATAATAACGAATAATGCGCGGAATAGACTGCCGCGCCAGGTCCAGGTCAATCACGGCCTCCGCCTGGCTGCGTTCAATCTGCCGCCGTGCCATCTGCCGCTGCAGCTTCCCCAACTGCACCGTCTCCGGCAGGGCGTCGAGTCCATCAAGATAGTGCAGGTAGCCGACAACGGAAGCTATGTACGTTGTCGTCGTCGAACGGGAGCGGTTCGCCAGCAGCCAGGTGCGAAAATCGAGGACAACGGCCGTTGAGAGATGCTCCGGCGCTAGGGGCCATTCATCCTCCCTGGTATACTTGGACTTATTATAATATTGTAACCAATCAGCGAACAGTCGTAGGCCGCTGCGGTAGGTGGATTCCGTCTTCAGACTGCTAGCGCCTGCTTCAATCAGAAACTGGTTCTCATAGAGCCAGGCCGGTCTGTCGGGAAGGGGATTGCCGCTGATGGGTAGGAGGTATTCGCGTTTAGCCATGAGTGTATCCCTTTAGATTGGACCAATCTTTAATCTCGAGAGCAGGCGAGTCTTCCGCGC
>Ga0316583_10000209_pt1 | contig 15463 bp, 13 predicted proteins | sample J_170502JBrBrA_D_FD_204513 | JGI IMG/M metagenome (GOLD analysis project Ga0316583, IMG submission 204513) | Rhizosphere microbial communities from salt marsh grasses in Alabama, United States - J_170502JBrBrA | ecosystem: Host-associated > Plants > Roots > Rhizosphere | place: USA: Alabama... | reverse complement strand
CTACGCGCGGGTCAACCGCATACCCTATTTCGGCATCTGCCTCGGCATGCAGATCGCGGTCATCGAATTCGCCCGCAATGTGGCCGCGCTCGCGGCTGCCAACAGCTCGGAGTTCGACGAAAACACCCCGTACCCGGTGATATACCTCATGACCGAATGGCTCGACGAGAAAACCGGGACCATCCAGAAGCGGGACGTGAACTCGGCCAAAGGGGCCACGATGCGCCTCGGGGCGTACCCCTGCCGTCTCGAGCCGGACACCCTGGCCCATGACGCCTACCGGTGTGAGAATATCTCCGAAAGACACCGGCACCGTTATGAGTTCAACAACGCCTTCAAGGAAAAACTGATGGAAAACGGGATGGTCTTCAGCGGCATGTCACCCTCGGGTGATCTGGTCGAGATCATCGAGATCAAAAACCACCCCTGGTTTCTCGGTTGCCAGTTTCATCCCGAGTTCAAATCGAGGCCGATGAAGGCTCACCCGCTGTTTCGGACATTCATCCGGGCCGCCTTGGAGAACAAGAGGTCAAGGGAATAAGGCGGCAAGGCCTTAAAAAGAGCGGTGAATTTAATACGAAAATAGACTGTAATCGTGTAATAACGTGGGCGCCTCCGCCCGCATGAGCGGTTGCGAAAGACGGCTGAAACTCGCCACCAACGGGAGCCTAAGACCGGACCCGGCCCGCGGATAAAAAATGGACGAATAAATCTCGGCGGGTGTGCCGTCCATTCAGCTTGGTCATGGGGTCCGGCCTAAGGTCCCGTAAGCGGCTCAGACAGTCAGCCGCTGTTCGCAACCGCTCATCCGGGCTCCAGCGCGTCATTTTCATGCACCGTGGCGGCCCGTAGGGCCATGAGTGTTTAGTACGAAAATTGTAATCAAGACGGAGGGAAGGGCCATGAGTGTTTGGATGGGAACCACTAATCCCGCCTATCTGGGCGGGAAACCGCTCACGTTAGGTCAGAAGCTAATTTAAAGCGAGTCCAAAGATTTCGAGGCGTTATGGGGAAAAAGCAGTGTAGGTGACGGGGTAAAAAATCTCTTTAATTTTGAAATGCTCAGTATAAATGATCGACTCACTGGTCAGAGAAGGGACGCCGGCAAAAAAAGTGAAAGTTGAAAGGATCGGCCGGGATCTCCAGGACCTGCACCTGCTCGAACCCGACCGTCTCGAGCATGGCGACCGCTTTCTGCCGACCCCACATCATTCCCAAGCCGGTCCCGCCGTTGGCCAACCCGACCGGCATGCAGTGCATCAGACTGACGGTGTACAAAAAGGTCCCCATCGGGTGCTTCCGGTTGTCGAGAAGATGACTGCTCGCCGCAATGTCGATCATTGAAAACAATCCCCCGGGTTTCAGGATGGCATATATGCCCTTAAGGGCTTCCAACGGCCGGCTTTGGTCGTGAATAGCGTCAAATGCGGTAACGTAATCAAAAGATCTCGTCAGGCCGCCGGTCGCAGGCAAGCCGGCGGCATCCAAATTAAGGAAGCTCAAATTTTCAAAGCCCTGCTGACCGGCCGATACTGTGGCCGTCTGAATCGCCTCGACGCTGATGTCGATACCGACAAACTCGCTTCGTGGAAATGCTTCGGCCATGAGCATCAAGGCGATTCCCTCGGCACAGCCGATATCGCACACCCGAATCCCGGAGCTCAAATCCCGGATGAGTCGGCCTTCGTCGACTGTGGGTAGAAACCGGTCTACCAGCACCATCCGGTGTTTGGCATCGGCCAATTGAGACATGAACGCTTGAAACTTCGGATAACGGCTGTAGCCAACCCCTCTTCCGTCGTAAAAGCGTCGAATAACAGTTTCCATTACACTCGTGGTCAGCAGCGGGATTTCCTGTGTGTATACGCCCAGGTTCGAATTCCCAGCCCGCCGGGTGATCAGGTCGCCATGCGCCCCGGGAAGAAAAAAAAGGTCCTCACCGTTATCATTTACGGTCAAGTCGACAATTTCTCCACAAACCATAATCCCCAACCATTCTTGCACATAACGCGGATCCAGTCCGGCTTTTTCGGCAATCGTCGCCAAAGTTTCGGGGGATTCGAATGTATCCAACACATCGAACAGCCCAGTACTGTAACCGATGGCCATGGCGAGGTTCAACGCACCGAAGTTGAGAATGTCGGTCATTTTTTTTGAAAATGCTTTACGACTCGCTTCGGACGACGCCTTCATGATCTCTTTTTGGCCGGGGCAGATCGTATCTGTATCAATCACGGCGGGTAATGTTGTAATCCTGATTTAACCGCACCCACACAGATTAACCGTCAAGAGAGCAGCCGCATGTGAAAAGACCGCGACTCAACTGCAAAAGTGTGAGTGAGCCTAAAAACCAACGAGGGAACCGAATCCTTGGATCCCTTCCCTCGTTGGTGATTTTCCTTCAGTTTGAAACAGGTTGACGCTATGGCAAGGTCGATATCAGCGCTGAGCCGAGCGCGGCGCCTTACCCGCCAGAGGGTTGTACAGTTTCATGATGGCAAATTTCATTACGTCCAGAGTCTTCATTTCCGTAACGATATTCAAGAGTTTGTCTTCTGCCTCCGCCGGAAGTGCACAGGCGTTGCTGGCATCGAAGGTCAGACCCGGGAAGCCTTTTACCAATTTTTTCTGATCTTTCTGGCTCATCGGCACTTGAACGGCCTTTTTACCGTCGATTTCGGCAACACTTCCCTGTAAACCGGCGGCTTCGATTTTTTTTAGTTTTGCATCATCTAAAAAAACATTAATGAAATAGTCAGCCATGTGCATCCCTCCCTTTTAGTAAGCCCAAAGCCCAATGCGTGAATCAATACCTCTTTCCAATAGTGGTGATGTTTATTCGAGACAACGCGGCATGTCAAGTCCTCAATGAGATAGAGGGTTAATGCATCAGTTGAGGTTTAGCGCCAAAATGCCTTTAATGGCAAACTCCGGCCTCTTTAAAATCATTTTTGATTGAAAATACCGATCGACCTGTGTATAGAAATGCCTAAAAAAAAGGGGACGGAAGCCGAATGTCTCGCCACACAGAAATTGTCCTATACGTTTCCTTTTCGACCCAAATGAATACTTACAACTAAAAGCAGTGCTCATATGAAACGACGCCAAAATGGAGCATTTTATGTTGCGATCAGAGTTGTTGGCTACGGCCAAAGACGCCGCTGATACGCTGAACCCTTTTCCGATGAACCAAATGGTTTAACTTTAGCAACACATCTTCGCTTCTTGGCAGAAGTTGCGTTCAAAGACTCTCAAAAGGCCGGAGGATGTCGAACCTTATTCCCAAAATGAACAACTATCGCACGCCACCCCGGTCGACGTCGATGCTTGTACGCCGTCAAGCCACTCCCCTTTTCTACTTGCAGGTGTTCATAATCGTACTGAAGGCCTCTCATCTGGCCAAAAGAGGCCGGTACGACGATGCACATTGGATCAAGAGCAGCCTAAATACGATAAAAGCGCTCGAATCAGTGGGCGGCAGGTTCGAAATCGACAATTTGCCAACCTACCGTGAACCTGAATCTTCTTGCGTCTTCATCGCGAATCACATGAGTGTTCTGGAAACCTTTGTCCTGCCCTGCCTGATACAACCGCATTGTGATGTTACCTTCGTGGTAAAAGAAAGCCTGATCGACTACCCTTTTTTCAGACATGTCATGCGAAGCCGCAATCCGATTGTCGTGGGACGCGCCAATCCCCGCCAGGACTTGCGAACCGTTCTGCAAGAGGGTCAGAAACTGCTAAAAGACAATGTTTCAGTGGTCATATTTCCCCAAACCACACGCAGTGTTGATTTCGAACCAAGCAACTTCAATACGCTGGGGATAAAACTTGCAGCGCGCGCCAACGTACCGGTTATACCGATCGCTTTGAAAACAGACGCTTGGGAACTTGGACGCAAATTAAAGGATTTCGGAAAGATTCGTCCCGATAAAACGGTTCACATCTGCTTCGGAGAGCCACTTCGGGTCCAGGGGTCGGGTAAGGCAGAACACAGGATTGTCGTGGATTTTATTATGACCAAGTTAAAAGACTGGCAATAGTATTGGCGCAATTATGGTTTAAAATAAATTAATTTAAGGTGTTTAAATCCTATTTTTAAAGCCTTAATTCAACACCTGAATTATCATTCCGGTTTGAACGTGTTGGCCCGGCATGCGAACCACTTTTATTTCAATTCTGCTCTTCGCTCCCTATCCCCTGAAAGTCTTGACTCGGAACTGTTTCTACTTCTACGGTCTTGACCACTTCGGCGCTCATTACCCGATCTTCTTTCGGGTATGTGGGCGACATACGAAAATACTCGTCTGTTTAAGCCCAAGCGTCTCCCATCGAGTATCACGGCATTTAAATTCATCGATATAACATTTTCCAATGACCACCCACACACAATTTAGACACCCACATCGATGGTAAACGCAACGCCAGGATGGTTCAGTTTGTTGGTTCAGTGTAAGACAGATATCAAATTAAATCGGTTCCCGGTAAAAGGCTAACCTCTTGACCCAATTTTTAACCTGGATTTTGACCTGGTTCCCAAAACTGGTTTTTGGTTCGTTCTCGCAGGCTTGATTGTGGCCTTTGAGCCACAACTGTTCAAGATATTGCCAAGACAGATTGCTGATGGATGAATACCGTTTCGGCAATTCCCACAGACCGGTACTCTCATCCCGTAAAATTTCCGTCGATTGCCGGCACTTGGGACACGTTAACGTCATAATTTTCATTGCGGTCCTTTACCTGGTTTGAATCGAACGATGGCAGCCGGCCGGTTTCGACCAAATGTATCGCATTCGTCTCATTTGAAATGATTTATAGCATTACCGGAATCGACAACCTGAAAGGCTCGCATATGATTAGCAAAAATCATGCAAGTTATTACACGTTTGCTATAACTCTAATATAACATAATAATTTTCGTTTTTTGGACCGCATAACGGGGTTAAAAAATGGGTAATTGTGGTGGAAAGGTTATACTTTTATGGCAAAATATTTTCACAATTCACGTCTAGACCGTTTTACCGATAACATCCATTGCGCCATCAACCATTTATGGCTGGGCATTGATAAATGCGCTCTATCGGAACAGAATACACTTACCGTTCATTCTTGTCCTCACACGGTGCATTTTTGTGTACGATCCTGTTTTTGAGCTTACACCACAAACCGATAAAGGTTCGGCATGATTTCGCCCCATCAGACATTTTTTCCGGCCAATCGGCATATTGGCACTTTAGGTCGCAAAATTTCATTCCTTTTCCCTCCAATCCGTCAGAAACCAGCTTCTGCTCCCAGATAAGGAATCGACAGTTCCATTTCCCTTGAAAGGTGAACTGGCTGTTCTCGTTATTGGATAACGATTTATTTCAAAGCCTTTAACAACAATAACCCATTGATTTTAAGCCCCGATCGGAAGTCGAGCAGCCCTGTACGAAGGTGGGCTCAACCATCAATGCAATATAATATCAATATATTCAATATCTTAGATAAATAGGACCGGTTTTTGCTTATTTAAATTAGGTTCATTATATTTTCGTGTTTTTATTATTGGCTTTTCAGACGGGAGGTTCGGTATGTACCTGCTATATTCATCACTCTTTATCGCCCTTGCAGCACTACTTTTCGGCATCACCTTAATCGGCGCCCGCAACCCAAGCCCACCAAACTGGGCCAAGGACTTTCTGGTGGCCAACGTTTATGTCCCCGCAATTGCCGGTCTGGGATTATTCGGAGCTTTCGGCATCATCAAGTTTATTGTGGACCTGCCTTCGGAAAAGGTCGACATAATGGGCCCTCTCGGGGCAGCGGGCGTTTTGATAGCAGCTGTCGTTTTTTTAAAGCTTCTGCGGATCAAAAAAAGGCTTGCCGCATACGAGGCGCAGGAACCAAACGCCGAGGTATTGAAACTGAACGCTTTTAAATCGGCAGAGAGTACCACAGAACCGATCCCTCCGGCAAAGCCGACCAATCCCCGGCTTGCCGCATAGCAGACCGATCGTGGAATAAGGGCTCGCGAAAAAAGCTGGAGTGTTTCCAAGATTAAGTGTTCGAGGTGCCGGTCATGGCATCACATCCGCCGCGGAATGCGGCGGACGGGCAGGCAGATCCGGCGGTTTTAGCGGAATATTTCAACTCATTTACTCGTTCCTCAGGATGTCCAGCACCTCGATCTTGGCCGCCTGCCAGGCCGGGTATGCGCCGGCTACGAGGCCGAGCAGGACCGACCCGACCATAGGACCGATGATAAAAATCGGATCGTAGGTCACCGGCATCTGGCCGATTTTATAAATCAACAGCACCAGTCCGGCGGCCGCCACCACGCCGACAAATCCGCCGGCACCGGCCATCAAACCGGATTCCAGGATAAACTGGCGGATGATGTCCAGACGCCGGGCCCCCACGGCCCGCCGCACGCCGATTTCCATCCGCCGCGAGCGTACCAGCAGCACCATGAGGGAGAGGATCCCCAACCCGCCGACGGCAAACGAGATGCCGGAACTGAGCAGGCCCAGCGTCTGAACCAATTGCAGGGCCTGTTCCTGCAGCTGAATGGTGTCTTTGGCGGTTAGCAGGCTGAAATCGTCGTCCTCTCCCTTTCCCAGGTGGTGGCGCTGCCGCAGGATGCTTTCAGCCGTCTTTTTGACCACATCGTAAGACTGATTGTCGGTCAACTGAAGGTAGACCCCGGTAATCCAGTCCTGGTTGGTGAACCGCCGCATGAAGGTTGACAGGGGAACGAAGACCTGCTCGTCTTGGTCGCTGCCGACGATGTCGGCCCCCTTGGGCTCCATGACCCCGATGACGCGCACCCCGGCGCGAAAAATGTAGACCATCTGTCCCAATGCCTGATCGGGTTTGCCGAAAAGACGCTCGGCAATTTTCATTCCGAGCACGCAAACGCGGGCCCTCTGATTTTCGTCTTCCCAGGTAATGAAACGCCCCATCGCCGGGCTGAAGCTGCGGACTTCCGTGTAGGTCGGCCACGTGGCCACGACCTGGCAGGGAATCTTGATCGCTCCGTAGCGGATCGGAAGCTCTTTGCTGGCAAACGGCGCTCCGGCCCGGGACTGGGGGATCGAACCGATCAGTTCCCGGGCGTCCTGCAGGGTAAAGGTGGTGGTCACGTTTCTCACCGCCGCCGAACCCGAGCGTCGAAACAGGACTTTGCCGCTGCGGGCCATGAACAAATTGGTCCCCAGTTTGGCGGTTTCCATCTCGGCTTTGAGGTACATGGCCTGAGAGACGTGTTGGACGGCCGTCAGCGCTAAGGCACCGAGAAAAACACCCACCATGGCCAGAATTGACCGCAGTCGGTGGGCCTTGAGCGAAGCAAGCGCAATTTTAAAACTAAAGAACACGGCTTTCTATCAATGCTCCCCTTTCAGTGCTTCGATCGGCGGCATGCCGGCCGCAGTGCGGGCTGGTCGCAGACCGAAAATAAGACCCATAAATGTGGCCGCCAGAGTGGAAAAGATGAACACCTTCCATGAAATCAGGATCTCCAGCACACCGAGCTGTTCCATCAGTTGACCCAGAGATAGCCCCAAAATCACGCCGAGCATAGCGCCGGCCAGACTCAAAAAGACCGATTCGGTCAGCACCTGCATCAGAATCGCCCAGTCGGGAGCACCCACAGCCTTTTTGAGACCGATTTCAGATCGACGTTCGGTGACGCTCAGGTAGAAGAGGTTGGCCAGGACAAAACCGCCCACGATGATGGCCACCAAAGCCGTGATCCCTAAAAAGAGCATGAGGCCGCCTTTGAATATCGACAGGAATTTGAGAATTTCGTCCGCGGTAAGAATGGAAAAATCGTCGGGCTCGCCGGGTTGCAGATCGTGCAGATGGCGCAGGAGGCTGCGCAGATTGGCAACGTGGGCCTTCATGTTCTCCGGAGCGTAGAACTTCACCCTCAGCGCCCGAAAATACTTGCGGTCCAGGTTGAAGCGCTGGGTCAATGTCGTGATGGGTAAAATAACGCGATCGTCGACAGAGCTTGATCCACCGCCGCCGGTGGCACCGCGATAGGAAAGTCGGCCGACGATTTGCACCGGCAGTTGGTCGACGAAAATCGTATGGCCTACCGGCGATTCGCTGCCGAAGAGGTCTTCGGCCACGAGGTCACCCACCAGGCCGACCTTGGCCCCTTTTTGAACGTCCTCTTCGGTGAAGTCGCGCCCCTCGTCCAGCGGCCAGTTCCAGACTTCGGCATAGCCGGCGGTCGCCCCGACGATAACGGGCACCTGCCGACTCTTCCCACGATAGCGGACGGTGACATCGCCCTTGCCGCGCATTGGCACGACCAGGTAAGCGCCCGGCAGCGCTTCACGTAGTTTTTGGGCGTCTTTGTAGGAAAGGGTCAATGTTCGTCGGCCCACGGCCCGGCTTTGAATGTCGCCGCCGAGCACGAAAGCCGCATCGGGACCGAACCACTTGACGATCTCCATGGCCTTGCGTTCGGCCCCGTCCACAGCCGCAACGATCACCGTCAGCGAAGCGATGCCAAGGGCCACGCCGAGCACAACGAAGAAGCTGCGCAGCTTGTAGGCCCACAAAGCAGTCAGGGCCATTTCTCCGATGCGCCAGGTCTGCCGCAGCAAATCAATTGGGCGTGATAAGACCGTCACTGAGCCGGATCCTCCTCCGGGCGTAACCGGCGATCTCATCGTCATGGGTGACCAGAACCACCGTGCGCCCCTGCGCGTGTATTTCGGCGATAAGCCGCATGATCTCACCGCTTGTCTGGGAATCGAGTTGACCGGTGGGTTCATCGGCCAGCAGGAGTCGCGGATCGTTGACGAGGGCACGGGCCATGGCTACCCGTTGCTGCTGACCACCGGAAAGCTGACTCGGCCTGAAATTCATCCGATCCCCCAAGCCGAGCTGGTCCAGAATCTGTTCGGCCCGATGCCGCAATTCGCGGGCCGCAGTGCGGCTGTAAAGGCCGGGAAGCATCACGTTTTCAACGGCCGAGACATACGGAATCAGGTAAAAGGTCTGGAATATAAAACCGACAGTGCGGTTGCGAATGGTGCTCAGCGCATTGTCCGAGAGAACGGAGACATCCTGTTGACGAAGGAGATAGCGGCCCTTGCTGGGACGATCGAGCAGGCCGAGAATGTGCATGAGGGTCGATTTCCCGGAGCCCGATGGACCCTGTAAGGCGATGAATTCTCCGCTGTCGATCGAGAGGGAAATACCCTTTAGAACCTCGATATTACGGTCGGCCTGTTTGTAGGTCTTGACGATGTTTTCCAATTCTACGAGCCGCTGATCCGCCATCACGGCTTGCCTTTCTTTTCCTTGTTGCCGGGCAGCACGAGCTGCGTGGCCACCTTATCACCGGCTGTAAGGCCTTCCACCACCTCGGTATGCGTTACCCCGGCGAGACCGAGCTCAGGCGTCACTTGACGGATCTTACCGTCCGAATTCTGTACGAACACCACTTGCCGACCGTCGACCCATTTCAACGCGTTGTTGGGGATATCGAGCACATCGTCTTTGACGGCCACGATGATCTGAACCTGGGTGGTCATTTCCGGGCGCAGATAGGTCGCCTGTTCCGGGTTGATCTTGACCAGCGCACGGTAATAGACGATGTTGTCGCGGATCTCGGGTTCGGGATAAATCGTGTCCACAGTGCCTTTGAAAACGCGTCCCGGATAAGCATCCACTCGAAACTCCACCGGCTGCCCGGGATGCACTTGTCCGATATCGGTTTCATCCACATAGGTCCACATTTCCAGGCGCGCCGGATCGAGCACCGTGATCAGATTGGCTACCTGCAAACCGGCAACGATGGTTTCGCCCTCCTGGGCCGTTACCTGGCTGACCACTCCGCTGATCGGGCTGTAAATCCGGGTATAGGATTTGCGGACGTCCAGGGCCGCCAAGGAGGCCTCAGCCTGCTTAACCGCTGCATGCGCCTTGGCGGCCTCATCGGTGAACTCCCGCTGCAACCGCTCGAGGGTGGACTGCTTGACTGACACCTGGTTGGTTTCCACCTCGGCCTTCTGATGAACATCCTCGATGGTGTCTTTTGAAATGACGTTTCTGTCGGCCAGCTTCTGTTGGCGCAGGTAGTTGTTGTGCAGGTAAGCTGCCCGGGCACGGGTGAGAGCCAGGTCATGTCGGGCTTCCTTGATTCTCAGCGGATACGACTGTTCCACCCGGTTCAGTTCGGCCTGAGCTGCTGCAAGCTTGGCACGGGCTTCGGTTGCCTGAGCCTCCAACTCCCGGCTGTCTATCTGGGCCACCAGCTGGTCCTTCTTCACCGGATCACCGACCTTGACCATCATCTTGTCGATGGTACCGGTAGCGCGGGTGCCGATCTTGATGATCGCGCCAACCTGAGATTTTACGATTCCGGTCTGCTCGAGCACTTTGCGAACCGTGCCACGTGTCACTGTTTCGGTGGCCAGAATGGTGATCTTTTTTTCCGCAGTGGAAGACTTCCACCAGAGACCTACGCCAACGGCTACTGTCAGGATACCAATCACCGCAATAAATTTTTTCATCACCCGTTTTCCATTTAAAATGAATAAGACACCCGCCGTGTCTAAAGTCTCTGTCTTTTATAGCAAATCATAACGGCACGCAAGACCCGCCAGTGGGAGACCGTGTTTCTCTTTGTGACTTTGTTTCTTCTTCGTATCTCCAGCCGCCATCCCATCCACGCGAAAAGGGAGTTGATGTTCAGAAGCGCCTGTCGTATAATTAGGTGTATACAGAGTCTCGTTCTCAAGCTCTTTCTGCGCCTGCTTATCACTCCGAACAGATTCGACCATGCTGCAACCGATCATCCACCGTCTAAGGAATCGTGACATTGGTTAAAACGACTTTTGACTTTACCCCTGACCCCTTTCCCCTTACCCATAACCTTATTTTATTTCAGGAGGTAAACAGATGAGTGACTATTTGATCGTCGTGGTCAATCGTGCCAGCGCCCGATTTTTTAACCTCGAGCCGGTTGAATTCCCCGAGTTCGAATCCGGACCGCGGATGGTGACACGGACAGAACTCGACAACCTTGAGATAAATGATTTCCAGGAAATGGTGACCGACTCGAAGACCGGCCGTGGAGCGGCCCCTCAAGGAGGTGGCATTCATGGTTATGACGACAAACGGGACCAGCACCTGGATGAACTACGGCGCCGTTTTGCAGTCAAGGTACTCGACCAGATTCGGCAACTCGCCCAAACCGAACGCGTGCGGACCGTCATCCTGGCGACTTCCTCACGCATGCGCCGATTTCTGTATCCCGACATTGAGACGCTTGAGCGGCAGGGTATCCGGGTTCACAAGCTTTCGAAGAACATGATCAATTTCGCACCGCAAAAGATTCATGCATATCTGGCCCAGGAAGGGCTTGTCCCCCAAAAAAAACGTGTCCCGGCATGAATTGACACGGCCCCTTCTCTAAAACCCGGCACGCAGACAGCTGAAAAATCCTTTGCCTTCGCCGGCCAGTTTTGCCTAAAAAAAATCCGGAGTCGGGAAGGTGACTTCCCGGCTCCGGAACGGATCTTCGCCTATCTTGAAAAAGTATATATTTAAATATAATACCTACATGTTACGCCCGAATCGGTGTCATAACGAGGGAAACCCGGCGGTTCATGGCCGCGGAGCTCGATATTGGCTGTGATTCACCGAAGCCGATCGTCGTCAGACGTTCCGGATCGACACCGCGCTGAATGAGCGCATCCCGCACGGCATTGGCGCGGCGTTCAGAAAGCGCCATGTTATAAGCTTCCGCACCCGAGCTGTCAGTGTGGCCTTGAATTTGAATCATCGTCTGTGGATAATCGTTTAAAACTTTGGCGACCCGGTCCAACTCGGCATAAGCGCCCGGTTTGAGTGTCGCGGAGTCGAAATCAAAAAACAGGTCACTCTTGAAAGTCGCGGTCAAAACGTCCTGAGACCGCTGAATCGACGCCTGATCGGCCGCGGTTGCCGCGGCCATCGCCTGTCGCAGCGCCTCTTCCTGCCGGTCCATATAAGCCCCGATCTGGTTTCCCACCAGTCCGCCGAGAGCTGCACCGGCCAACCCGCCAATGATCACGCCTTCGGTTCCGTGACCCGAGCGGGCCACCGATCGACCGATGACACCACCGATGGCAGCGCCGGTTCCGGCGCCGATTGCGGTTCCTTTCTGCTGCTTGGTATACGTGCCTTGCGATGCACAGGCCAACAAAAACAGGGAAGACAAAGCGATACAAAGCGATTTTCGCATTCCGGGACTCCTTTATTCGGTAATTTCAAGATGCAATCAATCACTGAAGACATCTATTTTAAGAAATATGACGCTTAAAATCAAATATAAAAAAATCGGCTGCACAATGAATCCGGAAGCTTGAAACGATCACTTTACCGATTGATTCCAGTAAACGAATACGGTAACCTACCTTTCAATCCACCATACGTCAAAGTTTCGGGGGCACAGCAAGAAATAATTGTGCGGAATTGCGCCTGCTGTTGACTTGCCCACAAGGCGCAGTGACCGACGCATGTCAGGATGAGCGCCGGTGGATTCAACGCACCCAATGGGCAAAGGCGGACCAAAAGACAGGCAGGTTGGGCAATTTAATCTTGTCTCGACCCGAAGAACCCGTAACCACACTCAACGCGGGAGAATAAAATGGACCGATATGCGGAACCAACGCGGCAGGTTTACGAGGGCTGGGAAGAATTCTACAACCGGTCGGTTGACGATAAGCTCGAATCATTCCGGCAGAACGGCCGAATCTTCGACGTCATCTATGCCCAGCAGTTCGACCGGGACTTTCTTGATTATCTCTGCAGTCTGGCCGAAAAGATCAGGCTGCTGGCCAAAACGAAGATGGGGTTGGGCAAGCTCAAACGCCTGTTGCAGCACAAGCGGGCGATGCTTTATTTCGTGCAGCCGTCGACACGGACGTTTCTTTCGTTTCAGAACGCCTGTTACACGCTGGGTCTGAGCGTTTCCGAAATTCGGGGTACATCCACGAGTTCAGAAGTCAAGGGAGAGTCTCAGGAAGACACGATCCGCACCTTTGCCAGCTACGTCGATTTAATCATCGCCCGCCACGCGGAAGCGGGATTTGCTGAAAAGACCGCCTGGGTGCTGAATCAGACCGACCGTCCGGTTCCGGTTCTAAACGGCGGCTCGGGACCGGACCAGCATCCCACCCAGGCACTCTTGGACATTTACACCCTTGAGCGCGAATTTGGCAATCTCGGCGGTCTGGACGGAAAAAAGGTCGCCATGGTCGGCGACCTGAAGCGCGGCCGAACCGTTCGCTCACTGAGTTATCTGATGAAGAACTACCGGGATGTCACCCTGTATTTCGTGGCGCCGGAAGTCTTCCGGATGCGGGAGGACATCAAAAGCTTTTTGACCAAACACGCGATTCGTTTTCACGAAACCGATGATTTCGAAAGCGTTATGCCGCTGGTGGATGCCATCTACTTGACCCGGATTCAAAATGAATACGCCGAACATCCCTCGAGCGAGACCGAGACCTACCCGGCGTTTCACTTCAAGACCAAACACTTGACGATGATCCAACCCCACTGCGCGCTGCTGCATCCCCTGCCGCGGCGTTACGAGATCGAGGTGGCCGTCGACAAGGATCCGCGAGCCGCTTACTGGCGGCAGGAACGCTGCGGCATGTGGATCCGCGCCGCGCTGATCACCTACATCTTCAGGGTTGATCAGGTTATCCTGGACGAGTTTTCTTGATACCTGAACAAACGGAGCAAAGCCATGGCTTACAATCTGCGAAACCGCCATTTCCTTAAACTGCTCGATTTTTCACCGCAGGAAATCATGTTCCTCCTGGAGCTCGCCGGCGACCTTAAAAAAGCGACATATGCCGGCACCGAGCAGCCGCGCCTGCAGGGTAAAAATATCGTCCTGATCTTCGAGAAAACCTCCACCCGCACCCGCTGTGCATTCGAAACCGCTGCCTTCGATCAGGGGGCGCGGGTCACCTACCTGGGGCCAACCAGTTCTCAGATGGGCGCCAAAGAGTCGATCAAGGACACTGCCCGTGTCCTGGGCCGCATGTATGACGGCATCGAATATCGCGGGTTTGCACAGGAAAGAATAGAAATATTAGCCCGTCACGCAGGGGTGCCGGTCTGGAACGGACTGACCGACGAATTCCATCCGACCCAGGTCCTGGCGGATTTTTTAACCATGATCGAGCACAGTGACAAACCGCTGCACCAGGTCAGATTCGCTTATCTGGGAGACGCACGCAACAACATGGGCAACTCCCTGATGGTGGGTGCCGCCAAAATGGGCATGGATTTTCGCGCCGTGGCCCCCGACAGGCTTCAACCCGACCGGCAATTGACGGCTGAGGCCAGGAAAATCGCCGGACGAACCGGAGCAAAAATCGCCGTCACCAGCGATATCGCCGGCGGTGTCAAGGACTGCGATTTCATTTGCACCGATGTATGGGTGTCGATGGGCGAGCCGCCAAGCGCTTGGCAGGAGCGCATCGGTTTGCTTCAACCCTACCAGGTCAATCGGAGGGTAATGGAAATGACCGGCAACCCGAACGTAAAATTCATGCACTGCCTGCCAGCCTTTCACAACCGTGAAACCGATGTGGGTGAGGAGATTTACCAGAAGTTCGGACTGAGTGCCATGGAAGTCACCGAAGAGGTGTTCGAGTCGGGCGCCTCGATCGTCTTCGATGAAGCCGAAAACCGGATCCACACCATAAAAGCCGTCATGGTGGCAACCCTCGGCCGATAAGAGCGTGTCTTTTCGTAACCGGCGATTTTCGATTCAACGGTTTCCATCCAAGCCGCTGCAAATAATAGTAATGGGTTGTATTCGCCGACCGACGTATGACCCATGCGCACAATCCGGCGACTTGATTAAAACCGATCGGCGGTGAAGGTGTTGCATTTCCCGGTATCCCCGGTTTCGATTCCCTGCCTGAACCAGTATACCCTTTGCGCGGAGCTGCCGTGGGTGAACGAATCCGGCGTGACGTATCCCCTTGAGCTTCGCTGCAAGCGATCGTCGCCGATGGCGCTCGCAGCGTTGAGCGCCTCTTCGATATCTCCCTGCTCGAGGATCCGGCGCGACCGGTCGGCATGATAGGCCCAGACGCCCGCCAGGCAGTCGGCCTGCAGTTCAAGCATAACCGAAAGACGGTTTCCCTCGTTTTCACCGACCCGGCTTTTTAGGGTGTCGACCTTACCCGCAATCCCCAGAAGATTTTGGACGTGATGTCCAATCTCGTGGGCAATCACATAGGCCTGGGCAAAGTCCCCCGGCGCACGAAACCGGTTCTCCAAATCCTCAAAAAAGCTCAGGTCGATGTAGACCTTCTGGTCGCGCGGACAGTAAAAAGGCCCCACGGCAGCCTGGGCAAACCCGCATGCCGACTCGACCGCCCCTGAAAAAAGAACCAGAGACGGTTCCTGGTAAGATTGCCCCATTTGCCGAAAGAGGGTATGCCAC
>Ga0316583_10000208_pt1 | contig 15491 bp, 12 predicted proteins | sample J_170502JBrBrA_D_FD_204513 | JGI IMG/M metagenome (GOLD analysis project Ga0316583, IMG submission 204513) | Rhizosphere microbial communities from salt marsh grasses in Alabama, United States - J_170502JBrBrA | ecosystem: Host-associated > Plants > Roots > Rhizosphere | place: USA: Alabama... | reverse complement strand
TCCACGAGGTCGCACGTCAGCGCCGGCTGGTCGCCATAGGCCATGCTGTAGATGACGCCCGCGGCAGCCGCCTTGCGTGCGAGCCCGTAGCCGCAAAAGGCATCCGCTTCCACGGTGACATTGATCACATGTTTTCCGTTGTCGAAGGCCTTCAGACAGTGCGCAATGGCGGCCGGCGGGTTTCCCGTTGCCTCGATTACGATTTCGATTGCTGGATGGCGGATCAGCGTGTCGGTATCGTCGGTGATGAACGTGCCTCCCTCGCGGGCGGCGGCGTCAAGGGAGGCAGCGGAGTAACGTTCCTCCGGCCAGCCGACGTAAGCGAGATTGGAGCGGGCCGTGGCCGGGTTGAGATCGGCAATGCCAACCACTTGGATTCCTGGCAATCGCTGGACCTGGGCCAGGAACATTGAGCCGAATTTTCCGGCGCCGATCAGGGCAACGCGAATCGGTTGGCTTCGCGCGTTGAGTTTCTGGAACAGATTCATGGTGCGGCTACTTGGCGTCTTCGAATCTTGATTATCGCGAGCAACGCCGCCGCTTAAAGCCCCGCTTCCAGCTTGGCGTAAAGTGGATTGTCGCGCGAAAACACGTAGCCGAGCACGGCCACGGCCACGGCTTCGGCTCCGTTCTCACGCAGGAAGCTGGTCAGCGCGTAGACCTGGTCCGGCGGACAGTGCAGCGTCAGCATGCCCGACGATGTGGGCCCGCCGAACGGCGTCGCGACGCCGAATTTCTCCTTCGCGCTCTCCACCAGCCTGTTGTCGCAGGCGGCAAAGCGCGAGCGCACCTCGCGATAGGCGCGGGCGCGCGCCTGCGCCGCGATGCGGTCGAGGACGACGCGCGCGAGCTCGCGTTCGCTGTCGCTCCAATTGGCGCCGCGCGCGGCGACGAGGTTCGCCTGAGAGCGCAGGATGGTGCCGTCGTCCACGATCTTGAGCGCATTGGCGACAAGCGTTGCACCGGAGGTGGTGATATCGACGATCAACTCGGCCGTGCCGGCGGCCGGCGCGCCTTCGGTCGCGCCCGCGCTCTCGACGATGCGATAGTCGATAATGCCATGCGACGAGAAGAAGTCGCGCGTGAGATTGATGTACTTGGTCGCCACCCGCATCTTACGGCCGTGATGATGGCGAAAGGCGGTGGCGACGTCGTCGAGGTCGGCCATGGTGCGCACGTCGATCCAGGCCTGCGGCACCGCGACCACCACATTGGCATAGCCGAAGCCCAGCCCTTCGATCAGCACCACGCGCTGGTCAGCATCAGGCATCTGCTCGCGTACCAGGTCTTCGCCGGTGACGCCGAGGTGCACCGCGCCTTGCGCAAGCTGGCCGGTGATCTCGGACGCGGAGAGATAGGCAACCTCGACGCCATCGAGGCCAGCGATGGCGCCGCGATAGTCGCGCGCCCCGCGCGGCTTGATGAGTTGAAGCCCCGCGCGTGCGAAGAAAGCTTCGGCATTTTCCTGCAGGCGACCCTTGGCGGGCACGGCGAGAATAAGAGGCGCACTCATGACGCGCCTCCGTAGATCGCCAACCGCTCGATCCATACCGAAAGCCCGACGGCGGGGATCGGTTGCGGACTGCCGAGCCGGGCGAGCAGGCCGTCGTAGCGGCCACCGGCCACCAGCGGATCGCCGGTGCGCGCCGGGTCGGTCAGTTCGAACACGAAGCCGGTGTAGTAGTCGAAGCCGCGCCCGAAGGCGGTCGAGAACTTGACGGTGCCCGGCTCGATGCCTTGCGCGGCGAGGAAGCCGGTGCGGTTTTCGAACAGATCGAGGGCATGGGCCATGGCTTCGCTCACGCTCGCTTCGGCGGCAAGCGCGCGCAGCTCGGCGATGGCCTGATCGGGATCGCCTGCGATGCCGAGGAAGCGCTCGATCAGCCCGCGCACGTCGCGCGGCAGTTTGGCGCTGGCGCCGAGCGTTGCCTGCTCGAGGAAGCGGTCGGCGATCTCGGCGACCGAACGGCCGCCCACGGCATTGATGCCGGCGATTGACAACAGGTCGGTGACCAGCGCGTGCGCACCCTTAGGGTCGGAGCCGGCGAGCGCCGCCAGCACGCCCTGGTACTCAGGCCGGCCGTTATTGCCGCCGAGCACCAGGCGCTCGAGATCCTGCGCCAGGTTGGCCTTGCGGTTGAAATCCTTGGCGAGCCGGCGCTTCCACGCCGCCGGCAGTTCGAGCCCGGCGATCAGCGCGGTGAAGAGCGCCACGTCGCCGATCTGGATGACCGGCGCGGCTAGGCCGTAATGGGCGGTGGCTTCCAGCCCGCGCGCCAGCATCTCGGCGTCGGCGGCGGCGGTGTCGGGGCGGCCGAAGGATTCGATGCCGGCCTGCTGGAACTCGGGCGAACCGTCGTCGCGGTGGCGGAAGACGGAGCCCAGATAACAGAAAGACGCTGGCTGGCCAGCGGCGGAGGAGGCGAGATAATCGCGCGAAACCGGAATGGTGAGATCGGGCCGCAGGCAGAACTCGTCGCCGCCGGGGGCGGTGGTCAGATACATGCGCTTGCGGATGTCCTCGCCCGAAAGGTCGAGGAACGGCTCGGCCGGCTGCAGCAGCGCCGGCGCCACGCGCGCATAGCCGGCGCGCTCGTAGGAGGCGACTAACGCCTCCGCCCGCGCATCCGGTATCCCCGCTTGTGTCATAACGCGTGCATCCATTATGTCTATACTTGTATCGCGTGTCTGGTTCCCGGGACAGGGGCCATTTAGCACGGCCGGTTTAACGTTTCGACGGCGTTTCCCCACTGCCCTTAACGGCTCGGCCGGCCCCGCGCAGTGTCGTTAACAAATTCCCGCCGCTGGCAGAGGGAGGGGCTACCGTATGCACGGCGGATGCGACCGTTCGGTGTCAAAAAAGACGCTTTGCGCGTAACAGAATGTCAAGACAACCAGCCTTGAATCAGGCGCGAGGGAGGCATTTGCCATGACCAAAGCCGTATCGCGCGCCGTCGTCGAGGCCTTTTACGAGGCCTATGGCGTCCGGGACTGCGATCGCATCGGGGAGTTCCTAGGCGACGACGTCGCGTGGACCGTTAGCGGGCCGGTCGACGTGCTGTCGTTCTGTGGCACCTACCATGGCAAAGCGGCCGTGCTCGACATGTTCGGGCACCGGACGCGGCAGGTGTTCAAGGTCATCAAGTCGGATCTGTACTCGCTGCTGATCGACGGTGACCGGGTGGCGGCGCTCACCCGCCTGACCGCCAAGCACCATGACGACGGCCGCGTCATCAGCTACCGCCTGGCGCACTTCATGCGGTTCCGAGACGGCAAGATCGTGGAGAACCTGTCGCTGCTCGACAGCTTCGATGCAGTCGAGCAAGTTCTCGGCCATTCGCTCGCCACGCACGAGCGCGCGCCCGCGGACTGTGATCTGATCGCCGTCTGACCCCGAGCCCCGCGACGTTAGGATTGGGGTGTAGGGCGCCCGGCCGGCGTGCTAGAATTTCACGCGCGTCCACCGCGGAGTTCTTGCCTGTGCGCCGCTACCTGATCCTCGTTGCCGCTTGCTGGCTCGCCGCGGCGCCGGCCTTCGCGCTCGACATGCCCGTGCGCAAGGCGGGCCTGTGGGAACTGAAGATGACCTTCGAGCAGCCCAAGCTCGCCGCGCACGTGCTCAAGCAGTGCACGGACGCCGCCACCGACAAGTATCTGAATTCCAGCTTTGGCGGCTCGGCGCAGCAGACCTGCACCAAGCAGGAGGTGCACGAAAGCGACGACACCGTCGTCGTGAATTCGGTCTGCTCGTTCGCCGGCATGACCACGCAGTCGCACGCCGTCATCACCGGCAGCTTCGACAGCGCCTACAAGATGGAAGTGACCACGAGGCACCTGAGCGGCCCGCGTCCGCCCGGCCTCGGCCAGAACGGCGAGCATCGCATGGCGGTATCGGCGAAATGGCTCGGCCCCTGCAAGCCGGGTCAGCGCCCGGGCGACATCATCATGCCGGGCGGCATCAAGGTGAACGTGCTAGACATGCGCAAGGCGATGAAGGGCATGGCGCCGGAAAAGCCAGAGCATTAACGCGGGCAGGGTGGCGCGTTATCCGATGCCGTGACGCTGAAGCAGTTTGCGCACGGCGTCTACCAGTTCGCTTTCTTTCACCGCAAACTGCGCTTCCGCCTGCTTCTTGAGATAGTCCTCGCGCTCTTTCGACATCTCCGCGATCTCGGCCCCGATGATGAGGTCCTTGATCTGCACCTCGCCCTGCTCCTTTTCGTTGGAGCCCTGGATGATGGCGCAAGGCGAGCCGCGGCGGTCGGCGTATTTCATCTGCTGGCCGAGGCTGTGCTTGGGGTTGCCGAGATAGAGCTCGGCGCGGATGCCGGCGTTGCGCAGCGTCGAAACCATGCGCTGGTAGTCGGCGATGTCGCCGCCGAATACGGTGACGACCACCGGGCCGGGCGCGGGCTTGTCGCTGATCTTGCCGAGCGCGGTCAGCGCCGCCTGCAGCCGCGAGACGCCGATGGAGAAGCCAGTCGCTGGCACCGGCTCGCCGCGGAAGCGCGACACCAGGCCATCGTAGCGCCCGCCGCCACCGACCGAGCCGAAGCGGATGGGGCGGCCTTTCTCGTCTTTGACTTCGAAGGTCAGCTCAACCTCGTAGACCGGGCCGGTGTAGTATTCGAGCCCGCGCACGACGGTTTTGTCGATGCGAACGCGATCGTCGTAGCCTGCGGCTTTGACCAACGATGCGATCTCCGCGAGCTCTTGCTCGCCCGCGTTCGTGGGATTGCTCGTGCCGGCGCCGTCGATCGAGATCGCGCCGACGATCGTTTCGATTTGCGCCTCGTTGAGTTCGGCGCCTTTGGTGAAATCGCCGCTTTCATCCTTGCGGCCCTTGCCGAGCAACAGGTGCACGCCTTCGATACCAAGCCGGTCAAGCTTGTCGATGGCGCGCATGGTTGCGAGATGTTTTTCGGGCGGAACGCCGATTTGGTCGAGCACCGCGTCCAGCACCTTCCGGTTATTCACCTTCACCACATAGTCGCCGCGCGGCACGCCCAGCGCTTCGATGGTGTCGGCGGCGAGCATGCACATCTCGGCGTCGGCAGCCATGGTCGGCGCGCCGACGGTATCGGCGTCGAATTGCATGAACTGACGGAAGCGCCCCGGGCCCGGCTTCTCGTTGCGGAACACGTAGCCGAAGCGATACGAGCGATAGGGCTTGGCAAGCGTGTCGAAATTCTCGGCGACGTAGCGCGCGAGCGGCGCGGTCAGGTCGTAGCGCAGGCTCAGCCACTGTTCGTCGTCGTCCTGGAACGAGAACACGCCTTCGTTCGGGCGGTCCTGGTCGGGCAGGAACTTGCCGAGCGCGTCGGTGTACTCCATCGCCGGTGTTTCCACCGGCTCGAAGCCGTAGCGCTCGAACACGCCGCGGATCGTCTCCACCATATGGCGCGTGGCCGCGATCTCGGCGGGCCCGCGGTCGGCGAGGCCGCGCGGCAGGCGGGCTTTGAGCTTGTTCGGCTTCTTGCCGGATTTCTTGTCGGCCATGGTGCTGAAAATTCGTCGCTGTCGGGATGCGGGCGGTTGGTAGCAGCCGCCCCGGCAGCGGGCAAGCAGGCCCGTGTCGGCTGATCCAGCGCTCAGACGTGGAAAACCAGCTCTTCAAGCAACTCGACGGTCAGCGAAACGAAAATCGCGATGGCGAAGACGACGAGCAGCAGCCGCCGGTTCGTGCGCGCAAACGCGAGAAGCTCGTCGAGCTTCTGGCGCACTGAGCCCGCGGTCGTGGCGGCCTGCCGCTCGGGCGCACGGAACACTGGCGCATAGGTGCCGGTGGGCAGCTCGATCATGATTGGCTGCCCCGCGCCGCCGTCGGCGTAATAGGTGCGTAGCGCTCGCCGCAGGCGGGCGGCTTCTACCCGTACGATAGGATCGGCTTGCGGGTCGAAGGTCTCGTTGCGGCCGAGCGCGGCGGTGGCGATGGTGTAGGCCTTGATGCGCTCGCTACGGCCGGCCAGCGTCTCCTCCACCACGAAGCGCAGAAAATTGGTGAGCTGCGCCGATTTGGAGAACGGCGGGCTGGCGAGGACATCGGCGAGGGCTGCCCGGATTTCGGCAGGTTCGAGATCGATCTCCGAGGCGGCAGTGGGCATTTCCGGCAACCTTGCTGCCTCATCGGAGGCGAGGTGGGATGTGCGCACAGGCTTGCGATGCCCCGTGGGACAAGCCAGGCGGTCACCCTCAAGCGGCGATATATGGGCCATCTTTGCGATACGTCTAGCTTGATTCTACAGGTTCTTCACGAGCTTCTGACTTCTTTTGCTTCTGCTCGATTGCGGCCTGCTGGCTGAAGGATACCTCTTAGAGTAGAAATTGCACAAGAGCGTCTCTTCGGTTGTGTTTTGAGGGGCCGTGTCCCGCCGGTCGCAGCCGCCTTCCTTTGCCGCCCCACCTTGGCCGCTTTGAGGCCGGCGCTGGCGTTGTTAGAGTGGACCCGCCGGATACTGCCGGCCGCCGCCATTGCCTGATGTCCTGATGAAAGTGAGATCCATGCCGCTCAGCGCACCCCAGTCCGTCAACGTTCCCAACGATCTCGAGCCTTATTGGGTGCCCTTCACCCCCAACCGCGCTTTCAAGGCGCGGCCGCGCCTGATCGCCAGCGCCAAGGATATGCACTACGTCACCACCGACGGCCGCAAGGTCATCGACGCTTCCGCCGGCCTGTGGTGCACCAATGCCGGCCATAACCGCGATCCGATCGTCAAGGCGATCCAGGCGCAGGCGGCGGAGATGGACTACGCGCCGGCCTTCCAGTTCTCGCACCCGAAGGCGTTCGAGCTGGCGAGCCGCATCGCCGCGCTCGCGCCCGGCGACCTCGACCATGTGTTCTTCTGCAACTCCGGTTCGGAAGCAGCCGACACGGCGCTGAAAATCGCGCTCGCCTATCATAACGTGCGCGGCAACGGCTCACGCGTGCGGCTGATCGGACGCGAGCGCGGTTATCACGGCGTCGGCTTTGGCGGCATCGCAGTCGGCGGCATCGTCAGCAATCGCAAGCAGTTCGGCTCGCTCATGGCCGGCGTCGATCATCTCCCGCACACCTATAACCGCGAGAAGCAGGCCTTCAGCGTCGGAGAGCCGGAGTGGGGCGCGCATCTTGCCGACGAGCTCGACCGCTTGGTGGCGTTGCATGACGCCTCGACCATCGCCGCGGTGATCGTGGAGCCGATGGCCGGCTCCACCGGTGTCTTGCCGTCGCCGAAAGGTTATCTCGAGCGCCTGCGCGCGATCTGCGACAAGCACGGCATCCTCTTGATCTTCGACGAGGTCATCACTGGCTTCGGCCGTCTGGGCTATGCGTTTGCCGCCGAGCGCTACGGCGTCGTGCCCGACATGATCACGTTTGCAAAGGGTGTCACCTCGGGTGCGGTGCCGATGGGCGGCGTGCTGGTGCGTAAAGGCATCTACGATGCGTTCATGCACGGGCCCGAGCAGGTCGTCGAGCTGTTCCACGGCTACACTTATTCGGCTCATCCGCTTGCTTGCGCGGCCGGGCTTGCAACGCTCGATCTCTACCGTGAGGAGGGCCTGTTCGAGCGCGCCAAGAAACTCGAACCCAAATGGTGCGAGGCCGCGATGGGGCTTAAAGGCCTGCCCAACGTGCTCGACATCCGTACGGTGGGCCTCACCGTCGGCATCGATCTCGCAAGCCTGCCCGATGGCGTTGGAAAGCGCGGTTACTCGGCGCTCGACAAGGCCTTCTTCGAGCACAACATGACGCTGCGCGCGGTCGGCGACACACTCGCCATGAGCCCGCCGCTGATCGTGAGCGAGGCCGAGATCGGCGAATTGTTCGACAAGCTCGCTACGATCATCAAGGCGGTCGCTTGATGGCTGTTGTTCCGGGCGGCGGCGCGCCTTGACCGGTGGGCCCCGCCGGGTCAACAAGGCGTGCAACGCCAGCCATCGTCATGAATGATTCAACCGTTAGCGCACCGACTGCCGACCGCCTCAGCCGTGCGATCGACTTTGCGCGTCGCAAGCCGGGCAGCGTGCTCGCCTGGGTGCTTTGCGTGCACGTCGTCATCTGGTCGGTGCTGCCGATGCTGGTGTGCAACAACCTGCAGCTCGACCTCGCGGAAGGGCTGGCGCTCGGCAAGGAATGGCAACTCGGCTATTGGAAGCTGCCGCCGCTGCCGTGGTGGGTGGCCGACGCTGCATATCGGCTCACGGGGCAGATCGATTCCGTCTACGTGCTCGGGCCTTTGACCGTCGCGGCGTGTTTCTATGTCGTTTGGCGCTTCGGTTCGGAAATCGCCGATCCCTTCATCGCCCTCCTGGCTGTGCTGTCGCTCGAAGGTCTGCACTTCTTCAATTTCTCGGCGGTGAAGTTCAATCACGACGTCATGCAACTGCCGTTCTGGGCGCTGACCGGCTGGTTCGGCTATCGCGCCATCGTCGGCGGGCGCAACCGCGACTGGATCGCCGCCGGCGCTTTCCTGGCGCTGGCGTTCTGGGCCAAATACGCGGCCTTCGCGCTGGCCGCGACCGGCGGACTGCTGCTGCTTTTCGATCCCGACGCGCGGCGCACCTGGCGCACGCCCGGGCCCTGGCTGATGATCGTCGCGTTCTTGGTCGTGATCGCGCCCAACCTTTACTGGGTGGTGACGCACGGCTTCCAGCCGGTGCTCTATGTCGATGAACGCGCCAAGATCGTAGCGCACTGGTACCAAGTCTTCACCTTTCCGCTGCGCTGGACGGCGAGCCAGGTGTTCTTCTTGGCTCCGACCATCATCATCGCGGGACTGAGCTACGGCATGTTCCGCCCGCCGCGCTGGCGGCCGATGGGAACTCCGTTCGCGCGCCGCTACGTGACCGCGCTCGCGCTCGGGCCGTTCCTGTTTACGACCGCTGTCGCGCTGGTGACCGGCCGCCTGCCGGTCGCCATGTGGGGCTACCCGCTGTGGACGTTTGCGCCGCTCGCCTTCCTGATGTGGTTCAAGCCCGACCTCGACGCCAAAGCACTGCGCCAGTTCGCCACGGCTTTCATCATCATCTTCGTGGCGTTCCCGGCAGCCTATGCTGCCGACGAGCAGTTTGAGCCACTTATCCACAAGCGGGAGAAGGCGACCCATTTTCCGGGCCGCGAGATGGCCCGCATCCTGACCGACCGCTGGCACAAGGACTTCCACACGCCCTTGCACTACGTCATCGGCGCGCCGCTGCCGGGCGGCGCCGGCGAGTTCGCCGCCAACAATCTCGCGGTCTACTCCAAGGATCATCCACATGTGCTGGTGCACGGCGATCCGAGCTTAAGCGCCTGGATCAACATGGCTGATCTCAGGCGTCGCGGCGGGCTCATCGTCTGGCAGGGCCATCCGGCGCTGCCGGCAGCGCTCAAGGCGCGCTTTCCGCGCACCCGGCTGCAGAAGCCACTCACCTTGCCGCAGCGCACCATCGTGCCCGACCTGCCGGCAGTTATCCACTATGCCATTCTGCCGCCGGCGCGCTGACTAAGCCGCTGACTGCGGAGGCAAACAACCTTACTATAACCGGAAATCGCGGTTGCCTTGCCGTCCCCCGTCGAGGACATTGAACGGGGTGGTCCGAATCGCGGCCGCCTGTCGTTGCTTTCGTGTCCGGCGCAAGCCGTCTTGGAAACGGCCCAATGCTTCGTATCGGTGCCATCTTTGTCGTCGTCTGCATGGTGCTTATCGCCGGCTCGGTCGGGGCGGTGGCTTACCTCGGGTTGGCGCTGGACATAAGCACGGCCGGCCTGTTGGCGATGGCGGTGCTGGTCGCCTTGGTGCTCTACAACACGATCGATAACCGCCTGCGCGACCGCCGCGAGCTCGGCGATCAGATCGCCGACCTGTCGCGCGGCACCGCCGACCTCGCCCGCCAAGTGGCCGAGCTCTCGCGCCGGTTCAACGCCGTGGAAGGCCGCGTCGATACATCGATCAATCGCGCGCGCGGCGCCACCGTTCCGCTCGCCTCCGAGATCGGCGAACTCGGCCTGCTGGTGCAGCAACTCGCTGACTCGGTCGCGCACCACGATACGCTGCTGCACCAAGTCGCCACTGCGGGCGCGCCGAGCGCCACGCCGCACAACGGCGGCGAGCTGGCAGCAGCCGCCGATCCGCTGCCGCTGCGCGAGCGCGACACGGTCAGCGGCGTGCCGCGCTTTCAGGGCCTCAGCCGCGAGGAGATCGTTGAGCTGGTGCGGCAGGCGGTCGACGAGAACCGCATCGATCTTTATTTGCAGCCCATCGTCACGCTGCCGCAGCGCAAGGTGCGCTATTACGAGGCGATTTCGCGCCTGCGCATGGAGGACGGCGAGGTCGTCGCGGCCGCCGATTTCCTGCCGTTCGCCGACAGCGCCGGCCTCTTGCCCCGCGTCGACAACCTGCTGCTGTTCCGCTGCGTGCAGGTGACGCGTCGGCTGCGCATGAAGAACCACGACGTCGGTGTATTCTGCAACATCAGTCCGGCGACGCTGACCGATGCCGCCTACTTCAAGCAGATGCTTGATTTCATGGAGGCCAACCGCGCGCTCGCGTCCGCGATGACTTTCGAGTTCACGCAGCGCGACTATCGCAGCTTCGGACCGATCGAACGCGAGAGCCTGGGCGCGCTGGCGCAGCTCGGCTTCCGTTTCTCGCTCGACCATATCGTCGACCTGCGCATGGAGCCGCGCGACCTGGCCCAGAACGGCGTCCGCTTCCTGAAGGCGCCGGCCAAGCTCCTGCTCAACCAGGCCACCGGCGCGCAGAGCGATATCCATCCGGAAGACCTCGCCGACCTGCTGGCGCGCTCTGGCATCGACCTGATCGCCGAGCACATCGAGAGCGAGCGCATGGTGGTCGATCTGCTCGACTACGACGTGCGCTTCGGGCAGGGCTTCCTGTTCTCGCCGCCGCGGCCGGTACGCGCCGAGGCGCTGCAGTCGACCGCCGACGTGGGCGCTGCGCAGGCAGGCGAACTGGTGGCCGCCGGCGCGTCACCGGCTTGACTTCTCAACGTAGTATAGGGATGCGATAGCAAAGCCGCTCCGGCAATTGCGGAGCGACGGGGGACCGTTCGTAATGACCGCCGCTACGCCCACCCTGCTGCCACATTTTTCGGCGTTCGCGCCCGACTACGACGTGCTGCTGTGCGACGTCTGGGGCGTAGTGCACAACGGTCTTGCCGCCTTTCCCGACGCCTGCGACGCGCTGATGCGCGCCCGCGCGCGCGGCGCGGCGGTCGTGCTGATCACCAACTCGCCGCGGCCGCGCGAATCCGTGGACGAGCAACTTCGGCACCTGCACGTACCGCCCGAAGCCTACGACGGCATCGTCGCCTCGGGCGACGTCACCCGCAGCGTGATCGAGGCGCGGCGGGGAAAGAGCCTGCATTTCCTCGGCCCCGAGCGTGACCGTCCCGTCTTCAGCGGGCTCAACGTGAAATTCGCGCCGGTCGAGAGCGCCGACTACGTGGTCTGCACCGGGCTCATCGACGACGACACCGAGACGCCTGACGACTACCGCGACCGCCTGCAGGTTATGCTGGCGCGCAAGCTGTTCATGGTGTGCGGCAACCCGGACGTGGTGGTGGAACGCGGCGACCGCCTGGTCTATTGCGCGGGCGCGCTGGCGGATCTTTACGCCACCATGGGCGGCGAGGTGCTCTATGCCGGCAAGCCCTACCGCCCGATCTACGACCTAGCGCTCAAGCGCGCGATGGAGGCATTCGGCAGCGAGGTGCCGCTCAAGCGCGTGCTGGCCATTGGCGATTCATTGCGCACGGACCTGAAAGGTGCGCGCGCGGCCGATATCGATTTTCTGTTCGTGACTGCGGGCATCCACGCCGAGGAGCTGGGCGGACGTGACAAGCCCGATCCCGCGGCGCTTAAGAGCGCCTTCGTCGCCGCCGGCGACGTGCCGAAGGCGGTGATGCAGCGGCTGGTGTGGTGAAGGGTGTTACGCCGCCGGCGCGTCGGCGATGCCGAACACCGCGTCGATCTTGCTCTTCAGCGTCTGCGCGTTGAACGGCTTGACGATGTAGTTCGACACGCCGGCCTTCTTGGCGGCGATCACGTTCTCCGTCTTGGATTCCGCCGTGACCATGATGAAGGGCGTCTGCGACAGTTGCGGGTCGGAGCGCACTTCCTTCAGCAGGTTGTAGCCAGTCATCGGCTCCATGTTCCAGTCGGAGATGACCAGGCCGTAGTCGCGTTCGCGCATCTTGGCGAGCGCGGCCGAGCCGTCGCTGGCGTCATCGACGTGTTCGAAGCCGAGTTGCTTGAGCAGGTTGCGAATGATGCGGATCATGGTGTTGTAATCATCCACCACCAGGACGGGCATCGACAAATCGAGAGCCATGTCACTTCATCCCGAAGAGAGGCCTTCCGGCAGCTTGGCCGGGAATGGGGGAAAGCTAGCAACGCGATTTGAATAAGGCGTTAATTTGTACGTTCATTAACAGACGATTAACTCTGGCCTGCGCTTAACGCCGCATCGTGCTAGTCATCGCCGTAAGACCGTTTTTTGAGCACTCCGACCCGCCCACGAATTGAAACATGAGCCAAACTGCCGCCGAACCCTTTCACGTCGCGCAAGGAGCTGGCGCGACCATCGATCCGGGGCCGCTGGCCGGCGCGGTGGTGGCGATCGGCAATTTCGACGGCGTCCACCGCGGCCACCGCGCGGTGATCGGCGCGGCGCTGGCGCGCGCCCGGGCGCTGGGGCGGCCGGCGGCGGCGCTGACCTTTGCGCCGCATCCGCGCCAGTTCTTTCGGCCGCAGGAGCCGTTGTTCGCGCTCTCCAGCCTCGCGGACAAGCTGCGGCTCCTGGCCGCCACCGGGCTCGACGGCGCTGTGGTCATGACTTTCGACGCGGCGCTCGCCGCGACGCCGGCGGAGGACTTCATCGGCGAGATCCTGGCCGGCCGGCTCAAGATCGGCGGCGCGGCCATCGGCTTCGACTTCCATTTCGGCAAGAACCGCACGGGTTCGCCGGCATATTTGGCGGCGCAGGGGGCCCGGCTCGGCTTTGCCGTCGACGTGGTGCCGCCGCTGGAGGATGAAGGGCGGCCGGTCTCCTCGGGCTCGATCCGGCAGGCGCTGGCCGCGGGCCGGGTGGTGGAGGCGACCGAGCTGCTCGGCTACCAGTGGTTCGTGACCGCCGAGGTGATCCACGGCGACAAGCGCGGCCGCGATCTCGGCTTTCCCACCGCCAACATGGCGCTGGAGCCTGCCTGCGGCCTCAAGCACGGCATTTATGCGGTGCGGGTGCGGGTCGACGGCGAGTTGCGCAATGGGGTCGCGAGCTTCGGGCGGAGGCCGACGTTCGATAACGGTGCGGCACTGCTGGAGGTGTTCCTGTTCGATTTTGAGGGCGACCTCTACGGCAAGGTGATCGAGGTCGCCTTCATCGGCTGGATCCGTCCGGAGCTGAAATTCGACACTGTCGAGGCCCTGATGCGCCAGATGGACCTCGATGCGGCCCAGGCTCGCGATGCGCTTGCCCGCGCGCCGGGCGCCTTTCCGGTGCTGGGAGCGGTTTGATCCCGTAAAACCGGCTTTCCGCAGCCGAATCCGCCTGCTAGTACACGCCCCATGTCGAAAGAGCGCGATTATTCAGAGACCTTGTTCCTGCCGCAGACGGACTTCCCGATGCGGGCCGGCCTGCCGCAGAAGGAACCGGAAATCCTCAACCGCTGGAAAGCGGCCGGGATGTACGACCGGCTGCGCGAGGCGTCCAAGGGGCGGCCGAAGTTCATCCTGCATGACGGCCCGCCTTACGCCAACGGCCACATCCACATCGGCACCGCGCTCAACAAGATCCTCAAGGATCTGGTGACCCGCAGCCAGCAGATGCTGGGCTTCGACTCCAATTACGTGCCGGGCTGGGACTGCCACGGCCTGCCGATCGAGTGGAAGATCGAGGAAGAGAACTACCGCGCCAAGGGCAAGGCCAAGCCGAACTTTTCTGACCCGGCGGCGATGATCGCCTTCCGCCAGGAATGCCGCGCCTACGCCGAGCATTGGCTCAACGTGCAGCGCGAGGAGTTCAAGCGTCTCGGCGTTGAGGGCGACTGGGATCATCCGTATATGACCATGAGCTTCCCGGCCGAGGCGCAGATCGCGCGCGAGCTGATGAAGTTCGCGGCCAACGGCACGCTCTATCGCGGCTCGAAGCCGGTGATGTGGAGCGTGGTGGAGAAGACCGCGCTGGCCGAGGCAGAGGTCGAGTACGAGGACTACACCTCGGATACGGTGTGGGTGAAGTTTCCCGTCAAGCACCAATTCTACGACTTGGTCGCCGGACAAAAGCCAATCAAGCAAGATATGGCAGTAGGTACGGCTTCGATCATCATTTGGACGACGACGCCGTGGACACTGCCAGGTAATCGAGCGATCGCTTTCTCGCCGAAAATTAAATACGCCTTGTATGGCGTTAGAAGTGCTCCTGCCGACAATTGGGCTAAAGCTGGAGACCTTTATATCCTTGCGGAAAATCTGGCGGCAGATGTCTTTACACAGGCGCGCGTTGAGAAGTTTGAAAAATTGGCAGATGTCGGCGCGGACGAACTCGGCCGTCTCATCTGCGACCACCCTCTGAGGGGTTTGGGCTACGCATTCGACGTCCCCCTTCTGCCCGGCGAGCACGTCACCGACGACACCGGGACCGGCTTCGTGCACACCGCGCCAAGTCATGGGCGCGAGGACTTCGACGTATGGATGGAGCACAAGGCCGAGCTGGAAGCGCGCGGCATCAGCACCGCCATTCCCTATCCGGTCGACGAGAACGGCGCCTATACCGCGCAGGCGCCCGGCTTCGCGGGCAAGCGCATCATCAACGACAAGGGCGAGAAGGGCGACGCCAACGAGGCGGTGATCAAGGCGCTGATCGAGGCCGGCATGCTGATCGCGCGCGGGCGCTTGAAGCATCAGTATCCGCACTCCTGGCGCTCGAAGAAGCCGGTCATCTTCCGCAACACGCCGCAGTGGTTCATTGCGATGGACAAGGGCATCGACAAGCCCGCGGACACGTTGCGCGCGCGCGCCTTGCAGGCGATCAGCGACACCCAGTGGGTGCCGGCCGCGGGCCAGAACCGCATCAACGGCATGATCGAGGGCCGCCCCGATTGGGTGATCTCGCGCCAGCGCGCCTGGGGCGTGCCGATCGCGGTGTTCATCAAGGAAATGCCCGACGGCTCGGTCGAGGTGCTGCAGGACCCCGAGGTCGAGGTGCGGATCGTCGAGGCCTTCGAGAAGGAGGGCGCCGACGCCTGGTACGCGCCCGGCGCGGCCGAGCGCTTCCTCGGCAGCCGCGCCAGCGAAGGTTGGCAGAAGGTCGACGACATTCTCGACGTCTGGTTCGACTCCGGCTCGACCCACGCCTTCGTGCTGGAGGACCCGAAGCATTTCCCGCAGCTCGCCGGCATCAAGCGCAAGCGCGACGGCGGTGACGACACGGTGATGTATCTGGAAGGCTCCGACCAGCATCGCGGCTGGTTCCATTCGTCGCTGCTCGAGAGCTGCGGCACGCGCGGCC
>Ga0316583_10000207_pt1 | contig 15493 bp, 13 predicted proteins | sample J_170502JBrBrA_D_FD_204513 | JGI IMG/M metagenome (GOLD analysis project Ga0316583, IMG submission 204513) | Rhizosphere microbial communities from salt marsh grasses in Alabama, United States - J_170502JBrBrA | ecosystem: Host-associated > Plants > Roots > Rhizosphere | place: USA: Alabama... | reverse complement strand
TCACGCGCGTCGGGCTTGCCGGCTGCGATATGGGCGCCTGCGCCATGCTGCCGCGTGTGATCGGCCAGGGCCGCGCCGCCGAGCTTTTGTTCACCGGCCGCGCCATGGCGGCGGACGAGGGTGAGCGCTGGGGCTTCTTCAATCGGCTCGTTGACGCCGAACAATTGGAAAGTGAGGCGATCGGGCTCGCCACGCAGCTCGGCGAAGGCCCGACCTTGGGCCACATGATGACCAAGACCATGCTGGCGCAGGAATGGTCCATGTCGCTCGATCAGGCGATCGAGGCGGAAGCGCAGGCGCAGGCGATCTGCATGCAGACGCAAGACTTCCGCCGCGCCTACGACGCCTTCGTTGCCAAGCAGAAGCCGAAGTTCGCGGGGGATTAGCTCATGGTCAGCCGCGACACGAGCTTCCTCAACTGGCCATTCTTCGAGGCGCGCCACCGGGCGTTGGCCGAGAAGCTCGACGCATGGGCGAGCACCAATCTCGCGGACATCGACCACAATGACACTGATGCTGCCTGCCGCGAACTTGTCGCGCGGCTGGGCGAGGGCGGTTTCCTCGCCCTGACCGCGCCGGGCGAAGGGAACGAGCGGCTCGACGTGCGCTCGCTGGCGCTCTGCCGCGAGACGCTTGCCCGCCATGACGGTCTAGCCGATTTCGCCTTCGCCATGCAGGGCCTGGGCGCCGGGCCGATATCGCTGTTCGGCAACGACACGCAGCGGGCCGCCTGGCTGCCCAAGACGCGGGCCGGCGCGGCCATTGCCGCCTTTGCCTTAACCGAGCCAGCGTCCGGCTCCGACGTCGCCAACATCGCCACCACCGCGCGCCGCGACGGCGGCAATTATGTCCTCGACGGCGAGAAGACCTGGATTTCAAATGGCGGCATTGCCGATCTCTATGTGGTGTTCGCCCGCACCGGCGAGGCGCCGGGCGCGCGCGGCTTATCGGCCTTCATCGTCGATGGCGGTCATCCCGGCCTCGACATTGCCGAACGGCTCGAGGTGATCGCGCCGCATCCGCTAGCGCGCCTGCGCTTCGACAACTGCCGGGTGCCGGCGAGCGCCATGGTCGGCAAGCCGGGCGAGGGCTTCAAGGTTGCGATGGCGACGCTCGACGTGTTCCGGACCACGGTCGGCGCCGCCGCGCTCGGCTTTGCCCGTCGCGCCATGGCCGAAACGGCCAAGCGCACAGCCACGCGCGAATTGTCCGGCGCACCCATGGCCGACTTGCAGATGGTGCAGGGTCATATCGCCGACATGGCGCTCGATATCGACGCGGCCGCGCTGCTGATCTACCGCGCTGCGTGGACCAAGGACCAGGGCGCCGCGCGCGTCTCGCGCGAAGCGGCCATGGCCAAGCTCTATGCCACCGAGGCGGCGCAGCGCGTCATCGACACGGCTGTGCAACTGCACGGCGGCGACGGTGTCCGCTCCGGCCATCCGGTCGAGGCGCTCTATCGCGAGATCCGCGCGCTACGCATCTACGAAGGCGCGTCGGACGTACAGAAAATCATCATTGCCCGGGCCACCCTGTCGGAACTCTCTGGAGCGAACGCATGAGCCGAACCATCACCCTGGGGCCATCCGCGCACGCCGACACTTTTGCGCGCGATAACCTGCCACCGTTCGAGCAGTGGCCCGATCTGTTGCTCGACCGGCCGGAATTCCAATATCCGGAACGTCTCAACGCGGCGGTGGAATTGACCGACCGCATGGTGGAGAAAGGCTTTGGCGATCACACCGCGCTGATCGGCAACGGCCGCCGCCGCACATATAAGGAACTCACCGATTGGTCGAACCGGCTCGCCCACGCGCTGGTAGAGAACTACGGCGTCAAGCCAGGCGACCGCGTCTTGATCCGCTCCGGTAACAACCCCGCGCTGGTGGCGGCGTGGCTTGCCGCCACCAAGGCCGGCGCGGTGGTGGTCAACACCATGCCGTTGTTGCGCGCCGTCGAGCTCGGCAAGATCGTGGACAAGGCCGAGATCGCGCTGGCGCTTACCGACAGCCGCATCGTCGACGAGCTGGTGGCCTGCGCCAAGACCAGCAAGTTCCTCAAGCAGGTGGTGAGTTTCGACGGCACCGCCAACCACGACTCTGAGCTCGACCGCATCGCGCTCGACAAGCCAGTGAAGTTCGACGCCGTGCCCACCGGCCGCGACGACGTAGCGCTCTTAGGGTTTACCTCCGGCACCACCGGCGAGCCCAAGGCGACCATGCATTTCCATCGCGATCTGCTGATCATCGCCGATGGCTATGCGCGCGAAGTGCTGAACGTGACGCCGGACGACGTTTTCGTCGGCTCGCCACCGCTCGCTTTCACCTTCGGTCTCGGCGGGCTGGCGATCTTTCCGCTGCGGTTCGGTGCGACGGCGACGCTGTTGGAAAATGCCTCGCCGGCCAACATGATCGAGATCATCGAGAATTATAAGGCGACGATCTGCTTCACCGCGCCGACCGCCTACCGCGCCATGATGGCGGCGATGGATCAGGGCGCCGACCTGTCGTCGCTCAGGCTGGCGGTGTCGGCCGGCGAGACTCTGCCGGCGCCGGTGTTCGAGGAATGGACGCGCAAGACCGGCAAGCCGATCCTCGACGGCATCGGCTCGACCGAAATGCTGCACATCTTCATCACCAACCGTGTCGGCGATGCGGTTCCGGGCGCAACCGGCCGCCCTGTCACCGGCTATGAAGCCAAGATCGTTGGTGGCGATATGAAGGAAGTCGGACGCGGTGAGATAGGCAAGCTCGCCGTACGTGGCCCCACTGGCTGCCGCTATCTCGCCGACAAGCGACAGAAGGATTACGTGCGCGATGGTTGGAACCTGACCGGCGACACCTTCATGCAGGACGAGGAGGGGCGCTTCCATTTCGTCGCCCGCGCCGACGATATGATCGTTTCGGGCGGCTATAACATCGCCGGTCCCGAAGTGGAGGCGGCGCTGCTGCAGCACGCCGATGTCGCCGAATGCGCCGTGGTGGCGGCCGCCGATACCGAACGCGGACAGATTGTCTCAGCCTACGTGGTGCTGCGCGCCGGTGTCGCCGGTGACGCGGCGTGCGTCAAGCGCCTGCAGGATCACGTCAAGGCGGTGATCGCGCCCTACAAATATCCGCGCGCGGTCAAATTCATCGAAGCGCTGCCGAAGACGCAGACCGGCAAGGTCCAGCGTTTCCGCCTGCGCCAGCAGTGAGCATCATGAGCGAAACCGACTTCGATATCCTGCAGCCGAAAGGCTGGGTCAGCCCGCAGGGCTACGCCAACGGCATCGCCGCCGAGGGCCGGCTGGTGTTCATCGCCGGCCAGATCGGCTGGGACGCCGAGGCGCGCCTGGTCGGCGAGGACCTCGTGGCGCAGGCCGAGCAGGCGCTCAAGAACATCGTCGCCGTGCTGGCGGAGGCGGGCGGTGCACCGCATCACCTCACTCGGCTGACCTGGTACGTGACCGACAAGGCCGGCTATATCGCTCGCCGCAAGGAGGTCGGCGCGGCCTATCGCCGGGTCATCGGCAAGCATTTTCCGGCGATGGCGCTCCTGGTGGTGGCAGGATTGCTGGAGGAGGGTGCGCAGGTTGAAATCGAGGCGACGGCCGTCATTCCGCGGGCGTGACCAAGCATTGCGCCGGGTCGGCGGGCACGGCAAAACGGATCATGAAAGGGTCCTGTGACGTATGAGTGGGATGTCTGGCGTTCCGGTTCCGGTCGTGTTCCTGCAGGGGATTGTCGGTCCCGCGCGGCTGTGGGACCCGCAGGTCGCGGCGTTTCGCGCCGCCGGCTATGATCCTATTCCGCTTGATCTGCCGGGCTACGGCGCGCGCCCGCCGGTGGACCATCTGACTTTCGACATGCTGGCCGAGGACGTCGAGCGGGCGGTCGATGAGCGTGGCCTTGACCACCCGGTGCTGGTCGGCCATTCGCTCGGCGGTATGATCGCGCAGACCTGCCTGCGACGATGGCCGTCCGGGTACCGCGCGGCGGTGCTGTCCGGCACCAGTCCGGCCTTTGGCAATCCGAGCGGCGATTTTCAGAAGAAATTTGTCGCCGACCGTTTGGCACCGCTCGATGCGGGCAAGTCCATGGCGGATATAGCGCCGGAGGCTGTTGAGCAGCTGATGGCGCCGGGTGCCGATCCGCAAAATCGCGCGCTGCTGATCGAGGAAATGGGCAAAGTCTCACCGCGCACTTATCGCGCCGCCGTGACGTGTCTGGTCGACTTCGACGAGCGCGCCAACCTCGGTAACATCCAGGTGCCGGTTCTATGTATGGTCGGCGAACTGGACCGCAACGCGCCGGCGCCCATGATGGAGCGTATGGCCGGCAAGATCCCGGGCGCGAAATACGTCTGCCTGCCAGCACTTGGCCACATGCCCAACCTGGAAGCGCCGCAGGCCTACAATGTAGCCATGCTCGAATTTCTGTCCGAGACGCTGGCGCCGGTCACGTCCTGAGTGGAGTGGAAGCGATGAACGTACACGATCTCGATGCTCATCAGGACGCGCCGATCTTTGCGCCCGACGCCTACAGGCTCACCGATTTCCAGGCCGAGTTGATCGCCAAGGCACGCCGCTTCGGCAAGGCCAAGCTGGCGCCGCGCGCGGCCATCCATGATCGCGAAGCCACATTCCCTATTGAAAACTTCCGCGACATGCATCCGGAAGGGCTACTGGCGATCTGCATTCCGAAGGAAGACGGCGGCACCGGCGCCGACTTTCAGACCTATTGCCTGACTGCGGCCGAGCTCGGCCGTTACTGCGGCGCCACCGCGCTGTCGTGGAACATGCACGTGTGCTCGACCTTGTGGTCGGGCGCCTTGTCCGACGATCTCGAGATGACGCCGGAGGACCGCGCCGCGCATGTGAAACGCCGGCGCATCCATTATCAGCGCATCCTCAAAGACGGTGCCGTCTACGCCCAGCCGTTCTCGGAAGGCGGTGCGGCGGCGGCCGGCGGCATCGCCTTCGGCACCGAGGCGAAGCCCGTCGACGGCGGTTTCAGCCTCAACGGCAAGAAGATCTTCGCCTCGCTCTCCGGCTCCGCTGACTATTACGGCGTGCTCTGCACCGAGCGCGCCGAAGGCGAGGCGGCGAGCCGCCGCAATACGCTTTATCTCGCCGTGCCGGCCAACGCCGAAGGCGTATCGGTGGTCGGCCACTGGGATCCGCTCGGCATGCGCGGCACCGTTTCGCGCACGCTGCTGTTCAAGGACGTGTTCGTGCCGGAAGACGCCATGCTGATGCCGCACGGCGTCTATTTCCAGGCGGCGTCGCGCTGGCCGCACATGTTCATGACGCTGACGCCGACTTACATGGGCCTGGCGCAGGCGGCCTACGACTTCACCGTCGCCTACCTGCGCGGCGAGGTGCCGGGCATGCCGCCGGTCAAGCGCCGTATGTTCCCGACCAAGCAGATCGCGGTCGCCGAGATGCGGGTCATGCTGGAGCAGACCAAGGCGCTCTGGTTCCAGGCCATCACCGAGGCGCGCGCCAATCCGTCGAAGGATCAGGTGCTGCGCGCCTATGCGGCGCAACACACCGTGATGGAAAACGCTAACGCCATCGCCACCAAGGCCATCCGCACCTGCGGCGGGCAGTCGATGCTGAAAAGCCTGCCTTTGGAGCGCATCTACCGCGACAGCCGCTGCGGCTCGCTGATGCTGCCGTGGACAGCGGAAATCTGCATCGACCGCATCGGCCGCGAGGCGCTGTACGAGCCGGGCGAGAAGGATGAGTGAAATTAATCCCTCCTGCTTAATCCGGGGAGGGATTAAGAGAAACCCATGAACCTCTCCGATCTCATCGACCGCAACGCGGCCTTCACGCCCGGTACGACCGCGCTGCGCTTCGAGGGCGCGACGCTCTCTTATGCCGACCTTAGCGAGCGCATTGCGTTGGCCGCGCGGGCGCTGAAATCGCAGCTCGGGGTTGGGCGCGGCGATCGCGTCGCTATCCTCAGCCTCAACCATCCCGACTATCTGGTGCTGCTTTATGCGTGCGCGCGGCTCGGCGCCATGCTGCTGCCGCTGAACTGGCGCCTCGCCCCGCCCGAGCAGGTGTTCATCCTGAGCGACGCCTCCGCCAAGGTGCTGGTGGTGGAGCAGGATTTCGCCGGCGTGGCGCCGGCACTGAAGGAGGCACTGCCGGATATCCGCCTCATCGGCCTTGGTGCCGCCGACGGCTGCGAAACGACCTTCGATGAGTTGCTCGCCGCCGGCAGTGGCGACGGCCGCAATCCGCATATCGACGAAACCTGCCCGCTGCTGCTGGTCTACACGTCCGGCACCACCGGCCGCCCCAAGGGCGCGGTTCTCCGCCAGGAGGCGCTGCTGTGGAACGGCGTGATGAGCCATCACATGCACGACATGCGAGCTGAGGACCACATCCTCACCGTGCTGCCGCTGTTTCATGTCGGCGGCCTCAACATTCAGACCACCCCGGCGCTGCACATCGGCGCCACCGTGACGCTGCATGCCCGCTTTGCGCCGGATGCGACCCTCTCTGCCATCGCGCAGGACAAGCCGACGCTCACCGTGCTGGTGCCGGCCACCATCCAGGCCGTGTTGGCGCATCCCGACTGGGCCAAGACCGACATCTCGTCCTTGCGCGCGCTGACCACCGGCTCGACGCAGGTGCCGGTGCCGCTGATCGAAGGCGTCGAGGCGCGCGGCGTGCCGGTGCTGCAGGTCTATGGCTCGACCGAGACCTGTCCGGTATCGGTCTATACCCGCGTCGGCGGCGACCTTTCGCGCAAGACTTCGACCGGCCTGCCGGGTCTGTTATGCGAGGCGCGCATCGTCGACGATCAAGGGAGGGAAGCGCCCGCGGGACAGGCGGGCGAGGTGCTGGTGCGTGGGCCGAACGTGTTCTTCGAATACTGGGGCAACGAGGCCGCGACCAGCGACGTGTTGCGCAACGGCTGGTATCACACCGGCGACATCGGCACCCGCGATGACGACGGCTATTTCTATATCCACGACCGCAAGAAGAACATGATCATTTCCGGCGGCGAGAACATCTATCCGGCGGAGGTGGAGCGCGTGCTGCACGATCATCCGGCGGTGGCCGAAGCCGCCGTCATCGGCCGGCCCGATCCGAAATGGCAGGAGGTGCCGGTGGCTTATGTAGTGCGGCGCGGCGAATGCAACGCCGAGGCGTTGATCGCGCATCTGTCGAGCCAGCTCGCGCGCTTCAAGGTGCCGCGCGAAATCGTGTTCGTCGAAACGCTGCCGCGCAACGCGCTCGGCAAGGTGCAGCATTTTGTCTTGAAAGAGCAGGCGGGCCGCGCATGACGATCGCGGTACTTGGCGGCGGCAACGGCTCGTTCGCGGCGACGGGCGATTTCACGCTGCAGGGCCACGAGGTACGGCTGTGGCGGCGCGACGTCGAGGCTGTCGCCGCCCATCGCGCGGCCGGCGGCACGATCACGGTGAAGGATTTCGCCGGCAAACAAGACGTGAAGCCGGCGCTCATTACCAATGATATCGCCGAGGCGGTGATGGGCGCCGACCTGATCCTATGCCCGGCGCCCGCGACCGCTCAGCACGATATCGCGCTGGCGCTGGCGCCGCACCTTGCTGACGGTCAAGTGGTGTACCTGCCGCCGGGCACCTTCGGCTCGGTGATCTTCGCCAAGGCCGCGCACGAGGCCGGCAACCAGGCGCGGGTCGCCTATGCCGAAACCGGCACGCTGCCCTGGCTGACCCGCAAGCACGGGCCGCACGAGGTCGCCATCACCATCCGCGCCAAGCGGCTGCCGACCGGCGTGTTCCCGCTGACCCTTCACGATCACGCCTTGGAAGTGATCGGCCTGGCGTTTCCCGGCGTGATCGAGGATTGCGGCGATGCGCTGTCGGCTGCGCTGATGAACGCCGGCCCGATCATCCATCCGCCGCTGATCACCATGAATGCCGGGCCGCTCGAGCATTTCGAGCGCTGGGACATCCATAAAGAGGGCACGCAACCTTCAATCCGCCACGTTACCGACGCGCTTGACGCGGAGCGCATCGCGGTACGCCATGCGCTCGGTTACGGCGCGCCGCATTTTCCGTTGGCCGACCATTACGCCAAGAGCGGCCCCGAGTGGATGTACGGCCGCGGCTCGCACGACAAGCTCACTGACAGCGGCGACTGGCGCGAGCACATCGTGCTCACCGAGCATCGCTATATGCGCGAGGATACCCGTATCGGGCTATCGTTCCTAACCTCGGTCGGCACGCTCGCCGGCGTCGATATGAAGCTGGCGCGCGGGTTCCTGGCCATCGGTGGCGCCGTCTGCGGCGAGGATTTCATGCAAACCGGCCGTACGTTGGACTCTCTCGGGCTCGGCGCGCTCGATCGCGTGCAGTTGCAGGCGCTGCTCAGGGTAGGATTTGAGGGATGAGCGCGCGCGAACGCATCGCCTGTCTCGGCGCCGGGCGCATGGGGCGCGGCATCGCCGTGGTGTTCGCCTATGCCGGCCATCCGGTCACTGTGGTCGATTTCAAGGCGCGTCCGAAAGACGATTTCGACAAGCTGGCGGGCGAGGCGCTTGGCGAGGTCAGGCGCACCCTCGAAAGCCTTGCCAAGCTCGGCCTGTTCGATGCCGCACTGGTCGACAGGATCGCCAACCGCGTCACGGTGGTGCCGGAGAGCGACGCGCAGGCGGCGCTGTCGTCGGCCGACGTGATCTTCGAAGGTGTGCCGGAGGTGCTCGATCTCAAGCGCGAGGCGCTCAAGCGCTGTTCTGAGCTGGCGGGCGAAAATCCGATCATTGCGTCGACGACCTCGACCATTCTGGTCGACGATCTCTCCGGCGCAGTCGTGAATCCTGAGCGCTTCCTCAACGCTCACTGGCTCAACCCCGCCTATCTGGTGCCGCTAGTGGAGCTTATGCCCGGCACACAAACAGCCCCCGAAACAACCGAGAAGCTGAAAAAGCTGCTCGAATGCATCGGCAAGGTGCCCGTGGTCTGCGCCGCACGGCCCGGCTACATCGTGCCGCGCATCCAGGCGCTCGCCATGAACGAAGCCGCGCGCATGGTGGAGGAGGGCGTCGCTTCGCCGGAGGAGCTCGACAAGGCGATCAAATATGGCTTCGGCTTCCGCTTCGCCGTTCTCGGTCTCCTGGAATTCATCGACTGGGGCGGCGGCGACATCCTCTATTACGCCAGCCGTTATCTCACCGGCGCCCTCGGCAACGAACGCTACCAGGCGCCGGAGATCATCGAGCGCAACATGCGCGAGGGCCGCATCGGCCTCACCACGCGCCAGGGCTTTCTCAATTACGAAGGCCGCGATCTCGACGCCTACCGCGCCGAGCGGATGAAGGAGTTCATCGGCATGTTGGGCTTCCTGGATTTGGTGAAGCCGCCGGTGGCGGAAGAGCAGGGCGTAGCGCCGCCGCTTGCACTTCTCCCCATGAGGGAGAGAGGGAAGACGGGCTAGGGGAGGTCTTGTTGGGCAAACGTCTGGCCGGAAAGACCGCGTTGGTTGTTGGCGCTGGTTCGATTGGTCCGGGGTGGGGCAATGGAAAAGCAACAGCTGTAACGTTCGCGCGTGAGGGCGCAAAAGTCGTTTGCGCCGACATCGATCTCGATGCAGCTCGCGAAACAGTCGAGATTGTCCGCGGTGAAGGGTGCGACGCGCAAGCCATAGCCATGGACGCGACCGATGAAAGCGACATTCGGCGCACGGTTGATGCGTGCATCGATGCTTACGGGCGTATCGATATCCTCGATAACAACGTGGGGATCGCCGAGATTGGCGGCGTTTGCGATCTCTCGCTGGAGACCTGGGATCGCATTTTCAGGATCAATCTCGATAGCTGCTTTCTGGCTATGAAGCACGTCATTCCCGTTATGGAAAAGAATGGCGGCGGTTCAATTATCAATATCTCGTCGATTGCCAGCATCCGTTATACCGGCGTCCCGTTCTCCGCTTATTATGCGACCAAGGCGGCAATGAGCCATCTGTCGCGAACGACGGCGGCCCAATACGCGCCGAAACAAATCCGCGTGAACAGTGTTCTTCCCGGCCTCATCAAGACGCCGACGGTTGCCAAACTGGCCGGGGGTGCCGATGCCTATGGCGCGGCAGATCTGGAAGAAATGTGGGCCAAGCGCGATGCGCAAGTGCCAATGGGGCACATGGGGACCGCATGGGATGTCGCGAATGCATGTTTGTTTCTGGCATCCGATGAATCTCAATATGTGACGGGCATCGAGCTTGTTGTTGACGGCGGAATTACATTGAAGTTCGCGTAAGGACCCCATCGGCGTGTTCGACTTCCTGGACCTGGTCAGGCCGCAGGCGGGGGAGGACTAGTCGAACACGTCCTGCAGCACGCCCGCCTTCACCACTACCGTGTCGTCCACGGTGATGGTCGTCTTCATCACCGGGATATCAAAGTGCCCGGCGGTATGACGGCCGGCGAACTCGTTGGCGCCGGTGGAGAACAGGAAGTTGCCCGGCACCGCGCGTATCTCGGTGCCGTTGGTGTCGCGCTGATCGTACATCGCCAACGCTTCATAGCGCGCGCCGGGGTTCATGCCCCAGCCGACGTGCGACACGGCATAAGCGTCCTTGTCGCCCCAGGCGGCGATATAGCCGCGCATCATCTCAGCGTCCGGCCCGTCGCCTTCGATCCTAGTGACGTAGTCCTTCTCGATCGTCAGCGTAATGCGATCCTGCAGATAGCGCTTGAAGGTGAGGTTGACGTCGCCGCGGTCGAGCACAAGCGTGCCGTCGACGGTGCCGCTCTTCGGAAAACTCACCACGATGCCGCCCGGCCAGTGTGCCAGCGTGCCGGGTTTGTCGGTCCAGCCCCAGACGCCGACCGTGGCCGCGCCCTCCATATTGACGGTGAGGTCGGTGCCGGCGGCGCTCGTGACTGTCATGCGTTTAGCGCCGCGCAGGAATTTGGCGGCCGCGCGCACGCTCTTTTCCAGTGTCGGATCAGGGCGCATGCGCTCGAGTGCCTCCGGGTGTTCGTTGGAGATCACCAGGATGCGGGCGCCGGCCTGGAGGATTTCCGGCGTCTCGGGCGCGTGCATTAGGCCTTCCAGCGTGCAGTCGACCACGAAACCGGATTGGCTCAGCGCAGACACCACGGGCTTCAGACGCTGGATGGCTTCGGTCGAACCGGTGGAGCGCACCGGGACCGGGTAGGGGTTGCGCGGCGTCGGCACCACCAGGTGAAACGGCTTGGCGCCGAGCCGCAACAACGCCAATTCGGCGAGTTGCACGTTCAGTTGCCGCGACTGCGTCTCGGACAGGATCGCCGCGGTATCGCCGGGCTTGACCGCGCATTTCTCGAACACCTCACAAAAGGCGTCGATCCACTTGGCTTCGATGCGGTCGGCGAACATTCGTTTATTCCCGGCATTCAACGAAGGCGGCGGGCCCGCCGGCTGTGGCAGCGGGCCCGCGTGTCTGGCTTACTTCTCGGCGGCCTTGACCTGCGCCTCGAAGTAGTCGAGTGCGGCCTTGCCGTCGACGCCCTTTTTCTTGGCCTTGGCGAGCCATTCGCCGGTCATGGAGTCGAGCTTGGCGTGCAAAGCTTTCATCATCGCGGGGCTTGCGACGTGGAACTTTGTGCCGAGCTTGAGCAGGCCGGCCTTGCCGTCGGCGTCGGCCTTGTCCCACATGGCGCCGGCGAGTTTGGCGATTTCCATGCCGGAGACCGAAGTGATCGCCTTGCGATCCTTCTCCGGCAGCGCGTCCCACTTGGCCTGATTGACGACGATGTACATCGATAGCCGGTAGAGACCGCCGGGGATTTCCAGCCCCTGCTTGATTACCGGACCGAGCTTGAAGTTGTAGATCGACTCTGTCGGGAAGAAGATGCCGTCGGCGACGCCCTTCGATAGCACGTTGTAGGCCTGCGAGGCCGGTGCGAACACTGGCACCGTGTCGAGCCGCTTGGCGATCTCATTGACGACGCCGCCTGGCACGCGCATCTTCAGGTGGTCGAGGTCTTTCAGCGTGTCGATCTTCTTTTCGCGCGTGAAGATCTGGCCGGGTCCGTGCACCCAGATGCCAAGCAGGTGCACGCCTTTGTACTCGTTCGCTTTCGCGAAGTACTTTTCGTAGGTCTTCCAATAGGCGATGCAGGCGGACGTGGCGTTCGGCGCCAGGAACGGCAGCTCCATACCCTGGCTCAGCGCGAAGCGGTTGGCGGTGTAACTGTTGACGCTCATACCGACGTCGGCGACGCCGTCCTTGACCAGGTCGAAGTGCGACGGCGGGTTGCCGAGCGCGCTGACGAATTGGATTTTGACGTCGCCGTGGGTGGCCTGTTCGACCATCTTGGCCCAAGGCTCAAACACCTGGGTCACCAGCGGGTGGGTCGGCGGGACCCAACGGGAGAAGCGCCAGACCGTCGCGGCCGAAACCTGACCGACCGTCATGAAGGTGCCGGCTGCGACGACGGCCGCCACGACGAACGTGGATAGTACGCGTTTGAGCATGTGATTACCCCCTTGCAATCGCTCTTGCCCGCATCATGCCGGGGAACGCGGGCGGAACACAAGTCATTCTATTGGTTCACATTATTGCGTCCGGATGCTGTGCCGCTCTGGTTGTTCCGGGGCGTGGGCGACAGCCGGAGCGTGCGGTCACATCAGTGCGGGCAAGAACAGCACGACCTGGGGCACGAACACGAACAGTGCCAGCCGCACGATGTCCGCCACGATGAAGTAGCTCACCCCGCGGAATATCTGGGTGATCGGGACATCCTTCAGCGTCGCCTTGAGCACAAAGACATTGAGCCCGATCGGCGGCGTAATCATCCCGATCTCGACCACCACCACGATGATCACGCCGAACCAGACCGGATCGAAGCCGAGCCCTTTTACGATCGGGAAAAAGATCGGGATTGTCAGCAGGATCATGCTCAGGCTCTCGAGCAGGCAGCCGAGCACCATGTAGATTGCCAGAATGCACAGGATGACGGTGATCGGCGCCGCGCCGAACGAGTCCAGCCAGGTGGACAGCTGGTTGGGCAGTCCCGCGATGTTGATGAAGTTCGAGAAGATGATGGCGCCGATCAGCAGGATGAACATCATTGCCGAGGTGCGCGCGGTTTCCACCAGCACGTTGAACAGGATGCGCCACGTCAACTTGCGGCGCGTGAGCGCGAACAGGAAGGCGCCGCCGGAGCCGATGCCGGCGGCCTCGGTGGGCGTGAACAGGCCGAGATAGATGCCGCCCATGACGATCAGGAACAGCATCAGCACGCCCCAGATCTTGGACAGTGCGTACAAGCGTTGGGACCAGCTCGAGCGCTCACCGGGCGGCCCGAGCGTGGGGTTGAACCAGGTCACGGTGGAGATGGCGAGGATATAGAGTGTCGCACCGATGATACCCGGTACGATGCCAGCGATGAACAACTTGCCGATGTCGGTCGAGGTCATGATGCCGTAGAGCACCATGATCACGCTGGGCGGAATCAGGATGCCGAGCGTGCCGCCGGCGGCGATCGAGCCGGCGGCGAGGCTGTCCGCGTAACCGTAGCGGCGCATCGCGGGCATCGCCACCTTCGACATGGTGGCGGCGGTCGCCATGCTGGAGCCGGAGACCGCGGCGAAGCCGCCGCAGGCGGCGACCGTCGCCATCGCCAAGCCGCCACGGCGGTGACCGAGAAAGGCATTGGCGCAGTCGTAGAGCTCCTGGCCGAGCCCGGCATGATTGATGAAGCTGCCCATCAGGATGAACAGCGGCAGCACCGATAGCTCGTCGGAGATCGTGGTCTGGTAGCTGATCTGGCCGAGCATGGCCAAGGCGGCGTGCCAGTTGGTGAACCAGGCGAAGCCGGTGAAGCCGACCAACGCCATGCCGAAGGCGATGGGCGCACCCAGGAACAGGAGGGTGAAGACGGCGATAAAACCGATGAGCGATGGGAGCACGCGGGCTGACCTACGGGACGTCTGCGGGCTTGCGGAAGAGGGCGATGATCTGCAACACGACGACCACGACGGCGAGCGCGGACATGATGCTCATGAAATAGGCAAAGGGCGCGACCGGTATATTGAGATAAGACGTGCCGTCGCCATAGGACGCAAGCTCGGCTCCCTTGGTCCACAGCCGCCAAGCCATCAGCGAAAGGGCCGCGAGCGAGGTGAGGAGCAGGACCGCGCGTTCGAGTTGGCGTGTGTAGCGGCTGAAGCGGCCACTGACCAGTTCGAGCAGGCCGACGCTGACATGCTCGCTATAGGCGGTGATGATCGGCAGGGTGGCGAAGATGAGCAGCGCCAGACCCAGCCCGGTCAGCTCCGCGGCGCCGGGCACCGGCGCATTGAAAATGTAGCGGCCAGCAACATCGACACAGCGCAGCAGCATCAGCACAAACAGCACCAGCGCCGCAAACAGGCTGAGGAGCAGTTCGAGGCGCCCCAGCACGGTCTTGCCGGTCACGACTTCTGCTGACGGGGCGGCGGAATCGCTCACGCTTGCTCGGGTGCTTGGTTGTGACGGCTGACGCGAAGTGGTGTCCGAAGCAGATTAGACTTTAGCGCAAAGCCGGCGCGGCGCAAATACGGCGGGGCCGGCCGATTGGGTTGCCTCTGTCTTGAGAACGGCGCGTGTGCCGGCTGGGGGCAAGCAGATCAACTTGTGCATTACAAAGTACTGGGCAGCGGTCGACCGTGTCGACATGGGCGCGCTATCGGCTTCACCCGACGTCTCAACGCGGCGTGTGGCGTGAGCCGCAACACTCGTCATCCAATAGACTTTGCAAGCCAAAGCGAAGAGCCACCGTTTTCTGGTCGTCAAATTGGAGGCTGCCGGTTTGGATTCTGGTATTGCAACTGCCGACGTATTGCTTTCATCATGGTAGGCGGTAAAGTTGTATTGAATTCATCGATTTAATCGCATGTCGCATGGATAAGATGACGACCGAAACCTTCGACTACATCATCGTTGGAGCGGGTTCAGCAGGCTGTGTCCTGGCCAATCGCCTGACCGCTTCAGGTCACCATCGCGTGCTGTTGCTGGAGGCGGGTGGGGCCGACCGCAATATGTGGATTCACATTCCGCTTGGGTACGGCAAACTGGCCACCAACCCCAAAGTCAACTGGCTCTACAAGAGCGAACCGGAGCCGGAACTCAACAACAGGCAAATCACCCAGCCGCGCGGCAAGGTTCTGGGCGGATCGAGTTCGATCAACGGACTGCTTTATGTGCGGGGGCAGCACGAGGACTACGACCACTGGCGCCAACTCGGCAATACCGGCTGGGGTTTTGCGGAGGTACTGCCCTATTTTCGACGTGCCGAGGATCAGCAACGCGGCGAGGACGCGATGCATGGCGTCGGCGGACCGCTGGCGGTTTCCGACGTCAGTGAACCGCATCCCTTGTGCGAGGCGTTCATTGATGCGTCGGGCCAAGCCGGATACCCGCGCAATGACGATTTCAATGGCGCAACCCAGGAGGGCGTCGGCTATTTCCAGCTGACCACCAAGAACGGGCGTCGCTGGTCGACCGCGGTCGGCTATCTGCGTCCGGCGCGCCGGCGGCCCA
>Ga0316583_10000205_pt1 | contig 15535 bp, 11 predicted proteins | sample J_170502JBrBrA_D_FD_204513 | JGI IMG/M metagenome (GOLD analysis project Ga0316583, IMG submission 204513) | Rhizosphere microbial communities from salt marsh grasses in Alabama, United States - J_170502JBrBrA | ecosystem: Host-associated > Plants > Roots > Rhizosphere | place: USA: Alabama... | reverse complement strand
AAGCCCGTGCCCGCCACCAGCCACAGGCCCCAGACACGGCCGCCGGGTATGCGGTAGGGGCGGGGGGTGTCCCGTTCACTGTAGCGCAGCCGGATGGCCGCGGCGAAGAGTATCAGGTACATAGCGCAGTACAGGATCACGGCGGCCGAGGTGAGCAGCAGAAAGGCGGTATCCACCGCCGGGACCACCAGGAAGACCAGGGCCACCGTGCTCATCGCGAGGGCCTGCACCATCAACAGGTTGCGCGGCACGCCGTTCGCGTTCACCTCCTGCAGCACCGGGGGCAGGTTGCCGGTGCGGCCGGCCGCCCACAGACCCTTGATGGGGCCGATCACCCAGGTGCTCACCTGACCCGCTGCGCCCAGCGCCACGAGGAGCGCCGCCACCGGGACCAGCCAGGCCAGATGCCAGGTGCCGAACAGGATCTGCAGGGCCTGCACGCTGCCGGAGACCAGGTCGAGCTTCGCTCTCGGCACCACCGCCGCCACGGCCAGCCCGCCCAGCAGGGTGATGACGAAGCCGAGCACGGCCGCGCCGAACACCGCGATGGGGTAGTTGCGTCGCACGTCGTGCACCTCCCGGGCATGACTGGCGGAGACCTCGATGCCCACCACCCCGAAGATGAAGCTCAGGAACAGCACCAGGTTCTTCTGGGGATGCACGAGCGGCAGCCAGTTCGTCGCGGTGGCCGCCACATCCAGACGCAGCGGATGGCCCTGTCCCACGTACAGCCCGGCCAACCCGATCAGCGCGGCGCTCGGCAGCAGCACCCCGGCTCCCAGGCACACGCTGGAGATCAGGCCGGAAGCGCGCGTCCCGTGCAGGTTCGCCCAGGTCGCCGTCCAATAGACGACGAGGATCACCACGACGATGAAGTCACGCGAGCCGGCGAGCCGCGGATCGAAGGCGTAGGCGAGGCTGGCGGCGACGTAGGACAGGATGGAGGTGATCCCGAACAAGCTCTGCACCCACTGGAGCCAGACCGCGACCAGTCCCCAGCGCGTGCCGAAGGCCTCCTCGACCCAGTGGAATACCCCGTTCTTCGGCCAGGCGGTGGCCAGCTCCGCCGAGACCAGCGCGATGGGCACGAGAAAGGCGAACACCGTCACCAGGTTGAAGAACACCATCTCCAACCCCGTCTCGGCCATCATCGGCATGTTGCGCAGCGTGAGGAAGAGCGCGGTGGTCATGAACGTCAGGGTGACGACCCCGAGATGACCTGCGGCCGGTCTCGTCCTCTTGTTGTCGGGCATGGCTTCGTCCGGCATCCAAAGACCCCAAGGTGCTCGGAAGCACCGTGGGGCGCCGGTGCGGAGGTGGCAAGGGGACCCGGTCGAGCGACGGGCCCCCCGTCCCCGGCCTATTCCGCCTGAAGCGCCCGGGCCGGGTCCACCCGCGCGGCCCGCCGGGCCGGAATCCAGGTGGCGAGGATGGCGGCGGCCAGGATCAACGCCACCACGCCGGCCGAGGCCCACAAGCTCGTGGGGCTGATGCCGAACAGCAGCCTGCGGGTAACTCGCGTGGCCCAGTAGGCGCCCAGTGCGCCCACCCCTGCACCGGTGCCGGCGAGGACGAGACCCTTGCCGAGAACGTACCGGAGCAGCCGCCCGTGGCCGGCGCCCAGCGCCATCCGCACGCCCAGATCGTGGGTGTTCTGGGCCACGAAGTACGAGATGATGCCGTAGATCCCCACCATGGTCAGGACCAGCGCCAGGACGGCGAAGATGCCGATGAGCGTCGTCGTGAACTCCCGTTGGCCCAGGTGGTCGCTCACCAGCTGGCGGCCGGTGCGGATCCGCGTGAGCGGCAGGTCGGGATCCACGGCCAGAACGGTTCGACGGACGTCCGGAATCACACGAGCGGGCGGTCCGTCGGTCTTGAGCGCCAGGTACATGGTCCGCTGGGGGTAGAGCGGGTAGGCCCGGTACGCTTCGTTCAGGGTGCCCCACTCGGGGCCCCACTGGCTCACGTTCGTGGCCACACCCACTACGGTGAGCCACTCGGGCTCCGGGGCGCCGAAGGCGAAGTGCTTGCCCAGGGGGTCTTCGTCGGGCCAGAGTCGGTCCGCCATGCGCTGGTTGATGACCACGCCCCGGATCCCCGACGCATCGGTTTCCTCCAGCGTCCTACCAGCCAGCAGCGGGATCCCCATGACGGACAGGTAGTTCCCGACGGCGGTCTTCCGTTCCACCAGCGGCCGGTCGTTGGGATCCGGCGGCACCGGCCTGCCCTCCACGATGACCCGGGCGTTGGTGCCGCCCTCGAACGGCAGGCGGTTCACGGCGGCCGCCTGTCGCACCCCGGGAAGCGCATCGAGGCGGGCCAGCAGGTCACGGAAGAAGGTGAGACGGGCTTCGGCGCTGTCGTAGCGCGAGGCGGCCAATGTCACGCTCGCGGTGAGGACGTTGTCCGGGTTGAAGCCTTGATCCCGCTGGCGCAGCAGCACGTAGCTGCCCACCAGGAGCACAGTCCCGTGGAGCAGCATGAGCGTCAGTGCCAGCTGCGCCACGACGAACCCACGTCGCGCCAGCCCACGCCGGCCGCGGAAGCCGCTGGCGCTCCCTTCCTTCAGCGCCTCCACGTGGCTCACGCGAGCCGCCTGCAGTGCCGGCGCCAGGCCGAAGACCAGAGCGGTCAGAAGCGAGAGGACCATGGCGAGACCGAGGACCGGCCCGTCCACGGCCACGTCCCCCACCCGGGGCAACGTGGCCGGGAGGAAGCCGCGCAGCGCGCCGACCCCGACCACCACGAGGACCATGGCCATCGCACCGCCGGCGACGGCCAGAAGCCCGCTCTCGGTCAGCAGCTCCCGGATGATGCGACCCCGGCTGGCGCCCAGCGCGGCCCGCAGCGCTACCTCCCGTCGCCGGACCGCGCCGCGGGCCAGGAGCAATCCGGCCACGTTGCCGCACGCGATGAGGAGCACCAGCAGCGCGGCGCCCAGCACGATGAACAATGAGCCACCGGCACCGGCGAACAGCACGGCGTGCAGCAGGCTGACCGTCACCCGGATGGTCCGGTTGGTTGCCGGGTAGGCGTCCGCGAGGCTCAGGGCCACCCGCTCCATGTCGTTCCGGGCGGCCTGGAGGGAAACCCCGTCCCGGAGCCGGGCATAGACCGGGAAGGAATAGCTGTCCCGGTGTGCGGTGAGCACGTCGGAAGGGAAGGGGGTCCAGAACAGCACCCGGTCGTTGGCGTCCCAGGGAGACGTCACGACGAAGTCCTTCGGCATGACGCCGACCACCACGTAGGCCTCGCCGCTCAGACGGAGCGTCTTCCCCAGCACGTCGGGGTCACGGCTGAAGAGACGGGTCCAGAGGTCGTAGCTGAGGACCACCACGCGAGCGTCGCTCGCATCCTCGTCCGGGAGGATCCTCCGGCCCATGGCCGGCGCCACCTCGAACACGTCGAAAAGGCTGGCGGTCGCCCGGGCACCACGGACCTGCATCGGCACCCCGTCCTCCGTGACGCTCGCCAGCATGCCCTGGGTGGCGCCCATGGCCTCGAACGACCGGTTGTCCCGCCGCCAATCCAGATAGTCCGGGAAGGATGCCGGGCCCCGGCCGTCCCGCTCGACGGTGGTCGACCACAGCGTGACCACCCTCTCCGGCTCCGGGTACGGCAGGGGCTTCAGGGCCACTGCCTCGAGCACGCTGAAGATCGCCGCGTTGGCACCCACACCCAGCCCCAGGAGCAGCACCACCGCCGCCGTGAACACGGGGGTCCTCCTCAGGGACCGGGCGGCCCTCCGTACCTCCAGGAGCAGGTCCGCCAGCCGTTCAACCGGGTGCCCCCGGCGACGCAGCCGCTCGTCGGCCCACTCCGCGGCCCGGTGGGGTGTGCCTTCCCGCCGGGAACCACGAGCCCGCGCGAGGTCGGCGGCCAGCTGGTCCCAGTCCTCGATGTGGGCACGCGCCTCGGCGTCCGCTGCCTCCGGCGACCGGCCCAGCGCGAGCGCCGTGCGGTACACTTCCTCCAGCAGGGAGGCCACCTCTTCCACCATCGACCTGGCCGCCGGCGCCTCGAAGTCGTCCAGAGGCAGATGCTCCTTGACCCACTCCGTCCAGTCACGCATGGCTCAAACCCGTCAGCTCGTCGATCACGTCAGCGTACACGCGCCACGTCTGCCGCTTGCGCGCCAGGGCCCGCTCCCCCGACGTCGTCAGGCGATAGAAGCGCAGGCGCTGCTCCCCCTTCTCCACCCAGCGACCCCGGACCCACCCGCGCTCCTCCATGCGCGCCAGCACCGGATACAGCGACGACACCCGGAACGTCAGCAGGCCACCCGATCGTGTCTCGATGAGCTTCCCGATCTGGTACCCGTGACGCGGCTCCTCCTCGAGCAACGTCAGCACCAGCAGCTCCACACTCCCCTTCTTCAGCTCCGGACTGAACACGATCCCTCCACTATTCGGCGTCGTCGTATAGTGTGACAGGGTAGAGTCGCGGATGGTTGCAAAGGGGCGTCCGAGCGATCGGGAAGCACACCGAGGTCGCCCTACCGGGAATGCGCACGAACCTTTAATGGTTCAAAACTGTACGAAGCCCCCCGCCGCTGCGCTCACTTCGAAATCCCGTGGGGACCGGCCGAAAACGTGGCGAGATGACGGACGCACGCGCCTGTGAATCGCCGAACCACCGCCAGGAGCTCTTCTCGATGAAAGCGTGCTTCAAGCAGGCCCCCGACGGGTCGGGTCCGCGCTCGGACCTCGGGGGTCGCCTGCGCGGCGGTCTCGCGTGGATGGTCGTCCTGCTCGTGGCGTCTTCTTTCCCCGGCAGGGTTCGGGCCCAGGCGGGGCCGCCGTATCAGACCGACGATCCCGATCCCGTCCCGTACCATCACTGGGAGCTGTATCTGGCGACCCAGGACGTGAAGACGGGTGATGCCCTCGGGGGCTCCGGACCGCAACTCGAGGGCAACTATGGCGCCCTTCCGGGCCTGCAGCTCCATGTTCTCGTGCCCTTCGCGTACGCCCGCCCGGCGGTCGGGCACACGGCGTACGGGCTGGGCGACGTGGAAGTCGGCGCCAAGGTCCGCTTCGTGAAGGAAGGTCGGCGGCGGCCGATGATCGGCACGTTCGTGCAGACGGAATGGCCCGCCGGGAGCTCCGCCGACGGCCTCGCCACTCCCTCGGTGCACGTTCTGCTGCCGATCTGGCTCCAGAAGAGCTTCGGTGCGTGGAGCACCGACGCAGGCGGCGGATACCTGGTGGACTTCGACAAGGTGAACGGCAACGACTGGAACTTCGGCTGGCTCGTCCAGCGCCGCGTTTCGGCGCGGGCCACGGTGGGCGGCGAGCTGTACGACACGACGACACACCGGGCCACGCCCGCCAGCCTCGTGTCCAACATCGGGCTCGTCCTGGACCTCAGCGATCACGACCAGCTCCTCTTCTCGGTGGGCCACAGCATCACCGGTCCACGCACGCTCCAGGCCTACCTCGCCTACTACGTGACCGGCGGCCCATAGGCCTCGTCTGCCCGTTTCCGGCCCCGACACCCTGGGTTGGAATCACTCCGAGATGCCGCGACTCGCCATCCCGTGGATCCTCGATCGGAGTGCCGGGCGCACGGAAGGGCGGCCCTCCGTGGAGGACCGCCCTTCGAGTCCACGGCCGAGTCGCGGTCGACTCAGCCGCACCCACCCGACACGTGCGGATTGTTGTCGATCTCCTGTTGCGGGATGGGGAAGCTTACGTCGCTTCCCTGGGTCCCGGTGGGATACAGGTCGATCCCGTCGTTCTGATAGTACCGGCGAAGCGTCGCCTGTCGATCCGTGTTCAGCCACAGCCCCGAAGCCCGCGCCCGGGCCATCTGCGGCAGGTCGGTGGCCAGCGTCCCGGTGAAGCTCACCGGGGTGAACGCGGCCAGGGGCAGGTCGGGGTTCACGGCCTTCAGGGGGTTCAACGCCGGGTTGGCGAGCAGGCCGTTCACCCGGGATTCGGCCTGCGCCACCTGCCCGTTCCTCAGCTCCGCCTCCGCAATGTCCATCTGCGCTTCCCAACCGGTGGCCACGGGGATGGACATCCCCGGGGCGTCGTAGGCGAGCTGAAGCGCCACACCGATGCCGATCTCCACGGCTTCGTATCCCGGCGGATCATCGACGAGGAGACCCTGGTCGATCCACTCGTAGAAGTACGGCCATAGCTCGTTGTGGCGATTGCCGGCGGTTCCATCCCCCACGGTCCAACGAAGCACGAAGGGGTTGACCCCCCAGGTGTAGGCGTGGACCAGGTTGTACTGCGAGCTCTGGTTGTCGGAGTATTCCGCCACGAACACGAAGTCCTCCGGTACCGACGCAGCCGCCGCCGCGGCTTCGCTGTAGCGCCCCAGGTACATGAGCGCGCGGGCCTGGCCCACCCGGGCCGCCGTGGCGATGTCCGTGAGGCCATACTGCGTGGCCACGTTCTGGGTCTGTTGCAGCCGCGAGAGGGCTTCCTCCATGGCGGCCTCCGGAGTCACCGGCTGGCCCTTGGGCTCCAGGACGACGGAGCAGTATGCCTCCGCCATCATGGCCCGGACGTATCCCCCGTAGAGGTTCGCCAGGGCGAACCCCTCCTCGAGGTCGTCCTTCACGGACGCGTAGGCGGGATCGTCGAGAGCTCCCGTCCACGACGCCAGGTTTCTGTCCGCCGACTCACGTGCCACCTGGAAGGGCCCGAACATGTCGGCCTCCAGGGTCCCGTTGTTGGGGTCGAGCTGCACGTTCCGCTCGTCCACGTCGATGCGGGTGGGAAACGTGCCGGCGAGGATCATCTCGTCGGTGAAGAGCGCCGCGTAGATGGCATAGTTGTCGAAGGAGTTCTGGAAATCACCGACCATGCCCGCCACCGTGGCGGGCACCGCCGCCGGACCCGCAGCCTGCTCCGGCGTGACGATGTCAGGGTCATTCACCTTGAGCAGCTCGTCGATGCTGCATCCCGTCGCGGCCAGCAGGAGCACGGCGATCCAGATCCACACCCCTCCGGCGCGAACGTTTCTTCTCTTGTACATGGATTCCTCCGTCGTCGCCGTCAGAACGTGAACGTGAACCGCGTGACGAACCTGGAGCTCTGCGGCAGCGTCCAGAGCTGCTGGCGCACCACCTGTGCGGAGCCGGCGAAATTCGCCTCCGGATCCGTCCCCGGGTATTTGGTCCAGGTGAACAGGTTCTCGCCCGCCACGGTCAGGCTCGCGGCGGACACGCCGAAGCGGCCCACCCAGCTCGCCGGCAGGTCGAAGCGCACCGACACGTTGCGCAGCTTGATGAAGTCCGCGTCGTAGATGAACGGTGCGTCGGTGCCCGCGGCGGCGGCCGCATCCTTGATCTTCGCCTGGTCGGTGAGGTTGCCGTTCGCGTCGACCTCGAAGATGGCCGGGCATGACCCGAACTGGTCTCCTCCCCCGAAGAGGCCGCAGTTGAAGGCCTCGAGCCCGTTGAGAAGCTGGTGTCCGCCCTGATAGTCGAGGAGGGCGAAGACCGTGACACGCTCGAAGAGGGTCACGCTGCTGGAGAAGGACCCCTCCCGGGTCGGCGTGGGCTGCCCGAGGAAGACGCGGTCTTCGGCCACCACAGGCTGACCCTCCGTCCCGATGGTGACCGGTCGGTCGTAGTAGGCGCCGAAGGGAAGTCCCTGCTGGTGCCGCTGTGATCCGAAGACGATGGGCTCCGGAAGGTCTGTCACCTTGTTGTCCAGCGTCGCCAGCGATCCCCGCAGCGTCCACGTGAGCGCGTCGGTCCGGATGGCATCGCCCTGGAGGGCCACCTCCACGCCCTTGTTGGTGATCTCACCCACGTTCACGAAGCGGTCGCCGGGGAAGCCCAGGGAGAGCGCGTCCGGCCGGGCCACCACCGCATTCCGGGTCTTCTTGTCGAAGTACGTGAACTCCGCCGACAGCCGCCCCGACAGGAGCGATGCGTCGAAGCCCACTTCGATCTCGGTGCCCGTCTCCGGTTTCAGGTCCGGGTTCCCCGGCCGGTTGGCCGTGAAGCCCAGGATGTCCGTGTTGCGGAACGCCACCGGCTGCACGTTCAGGAGCGCCAGGGCGTCGTTGGGCCCGGGCTGCTTGCCCGATTGCCCCCATGCGCCGCGGAGGCGGAACTGGTCGAATAGCCCCGGGAACCACGACCGGTTGCTCGCCACCCAGGAGACACCGACGCGCGGATACGTCTCGAGTCCCAGGTTGGCGCCGAAGGCGCTGTTGTCGTCGAAGCGTACCGCCGGCGTCACGAACAACTCGTCACCCCACTCGACCTGCTCCTGCACGAAGAGCCCCAGGGTCTTGACCTTCACGAAGGCATCGCCGGCTTCGTTCTCCACCGAGTTGCCCACCGACGGAGATCCCGCGGGAAAGCGACGGCCGGTGGCGGACGTGATGTCGACCTGGTCACGGTTGAACTGGAACCCCACCGTGGTCACGGAAGTGAGCGCCGGCCGGAGCTGGAACCGCACCGCGGACGAGCCCTCCAGCGTGAGGCTGCTGGACGTGCGGTCTGTGCGGTCGATCTCCCCGTCGGAAACGCTGCCGAAGGGCCGGTCCGGATCCACGGGAAAGATGTTTCGGAAGCGACTGGTGTACTGGTCCATCCCCACCGTGGCCCGGTTGGTCATCCAGGGAAACGGGTTCCACGTCGCAGTGAGGCTTCCGGTGTAGCGCGCCGTGTTGTCGGTGTTGACGAGGTTCAGGATCTTGTCGTTCGAGTTCTCCACCGTGACGAAGTACGGCGAGTCGCAGAAGTCGGCGGTCACCGTGGCCAGATCGGCCCCCGTGGCTCTCGCATACTCGTAGGCCAGGTAGCACGTCTCCATGGGCGTGCCTCCCGAGGTCGGGTCAGCACGGAGGAGACGGCCCTGCCACGACGTCCCGAGGGCGTTGCCCACCAGGCTGAAGAGGCTGTTGTCGTTGGTGGGGAGCCGTGAGCTGATGCTGACGAACCCGTTCGACACGCTGACCTGCAGCTTGTCGGAGATGACCGCATCGAAGTTCGCCCTGGCATTGTACCGGCGGACGCCGTCGCTCCGTGTGACCCCGTCCTGGTTCAGGTAATCACCGGACACGTAGTACGTCACGTTGTCGCTCCCGCCTCGCACCGACATGCCGTAGCTCTGCTGGTACCCCGTCCTGAAGGGGCTGGGAAAGAACTGGTCGCCCTCCAGAAGGCTGAACGTGTAGGTCGTATCCTTCACCGGCTCCGCGCCGGTGAGGAGCGCGAGCCCGACGCCCTTCGCCGGGTTCCACGACATGGACCACCACTTGGTGGGATCCCACGTGACACCCTGCTCGGTCCGGTAGCTCCAGACCGCGCGGCCGGCCAGGCCGCGCTTGGTGGTAATCCGGATCACCCCCGCCGACGCTTCGGTGCCGTAGAGGGTGGCTGCCGCCGGGCCCTTCACCACCTCGATGGAGGCGATGTTGTCCGGGTCCAGGTCGTTGAGGCGGGTGAAGTCCTGCCCGCCGGCGCCGGCATCGATGGAGTTGCTGTTGTCGACCCTCGCGCCGTCGACGTAGATGAGCGGCGTGTTGTCCAGCCCCAGGCTGGTGTTGCCCCGGATCTTGATGGAGGACGCGGCCGCCACCGAGCCCGAGCTCTGGCGGATGGTCACGCCGGGGACCTTCGACTGCAGCAGGGTCATGAGAGAGGCTTCGGGCGCCTGCTCGAGCTGCCTGCGGACGTCCAGGGTGCCCACGGCGTTGGCCACCTCGCGGGTGCGCTGCTGCCCCGTGGCCGTCACTACGAGCTCGTCCAGCGCGATGGCGCTGGTGGAGAGTTGGAACGACTGGGTCACCGTGCCGCCGGGTGGAACCGTGATCCGTGCCGATCCCGAGGCATAGCCGATCAGCTCGACACGAAGCTCGTAGTCGCCGGCGGGGACGTTGAGGAGCAGGTAACGCCCCTCACCGTTGGCCTGCGCGCCCCTGCGGAGCGCGGGAATGTGAACCTGTGCCTGCGCGAGAGGACGTCCGGACGCGACGTCCGTGACCGTCCCCGTGACTGTACCCGTCGCCTGGGCCGTCCCCGCCTCCGGTGCCGCCCAGAGCAGCGCCGCTGTCGCGAGAAGGCCGAAGCGACGGGCGATTCGGTTCGATCTCATGGATGCACCTCCAGGTGCTCGAAGGTGGACGACGGCTCGATTCGGCTCGTCGGATCGAGAGCCGCGCCGCCGGGGCAGGGGAAAAGCAAGGGGGCAGGGAGCGGATGCTCGCGGACAGGTGCGGATAACACACACCGACCCGTCGGAGTGCTCACCGCGCGGGCCGGTGACTGATGCCGACGTGCAGCATGCTACGCGCACACGACAGCCGACGAGACGGGAACCGGCAGTTGGGTCGAGGCGGTGGTCGGGAACGAGCGGGGTCCGGCTTCCCCGGAATGCTCTCGCGAAGCAGCGCATCGGACGAGCAGGTCCGTTCCTCGGACCTGCGAGCGCAGCTCGCAGACAGGGATACATGTACATTGGCGTCCTCCCGTCACCCCACATCCTCACGTCTCCAGCCGTTCCCTGTACCTACATCATACGCCCGATCGCAGCCTGCGCTTACGCTCTCTACGGCAGGCCGGGCAGCCAGCTCATCCCGAAGCTGAATCCCTCCCTTCGCGGCACACGTAGGGAGCGGCAGACCTCAACTCGAGAGACATCATGGGCCTGGAATTCCTCGTTCCCATCTTCGGAATCCTCATCGTCCTCGTGCCCATCACGGGGCTCACCGTCGTATTCACCTCCAAATACGCCACCAAGTCTGTCGTCGAGGTGCTCGCGCAGCTTCGGAGAGGGGAGAGCGCTTCCGCTACGACCGCCGAGCTCGAGGCACGGGTGCACGACCTCACCGAGCAGGTCGAGGTGCTCTCCGAAGAGGTTCGGAGGCTACGGGCAGCGCAGGACTTCGACCACCAGTTGATTGCGCCCGCCCAGAGCACCGCAACGGGGTCGCCGCCGAGCAGAAGCTGACCTGTAGGCCGGCGTGGACCCGCTCCGGGCACTCCACGGTGGGTGGCATGCCGGACATCCTGCCGGAAGTCGCTCATGCGTGCGCCCCCCCTCCGTCTCTCTGTCGCCCACCCCACTTGTCACGCCCATCCGGGAGCGCGCCGTCGCCGCCGGCACCCCGCCCACACCGGTGCCTGCGGCCTCTGTGCAAACAACGCTCGACCGGCCTCACGACTACCGGGGCGGCGTGGGACCGGTTAGGCGCCGCCGGGTGGAGCTCGCCTCCGGGAGCGCGTGGGACACCCGGTAGTTCCGGCACCGTCGTGCGTCCTTGTAGAAGAGCGTCCGCGTGCGCCGTGGCGCGTGGACCCGCGCCCGGAAGGGCGTTTCTCAAGAAAGGAACTACTGGTGCGTGCGCGTTCAGATGCGCCTCTCGGACCCGGTGGACCGGTGGGACAGGGCGTGCCCCCGGGCAGCGGGAGGTCGAACCGCACGGCGGGCGGGACGCTGGCGGATCGTGCGGCCGCCGCCGTGTCGGCGCTTCCCGCCCGGCGACAGGAGGTGTTCCGACTCGTGCGCCGGTGCGGTCTCTCCTACGAGGAGGTGACCCGGGTCCTGGAGATTCCCCTCGAGACCGTGACCGACGAGATGAACCTGGCCCTGGCGTCGCTGCGGGCGGCCCTGGCGTCCGACGAAGATACCTTGAGGACGACCCGCCTCACCGATCCGGGCTCGCCGAGGCAGGCCCCGTGAACGACCAGATCCTCATCCGGATCCTCGCCGGGATCGCATCGCCTGATGAGGTGGAGGCGGCGGACCGCTGGCGCCGCGGGTCTCCGGAGAACGAGGAGTACTTCCAGGAGACCCTGCGCGTGTGGACGGCGACGACGCCGGAGACACGCGGCACCTCCGCCGTCTCCGGGCGCGCACGATCCATCATCGAGGAGGCCGACCGGCGGAGGGCCGTCAGTCACGCACGGACGGGAGAACGCCATCGACGATCACCTCGATGACGTTGCTCCACTGGACGCCGGCTCCGTTCCACGAGAGACCCTGCCAGATCCCTCCATGGAGGAAGAGCGAGCCGAGCTTCACCATGTCACGGGGCCGTATGTACAGGCCCATGCCGCCGGTGTAATAGCCGCACTCGTCCGTCCACCACTCCACGTCATCGATCCCAAGAGGCCCGAAGAGATGCTGGCGGGCGAAGTCGAGGCCCGAAGTCCCCCGCACCTGAGGGTGGGCATGCTCGAGCAGCTCCGCGTCGATGGCGTTCTCGGCGGCGGCCGGGAACCTGGAGCCGGATCCGGTGGGCCCGGATCCACACGCAGACGTGACGAGCAGCCAGGCCAGCACGTGGAGGATCCCGGCGCGGCGCCGCGTGGACATGTGGCCTCCGGTGTGTGGGAGCCGTCCTGGTGCTCTACACCCGAAGCGGAACCGACTCCGCGAGGGGGCGCCGCTTTCCCGGAAGCGCCGCGGCCGGAGAGAGAGAACCTCCCTTCGCAAGCATCCGATCCACCCGCAGCCGACAGACGTCAGGCCGTGCCGGCGGAGAGCTCCATGACCGCCGCGGGCGCGTGTACGTTGCATGAGATGGTCGCATGCCGGCGTGTCGGCGTAGAGTCGGGAAGCACGTCCGCGAGAAGCACGCGCAGGTCGGCCAGTGCCAGGGTCATGCGGTTGGCGATGGTCTGTTGGGAGACCCCGAGGGCGGCCGCGGCCTCTTCGTGGGTGAGTCCCCGGAGACGCACGGACTCCAAAGCCGCCCGGCGTGCCGGGGTGAGGGCCGCCAGCGCCTCCCGGAACCGGCACTCGAGCTCCGAGATCTCCGCCTCCTCGTCGGAGCCGCTCCAGATGGGGGGCGTCGCACCTTCCCGTGCCGCCCATTCCCTGCGCACCTGCTCCCGTCGCCTTGCGTCGAACGCGAGGTTGCGGGCGATGCGGAACAGGAGAGAGCGCGCGGACCCGTCGTGCCACCGCTCCCGTCGCTCCCAGAGCCGGACGAAGGCGTCCTGGCACGTGTCTTCCGCCGCTTCCCGGGACGCGAGGACCCAGGTCAGGTATTCGACGAGATCGTCCCAGGTCTCGTTGACGAAGGTCTCGAACGCTTCGCGGTCCCCCGCACGGATTCTCGAAAGAACCACAACCCCTCCCCTCTTCATCGACCGCCCCCACCGGAGCTCCGGCTGCGTACCGGACCCGAGGCATCCACCGTTGTCCCGCCTTGCTTCTTCGCCTTGGCGGTTTGCCGCGCCGATCCGGGGTACCTAGCTTTGACACAGCATAATCGACGGACGTAGTCTGACCGCCTCCTGGCCGTCACCTGCTACGTGACGGCTCGAACCGCGCGGGTGGCACCAGTGCCTGCAATCCGACTTCGGTTGCTCGGCCGGGCCGATATCGCGGGACCTCCCGATCTCGACGCCGGAGCGGTGCTCGCCCGGCCCAAGCTGCTCGCGTTGTTGTCGTATCTGACGGCCGCGACGCCGCCGGGACTCCATCGCCGCGACGCGCTGGTAGGCCTCTTCTGGAGCGAGCTGGACCAGGAGCACGCCCGGGGGGCCCTCCGCCAGTCCCTCTACCACATCCGCCGATTCCTGGGTGGCGACGTCCTGCTCACCCGGGGAGACGAAGAGGTGGGTCTGGCCACGGACCGCGTCCGGTCGGACGTGACGACCTTCGAGGACGCCCTCGCCCGCAACGCCCGGGAGGAGGCCCTCGACGTCTACCGGGGCGACCTCCTGGAAGGCTTCCACCTTTCCGGCGCCCCGATGTTCGAGCGTTGGCTCGAGGGGCGGCGCGACGATCTTCAACGGGCGGCGCAAAAGGCGGCGTGGAGTCTCGCCCAGGATGCGGAAGCGGCCGAGGACCTCGCCGTGGCCGCGCACTGGGCTCGCAGAACCCTGCGTCTCGTCCCGCAGGATGAGGCCGTGCTGCGCCAGGTGGTCGGCCTCCTGGATCGTGTAGGAGACCGGGCGGGCGCCGTCCGCGAATACGAAGCCTTCGTCAGACGCCTCCGCGAAGATCTCGATCTGGAGCCGGCGCCCGAGACCCGGGCTCTCGTGAGAGAGATCCGTTCACGGGAGGGAAGCTCGCATGCGACGCCCGCCGTCCGCCCGCCGGAGACACGGGTAGATCGACCGGCGCCCGCGGCCACGCGCGAAGACGCTTCCGGAAGCGAGGGGGAGCGACCGAACGTGGCGTCCATCGCAGTGCTCCCTTTCGCGAACATGAGCGCCGACCCCGAGGAAGAGTATCTCGGGGACGGCCTCGCTGAGGAGATCACCACCACCCTGGCCAAGGTCAACGCCCTGCAGGTGGCCGCCCGTACATCGGCGTTCGCGTTCAGGGGACGGAACGTGGACGTGCGCACCGTCGGTCGTGAGCTGGGTGTGGCGACGGTGCTGCAGGGGAGCGTTCGCAGATCAGGAGGCCACCTTCGCATCACCGCCCAGCTGGTGAACGCAGCGGATGGATATCACCTGTGGTCCGAGCGGTTCGACCGCGAAGCCGAGGACGTCTTCGCCATCCAGGACGAGATCGCCCGGAGCGTCGTGGCGGCGCTCGCGCTGATCCTTACCGACACCGAGCGCCAAGCCCTAGGGCGCATCCCAACGCGGAGCGTGCGCGCCTACGAGTACTACCTGAGGGGTCGGCACTACCTGCACCAGACGCGGAGGCAGAGCCTTCAGTACGCCCGCGCCATGTTCACGCAAGCCATCGCGGTGGATCCCGATTTCGCGCTGGCCTACGCGGGCATCGCCGACTGCTCCTCGCTCCTGCACGTCTACTACCCCTCGGCGGAAGCGGCGGTGGCCCAGGGGGAAGAGGCCAGCCGGCAGGCAGTGGAGCTCGGCCCCGACCTCCCGGAGGCGCACGCGTCCCGTGGGTTCGCCCTGTCCCAGCAGCGGCGCTACGACGAGGCTGCCAAGGAATTCGAGGCAGCCATCCGTCTCGATCCCGGACAGTTCGACGCCCGATACTACCACGGACGCCAGTGCTTCCAGCGTGGCCGGCACCGGGATGCGGCGCGCTGGTTCGAGGAAGCGGCCAGTGTCCGGGAGGACTACCAGGCGCGCTTCTTCGCGGCACAGGCCTACGAGGCCATGGGCGACACCGCAGCCGCGGCCGACGCGTATCGTCGCGCCCTCGAAGTGGTCCGTCGGCATATCGAGCTGTATCCCGACGACCCCCGGGCCGCGACGATGTGCGCGGTGGCGAGCTGCCGGACCGGCGACCAGAGGGAGGGCATGCGCTGGGCGGAGCGGGCGCTCGAGATCGATCCCGAGGACGCGGGAGTGCGCTACAACGTCGCCTGCCTGTACGCCCTCGAGGGCGAGAGGGAGAGAGCGATGAAGACCCTGGAGGAGTGCCTCGACCTGGGCTTCACCAACCGGGAGTGGATCGCTCAGGATCCGGACCTGGCCTCGCTCAGGAACGACGATCGCTTCTGGCGGTTGGTCGGAGACGCAGCACCTGGCGGATAGCCTATGCGCCCCCGCCCGCTCCTTCCCTCGGCGCTCGTCGACCCCTACCGGCTCCAGTGCGGCACGCCCGCGGGCCGCAGGCGTCCGGGCAGCGGATCGCTTTGACTTTCCGCGTCGATCGATCATCATCGGGCGGGG
>Ga0316583_10000204_pt1 | contig 15554 bp, 21 predicted proteins | sample J_170502JBrBrA_D_FD_204513 | JGI IMG/M metagenome (GOLD analysis project Ga0316583, IMG submission 204513) | Rhizosphere microbial communities from salt marsh grasses in Alabama, United States - J_170502JBrBrA | ecosystem: Host-associated > Plants > Roots > Rhizosphere | place: USA: Alabama... | reverse complement strand
CAAGGAAACCAGTACGGTATGGGGTATGCCCGGCGCTGTGGTTGAGGCTGGTGCGGCGCACAAGATGCTGCCGCTGGCCGATATCGCCGGGGCTGTTTTGGCGCAAACCAAGCGCTCGCACGCAAACATAGCGATGGCCCCGGCAGCAAGCGGATGAATACGGCCAGTTTTCAATACATTGCCGATTTTCTGCGGCGCCAAAGCGGCTTGATCCTTGAGGACTCCAAGCGATACCTGCTGGAAACCCGTCTGACGCCGCTGCTGAAGCAGCATGAGCTGCGTGACCTGGACGCTCTGGCGGAGAAAGTCCGCAGCGACGAACAGGGTGGGCTTGCTGTTGATCTCACTCAGGCCATGACTACCAACGAAACCCTGTTCTTCCGGGACAAGTACCCGTTCGATGCGCTGCGCCAGATGATCCTGCCGCAACTGGCCGAAAGGGTAGCTCCTCACGAGAAGATTCACATATGGTCGGCGGCCTGTTCCAAAGGACAGGAACCGTATTCGATCGCCATGACCGCCGTGCAATCGATGCCCCAGGTCAACCGCCGGGTACGTATCACTGCCACCGACATCGACCACAAGGTGCTTGCGGATGCACAAGCTGGCCTCTATTCGCAGATGGAGGTGCAACGCGGTCTCCCCGTGCAGATGCTCGTGCGTCATTTCGAACAGGTGCGGGAACAGTGGCGCATCCGCGACGAGATGCGCAGCCTCGTCAGCTTCAGGCGAGCCAACCTGGTCTCCGACAAACTGGCGTACGAACTCCGTCCGGACGGGGTGTTCCATGTCGTCTTCTGCCGCAATGTGCTGATCTATTTCTCCCCGGAGGAGCGCGCCCGCGTCATCGACCGCATCGCCCGCATGATGGCACCCGACGGCTATCTGATCATGGGTGCCGCCGAGAACGTCAGCGGTGCCCACTCCCGCTGGGAGGGGTTGACCTTCGAAGGACGGCGGATCTGGCAACTCAAGGCCTGCTAACCCTTTTCTGACAGCGCACCACCGGCACGGGACGTGGCCCTCATCTTGCTTTTCACATGGCATGAACGCCGATACAACCGTCCAGATCGCAACCCAGGCCCTGTATATGGTATTGCTGTTATCGATGCCGATGCTGCTGGTAGCGTTGGTCGTCGGCGTAGCGATTTCCCTGCTGCAGGCGGTCACGCAGATCCAGGAAATGACCCTGACCTTTGTACCCAAGATCATCGCCGTGTTCATCACACTGGTCGTGGCCGCACCGTGGATGACCGCGAAATTCGTGGCCTTCACCCGCCATCTGATCGAGGGCATCCCCGCTCTGTTGCACTGATATGGACCTCCCCGTACTCGATCCACATACCATCATGACCGGACTGCTGATCTTCCTGCGCGTCGGCCTGATCATCATCCTGCTGCCGGTGCTCGGGCACACATTCATCCCGGTGCAGGCAAAGGCCGGCTTGGCCGTCCTGGTCAGCATGGTGCTCTATCCCGTGGTAGCCCCGACGGTTCCGGCCATTCCCCTGGCGCCAGTGGCCCTGGCCATTGCCGCAGTCAAAGAGATTCTCATCGCCGGCATGATCGCCCTGTTCGCCCAATTGGCATTCACCGCCGTCCAGTTGGCGGGGCAGACCATGAGCTACCAGATGGGCCTGGCCGTGGCCAATATCTTCGATCCGACGACCTCGAGCCAGGAGGCTATCGTCGCCCAGTTCGCCACCACCACAGCGATGCTGGTCTGGCTGGCGGTCGGTGCCCATCACCTGTTTTTGCTGGCCCTGGCCAACTCCTTTCACCTGCTGCCGATAGGTGTCCCGTGGACTTTCCATGGCTGGGCGGCGCTCAGCAATGCCGTGGCCGCCATGTTCGTCACCGGCCTGCGCCTGATGGCACCGGTGCTGTTGCTGCTGCTGTTCGTCTATGTCGCCCTGGGACTGCTATCACGCGCCGTACCCCAGATTCAGGTGTTCTTCGTCAGTGCCCCGCTGACCGTCGCCCTCGGACTGCTCGTGTTCGCTCTGTCCATGCCGGCCTTCGTCATGGTGGTGCGGCAATCGTTCGCCGATATGGGCGACCTGTTGCCGGGATTTCTGCATGCCATGGCAGGGCATTGAATGTCCGAAGAACATGACAAGAGCCAGCAGACCGAGGAAGCGACCCCCAAGCGCCTGGATGAAGCGCGCGAGAAAGGCCAGGTCCCGCAAAGCCGCGAACCTTCGACAGCCATCGCCTTTCTCGTAGCCGCATCCGTCGGCGTCACAGGCATCGGCGCCTTCTGCGCCTCCACTTTGGCCAAGATGATGCGTGATTTTTTGGACGGCAGCGTGCATTTCGATGCCACCGGCCAGGGCATGCAGCAACTGTTGATCGAGGTCGGCAAGATCATGGCCATGGTGATGCTGCCCATCGCCTTGCCTATCATGATTTTGGGAACACTCGTCACTCTGCTGGTAAGCGGCCCCGTATTTTCGCTGGAACCACTGAAGCCAAAAATGGAAAAGCTCAATCCCATGGAAGGGATGCAACGGATGTTTTCCACGCGTGCCCTGTCCGAACTCGTCAAATCTTTGCTCAAGTTGACCGTCATTTCTTTGGCGAGCTGGTTTGTACTGGCCGCGCTTTGGCCGCAAACCTTCCGCGCCATGCAGATCGACCCAATTGGCATCGCGCATCTGGCCGCCACGGGCAGCCTGAAAGTGATCGGGCTCGCAGCCATGCTGTTCGCGGCCATCGCCGTACTCGATGTGCTGTATCAGCGCTGGGAACACGGAAAATCGATGCGCATGGCGCAGAAAGAGATCCGCGATGAATACAAGGAAACCGAGGGAGATCCGCAGGTTAAGGCACGGATTCGCCGTCTGCAGATGGAAATGGCACAGAACCGCATGATGAGCGATGTGCCCAAGGCCGATGTCGTGATCACCAACCCGACGCATATCGCCGTGGCGCTGGCTTATGAACCGGAAACCCCCGGTGCCCCTCGCGTCATCGCCAAAGGCAAGGGCAAGGTGGCGGAAAAAATCAAGGAGCTCGCCCGCCAAGAAGGCATCCCGCTGCAGGAAAACAAGCCGTTGGCCCGATCCTTGTATAAGCATGTGAAGCTGGGGAAAGAAATCCCCGAACATCTGTACGAGGCGGTGGCCATCATCCTGGCGGAAATCCTCCGGATGAAGGCCGAACGCCGCATGGGAGCCTGATACATGCAAGCCGTCGCCAGCATCGCGCTGCAACGCATCGGACGCTTTACTGACGTCGCCCTGCCGGTCGGGGTGTTGGGCGTGTTGTTGATCATGGTTTTGCCGTTGCCAACCTGGCTGATGGACATCCTGCTGGCCTCCAATATCACGGTAGGCATCCTGATACTCCTGACCTCGATCTACGTGCTACGGCCTCTGGATTTTTCAGTATTCCCATCTTTGCTGCTGCTGACCACGCTGTTCCGCCTGGCCCTGAACGTCGCCACCACCCGCCTGATCCTGTTGCACGGTAACGAAGGCACCACCGCGGCCGGCCAAGTGATCAACGGTTTCGGCCAATTCGTTGTCGGCGGAAATATGGTCGTGGGACTGGTGATCTTTTTGATCCTGGTGCTGATCAACTTCATCGTCATCACCAAGGGCTCGACCCGCATTGCCGAGGTCGCCGCCCGCTTTACCCTCGACGCCATGCCAGGCAAGCAGATGGCCATCGATGCCGATCTGAACGCTGGCCTGATCGATGAGGATACGGCAAGGAAGCGGCGCACGGGCGTCGAACGCGAAGCCGAATTCTTCGGCGCCATGGACGGCGCCAGCAAGTTCGTGCGCGGCGACGCCGTCGCCGGCCTGATCATCACTGCCATCAACCTGGTCGGCGGCCTGCTGATCGGCGTGATCCAGCAGGGCATGGACCTGCATTCCGCCATGGAAACGTACAGTATTTTGACGGTTGGTGACGGCCTGGTGTCACAAATCCCGGCACTGGTGATCTCCACCGCCGCCGGCATCATCATCACCCGGGCCGGCGGCGGAGCCACCCTGTCCAACGAACTGGGCTTCCAGTTCACACAAAGCCCGCGCATCTTCCTGATCGCCGCCGCAGCATTGATGATGCTGAGCATGGTGCCCGGCCTGCCATTTTTTCCCTTCATCCTGCTGGGAGCCGGAACGGGGGCATTCGGCTGGTACCGGCAAGCAGAGGAAAAATCGAAGATCCCCGTGGAAGCCGGATCCGAGACGCCGGCGGCACAGGCCACCCCCACAACGCCGCCGCTGCAGGAACTGCTGGCCGTCGATCCCTTCCGCCTGGAGGTCGGCTACGGCCTGATCGACCTCGTGGAATCAAAGCGCGACGGTGACCTTCTGGATCGGCTTCAGGCCATGCGCCGCCAAATCGCACAGGAAATCGGCTTTGTCCTTCCCCCCGTGCACATCAAGGACAATCTGCAATTGGGGGTCGGCGACTACCGCGTCTTTGTCCGCGGCGCCGAAATCGGGCGCAGCGAGATTCGCCCCCGCCAGTTGCTGGCGCTCGGCGGCGAAAATGCCACTACCGCCATTGAAGGCACCCCGACGGAAGAGCCCGCATTCGGGCTGCCGGCGCTGTGGGTGGCGCCGGCAAAGCGGCAACAGGCCGAACTTGCCGGATACACCGTGGTTGATCCCTCCACGGTCATCGTGACCCACATCAGTGAACTGCTGCGCCACCATGCCCATGAGATACTGGACCGTGGCCAGGTCCGGGACATGGTGGATGCGCTGGCCGGACGTCACCCCCGACTGGTCGAAGAACTGGTACCCAGCATCGTCCCCCTGGGACTGCTTCAGCAGGTGCTGAAGAACCTGCTGGCCGAATGGGTGCCGATCCGCGATCTGATGCTGATCCTCGAAACCATGGCTGACAGCTCCGCCAACCATCAGCAGGTGGAGTCCCTTACGGAGCATGTGCGCGCACGCCTCGGCCGTAGCATCGTGCAGCCGTACCTGAACACCAAGGGCGAGTTGCATGTGCTGACGATCGCTGCGCAGGTGGAAACGGCGATCGCCGAACGCCTGGGTAGCCAACCCGATCTGCAACTGCCGCTGGAGATGGCCCAGTGGCAGCGACTGCTCGCCAAGCTGAGCGAACAGATAGCCCGTCATGAACTCGATACCCCGATCGTGCTTACCACCCCCAGTCTGCGCCCGCTTATGAGTCGGGCTTTGACACAGAGCATGCGTCGCGTCGTGGTGCTGTCGGTGGCCGAGATCCCCGGCAATGTGCTGGTCAAGAACATTGCAACCATAGGCATCGACCATGCAGCTTAAGATCTTCACCGCCCCCGAGTTGCATGAGGTGTTGGCCCAGGTACGCACCTCCCTGGGGCCGGATGCACTGATCCTCGACCGACAGATGGAATCAGCCAACGATGGCACGCGCTTGTGGAAGGTGTACGCGGCCATCGATACCCCGGATACCGAACCGACGCAACCGCCCCATCCCCCCCTGTTGCAGGCTGTGCATCGTTTGGAAAAGCTGGTTGACGGCATCGCCAGAGACAAAACGGCTGGACTGAGAAACAGCCTGGAAACACCGACGGCACGCACCGCCTTCGATGCCCTGCTGGCCCTCGGTACTTCCGCCGCCCATGCCTACGACATGGCTGATGATTTTTCCGAGGGGCGCCCGTTTTCCTGCCCGTCCCTTCACTGGGGAAAACGCCTGGCACCTAAGACCCGCTGCGAGATTGTCGCCCTCACCGGCCCCAGCGGGGCCGGAAAAACCCTGCTGGCGGCCAAACTCGCTGCCCATTTCAGCATGAAGGGGTTTTCCGTCGCCTTTCTGAGCCTTGATACCGAGCGCATTGGAGGTGCAGCGCAATTGGTGGCCTATGCGGACATCCTCGGTATTCCCTGCCGCAGTGCCCGAAATCCCAAGGAGGCGGGCGAGGCATTCCGCGCCCTGCGATCGGCACGTTTGCTGCTAGTAGACAGTGAAGGATGGCATGGCACCCACCACAGGGGCTTGCGGCAACTGCGCTCATGTCTGAAAAGCGTACCCACGACCCGGCGGTTTCTGGTGCTTCCGGCCACGATGGATGAGGAGGACTGCATGCATAGCATCAACGACGCGGCCGCGCTTTCCCCTACGGACCTGGTATTCAGCAAGCTCGACGAAGCCGTACGGCCGGGCAAGCTGGTCAATCTTGCTGCGGCGGCATCCCTGCCTCTTTCTTACTGCAGCTTCGGTACCGACGTGCCCGAACATATGGGTTGGCTGTCCCCAAGATCATTGCTGAATCTGTTCACCAGCAAAACCAAGCATAAGGAAAGGAGGATTCATGGCAAAGCAGCATAAGACCAGCGCACCGAAAGTGCTGGCCGTGACCGGCGGTAAGGGCGGCGTTGGAAAAACCTTTATCGCCACCCATCTCGCCGCCCAGGCCGCCCAACAGGGTATGCGCACGCTGCTGCTGGATGCCGATCTCGGGGTAGCCAACGTGGACATCATGCTCGGAATCTCTCCGCATGGTTCCATCGCCAATGTCCTGCGCGGTGAGGCGGCACTGAGTGACATCATCGTGCCAGTCACCAATACCCTGCATGTACTGCCCGGAGGCAGCGGCATCAGCGAGATATCCCACCTGCAATCCAGTGAACAGATCCTGTTGCTCGACGAACTGGAGGCCGTCGCCGACCGTTACGATCTGGCCATCATCGACACCGCTGCAGGTATCGGCAGCAACGTACTGTATTTCGTATCCTCGGCGCAGACAGCCCTGGTGGTGATCACCCCCGATCCCACATCGCTGACCGATGCCTATGCCCTGATCAAGGTGCTCTCCAAGCACCGGGACATGCGCCGCTTCATGGTCATGGTCAATCAGGCCGAGGAGGTCGAGGCCCGAATAGCGTTCCGCAGGCTGTGTGCCGTCGCCGACTGCTATCTCGATGTCTACCTCGACTATATCGGCCATCTCCCCTCCGATTCCAAGGTCCCCGATACGATCCGTCTGCAAAAGCTGCTGCGTGACGATTCGCCCTTTACCAAACATTTGGGTCAACTGCTCGATCATGTGATCTCCCGCCCCGTCGCCGACCGCAAGAACGGCGGACTGCAGCTGTTCTGGCACCACAGCCTGCAGACAGGCCTCGAAGCAAGCCAGGCGGAGGGCTAGCATGTCCGCGCTGCAAGCTGCCATCATCGCCGCCGTCGGCGGCCTGCTGTGCGGTGCCGCCATCGAACTGGTGATGAACATCAGCATGGACGTGGCCCTGTTCCGCATCCTGATCCTTGCCACCGTTGCTGGCCTGATGGGGGCACTGATCGTCTGGCTGAATGAGGGCCTGCGCGGTGTCGAACACGCACATGACGAGGCGAGACATCCGTGAGCGTCGCCTACGATCGTCCCTCGCTCGAACTGCCGGAATCCCCGGAACTACTGCTCGATGCCTACCTGCCGCTGGCGCAATACCACGCCGACCAGTTGATGCGCCGCGTACCCGATTCGATCGAACGCGATGACTTGATCAACGCCGGTGTGCTGGGTCTGCTCGACGCGGCCAGCCGTTTCGATCCCGGACGGGGTATCCAGTTCTCGACCTTCGTTGGTTATCGGGTGCGCGGTGCCATGATGGACTACCTGCGTGACTTCGACTGGTTCCCGAGAAGCTTGCGCGATACCGCCAAGGAGATGCAGCAGGCTCTGAGCCGGCTGGAACAGGAATACGGCCGGCCGGCCGAAGAGTCGGAAATCGCGAATGCACTTGGACTAGATCTCGATACCTACCGCCAGAAACTGCTCGATATCAAGGGCATGTCGGTGCTGTATTTTGACGACCTGCCCCTGGCCGGCAATGAGGATGGGGATCTCGACGTGCTGGAGGTGATCGCCGGAGATCCGGAGGAGACCCCCGAACGCCAGACCGCGATGCACGAGTTTATGGGGCAATTGGCGACGGCCATCGAGGCCCTGCCGGTTCGTGAACGCATCATCCTGACCCTCTACTACTATGAAGAACTGAGCATGAAGGAGGTGGCGCTGGTGCTGTCCCTTACCGAATCCCGTGTATCGCAGTTGCACAGCCAGATGGTGTTGCGCCTGCGCCAACTGCTGCATCTGGAGCCGCATGATGACCAGCTCGGTTGATATTCCACCGATCGGTGCCCCCTCTCCGGCTCCATACGTTAAACCGAGACAGCCGAAACAGGATCGCCGCCCCACCAATGGCGGCAAGCAGCTTGCCGAACCCTCGGAGGAACCCAATGACCATGATGAGCATGATGGAATTGATTGCTACACCTGAGCGTCTGAATCTGGCATTCGACCTGGTGATCCTGCTTGCGCTTGCCGGGCTTTGGGGCCTCTGGTGGCGCACCAGCCGCAAGCAACGCGCCATCGAAGGCTTGCTGGTGGAGGCGGCACAGGAAATCGATAGCGCCAGCCTCAGCTTGAATGAGGCGATGCAGCACATCGAACGCTTCAAGCAATCGGAATCTCGTGCCCCTGCGCCGAAGCCTCGCGCAGCCCGGCACGATTCCGACGCCCAAATGTCGTCAGCCGAACCAGCGGCAACACCCCTGGGCCCGCAAATCACGCAGCTTTTGCGCATGCACCGCGAAGGACAAAGCGAGGAGATGATTGCCAACGCCCTGGGTCTGCCCTCCGCCCAGGTGAAGCTGCTGGTCAAGCTGCACGGAAGCGCACGAAAATGATGCCGCTGACCGTACATGGCCTGTTGCCATTGCCGCAAGATATCCTGGGATCGCCGGCAGACCGTCTGCCCTGGCCCGAGGGGAGCATCCTGAGTGGAAAAATCGAGCCCACCTCGGATCCCCAGCAGGGGCTGCTGCTGATCGGCGGCTACCGGCTGCTGGCGCATATCCCTCCCAATACACCCAAACAAATGGTATGGCTGCAACTTGTCGACGCCAACCTACCAGCCCATTTCCGCAAGCTGACGGTCACACAGGCGGAAACGGAGATCGCCCGCATGTTGCAGGAACATGTCGGGAAAGCAGAGGAACAGCAACCGCCATCGCAGCCTAGCCATGCCCAACAGCCGACGGCATTCAACCAGACGGACCTACCCTACCGTTTCATACCCATCAGCCAGACGCCTCTGCGCTGGTTTATCACCGATAAACAACAGGACGGACAAGCACCACGTGGCATGTTGAAGGGCGAAGCGACGGCCCATGGTTTCCAGCTGCGCGGCCGCATGGATCTGCAGAACCTGGGATCGGTTTCTTTCATCATTGCCGATGCCCCGAAAGGCATCAAGCTTTCGCTGTTCGCCGCCGCGGCACAAGGCTACCGGACGCTGCAACGCGATTTGCCGCTGTGGCTCGCCGGCCGCAAAGCGGCCGACAGGCTCGAGGCCAGCCTGCATCCGGGATCGGTAGAGGACGAAACTGCAAGCGACGCGAGGCTGGCGTGAACGAACGGCAGGTCGCCGTCGCCATTGGCTATGAGCCGGCCAGACAGGATGCCCCAACGGTGTTGGCTGCTGGCTTCGGTGAAGTGGCGCGCGCCATCCTGGCCACTGCCGATGCACACGGTATCCACATCCACGGAGACACCACGCTGGCTGGGCTGCTGGCCCGCGTACCGGTAGGCAGTTCCATTCCTGCAGAGGCATACCATCTGGTAGCCGAATTGCTTGGCTTTTTGTGCAGTACGGATGCCGCAATGGCGGAAAAAATGTCCGGTTCCGGGCGGTAAAAAGTGCCGACCGTGCCAGTGACCGCTCTAGATATATATCAGTAACACACTGATATATAAAAGATTAAATGCCAGACGGCCTTGGCATGGAATGTGCTCGGCTTCAGGCAAGCAACATCGCCGATGGACAAGGAGTAGCCATGCAACTCGGTTTCTATATCTCAGGCGTCGCCGGCAGCAAGATCGAGCAGCAGTTCAACATCCTGAGCAACGATATCGCCAACGCCACCACCACCGGTTACCGGGCGGACCGCACCAGCTTCTCCACCTATTTTTCGCATAAGCTGGGACTTGCAAGCGGACCCGAGCAGTTGCCGGCAGCTTACCTGAACAGTGGTCGTCAGTATGTTGACATGACGCCGGCCGGCTATCGCATGACAGGCAACCCTCTCGACATTGCCCTGCACGGCAACGCTTACCTGCGTGTACGGCAAGCAAACGGCTCCGAGGCCTATACGCGGGCTGGCGACCTGCAGCTGGATGCCAGCGGCAATCTTTTGACGGCTGACGGCAAGCCGATTCTCGACGATTCTGGGCAGCCCATTACCCTGCCGCCAGGCACACCCAGCATTAGTGCCGACGGCAGCATCAGCATCCATGGCCATGGTGTCGGTCGCCTGGGAATCGCCGCCATCACCGATCCGAAATTGGTGAGCAAGATGGGCGGCACCCTGCTCGTCACACCGGCCAGCAATGTCACGACAGCCAGCGAAAACATCCGTGTCGTACAGGGCTCACTGGAGGATTCCAATGTCAATCCGGTACTGGCCATGACCGAGATGATGGGGGCGCTGCGCGACTACCAGTCGATGCTGAAGGTACTGAATCAATACGACAAGCAGATGACCACGCTTAGCCAGCAGGTCGGCCGCGTTACCAACAATTAACCAGCAAGGAGAACAATCATGATGCTATCACTGTGGACAGCCGCGACGGGCATGCAGGCCCAGGCACTGAATGTCGACGTCATTTCCAACAACCTGGCCAATTCGAACACCGCCGGATACAAGGCCGGCCGGGCAAACTTCCAGGACCTGATGTACCAGCAGGTCACCGCTCCGGGCTCGCAGAACAGCAGTGGCAACCAGGTGCCGACCGGAATCCAGGTCGGTATGGGCGTGCGCACCGCCGGCGTCGAGCGCATGTTCAGCGAGGGAAGCTTCCAGCAGACCGGAAACCCCATGGACATGGCCATCCAAGGGCATGGGTTCTTCCAGGTCCTGCTGCCCAACGGCGAGCTCGCCTACACCCGTTCCGGCAATTTCAGCGTCGATAGCCAGGGCCAACTGGTCACCGCGGCCGGCTACGTGGTGCAGCCCGCCATCACCATCCCGTCCGATGCCACCAAGGTACAGGTCGCGTCCGACGGTACTGTGTCCGTGGTGCAGCCCGGCAACAACATTAATAATGTCGGGCAACTGCAGCTCGCCAATTTCAGCAACCCGGCCGGTCTCGATGCCATTGGCCAATCCCTGTTTCAGCAAACGCCCGCCAGTGGTGCCCCCATCACCGGCACGGCAGGCATCAATGGTCTGGGCACCATCGGCCAAGGCATGCTGGAGATGTCCAATGTCAGCGCCGTACAGGAAATGGTCAGCCTGATCGCCGCCCAACGGGCCTACGAGATGAACTCGAAGACCATCCAGGCCTCCGACCAGATGCTGCAATCCACCAACCAGATCGTCCACTAACCATGCGATCCGCCTTTGCCTTGCTCGTGATGCTGCTGATCAGCCAGCCGGCTTTGGCCGCGCATGGAACAGCACGTGCTTCACTGAAGGCTTTCTTCGCCCATGGCATCCACCTGCATGGCGCCACCGCCGCCCTGGCCGGGGTGGCGAAGCTGCCGAATACCAGCGGCCGAGTGCAATGGCATATGCCGGACATCCGGTTTCCGGCATCATACGTCGCCCTGATCGCCGAACAGCGCCGGGGCGATCAGATGCGCCGCTGGTATGTACCGGTACGTTTGCACTGGTGGGCCAATGTCGTGGTCGCCAACAGCGATTTGCCGGCAGCAAGCATCCTGTCATCCGATGAACTGACCACGGCCCGGATCGACGTGGCCGACCATCCCGGCCACTGGTGGACTCACGCCAGGGACCTGGACGGCATGCGCCTGACCAGGTCGTTGAGCGCCGGCGAAGCCATCTTCAACACCGATGTCCAGCGACCGCCCCTGGTGCGATACGGCGACACCATTACCCTGGTCGCCACCATCGGCAGCATTCGCGTCACCACCCTCGGCAAGGTCATGGATACCGCCGGCAGGGGCGACACGGTGCGGGTGCAGAACCTGAACAGCAAACAGATGGTGCAGGCGGTGATCGTCAACAAGAACACGGCACGCATCATGCTTGGAGGGGCTTAGATGAGATACGCAACAGTCCTTCTCGCTGCACTGGCCCTGCTTTCGGGCTGCATGCCCACCGTCGCTTCCATCACCAAGGACACCAACAAACCAGTGGTGGACAAGGCACTGGCAACGCCGCTGTCGGATGCCTCCGATACGGGTTCGCTGTGGTCGGATGGCAGCCCGCGCTATTTCACCGATCCGAAGGCACGCCAGGTTGGCGACATGGTGACGGTGCTGGTATCGGAATCAGCCTCCGCCACGCGCAAGCTGGGTACAGATAAAAGCAAGGCGTCATCGACCAAGACCAGCATCAATGCCTTCTTGGGCTACGGAAAATCGCTGGCGGCGATGAACCCCAATTTCAATCCTTCGACGGCGGTGGATCTGAGCAACAGCCACAGCTTCGCCGGATCGGGAGATACCAGCAATTCCGACACGCTGACGGCCCAGGTCACCGCTGTGGTCACCAAGGTCTATCCCAACGGCAACATGCAGATCATGGGCAGGCGCCAAGTCACCATCAATCAGGAACCGCAAGAGTTGGTATTCACCGGCATCATCCGGCCGATGGATATCGCTTCCGACAACACCATTCCGTCGTCGAAGGTCGCGCAGGCCCAGATCAGCTATGGCGGCGGCGGCGAGCTGGCCACGGTCACGCATGAAGGCTGGCTGAGTCGCACCCTGGAGATGATATGGCCATTCTGAGACGCATCCCCCTGCTATGTGCGACGCTGCTTGCCGTCTGCATATTGGCCACCCAAGTGGCCCAGGCCGAACGCATCAAGGACGTGGCCGATGTGCAGGGCGTACATCCCAATGCCCTGATCGGCTATGGCCTGGTCGTCGGCCTGGATCAGACCGGCGATACCTATAATGGGTCGCCGTTCACCATCAACAGCATTATCGCCATGCTCCAGCGCTTTGGCATCAATGTTCAGAAGGACCTTTCCCAGATGAAGCCACAGAACGTCGCTGCGGTGATGGTCACCGCCGAATTGCCCCCGTTCGCCCGGCCTGGTCAACAGATGGACGTCACCGTTTCCAGCATGGGAAACGCCAAAAGCCTACGCGGCGGCACCCTGCTGATCACACCGCTGGTCGGAGGTAACGGCAAGGTGTATGCGGTGGCGCAAGGCGCCGTATCGCTCGGTGGATTCGCCATCAGCGGTCAAAACGCCTCACAGACCAAGAACCATCCCACTGTCGGTAAAATCCCCAATGGCGCCAGCATCGAACGGGCAGCCCCGGACGTCCTTCGTAAGAACCAGGACCATATCACCCTCGACCTGCGGCAACCCGACTTCAATACCGCCGTGCATATGCAGGATGCCATCAACGCCCAGCTTGGGCCCGGCACTGCCAGCGCCGTCGATGCCGGGACGGTGGAGGTCAAGAACACCATGGGCAATGCCGTGGAACTGCTGGCGCGCGTGGAACCGATCGACATCACCACCGACCATCCGGCCATCGTAGTCATCGACGAACGCACCGGTACCATCGTCATGGGCCAGGATGTACGCATCGATACGGTGGCCGTGGCACACGGCAACCTCAGCGTCAGCATCAGTGAAAAGCCGCAGGTATCGCAACCGAACCCCTTCGGCGCCGGCAAAACGACCACCGTCAACCGCACCCAATTGAAGGTCAAGGAGCAGAAGGCCAAGCTGATCGTACTGCCGCACAAGGTATCATTGAGCGACCTGGTTTCGGCCCTGAATGCGGTCGGCGCCACACCCAGCGACCTGATCGCAGTGCTGCAAGCCATCAAGGCAGCCGGCGCCCTGCATGCGGAACTGAAGATCATATGAAAAACCTAACGCATTCCGATATCGGCCGGATGCTGCAACGCGAGCTTCAGGCCCGCCGGCCCACACAGCCCGCAGCCACAAAGCGGGATCCGAAACTATGGAAGGTCAGCCAGCAATTCGAGGCCATCTTCCTGCAGCAGATACTGGAGGCCATGCACAAAACGGTACCCCAGTCGGGCTTCATCCCGACCGGCTTCTCCGAACAGGTCCACGAATCCATGTTTGACCAGGCCGTGGCCTCTGCCATCAGCCGGCACAGCGATCTCGGCATCGCCTCCGCCATCTACCGCCAATTGGCCCATATCGGCCAAACTCAAGCCAAAGCCGCAGCTGCCGATACAGTAAATAGCAAGGTGGCGGCGCCAACCGCAATCCACGCACGAGGAGGGTCTGATGGTACAGATTAGCGGCCCAGGGCGCCCCGGCGGCGTTTCGCGCCCCAAAAGGTCGGGCGGGAAATCTTCGGCGAAATCAAAAAGCACCGGCAGCGAAAAGGTGCAGGTAGCGGATGCGGCCAGCCTGCGCGAGAAGGCACAGACGATGCTTGCCAATCTGCCGGAGGTGCGTTTGGAACGCATTGAGGACATCCGCGGCCGCATCGAGCGCGGCGACTATCAGGTCAGCGGCAAGTTGGTAGCCTCCCGTATCGTCATCAATGCCCTGGCGGAACGGCCATGGTAGCCGCTGCTGTGCCTGCCTCACTTGCCTCGGCGCTGCATGATCTGTTGCTGCGCATGGATGACTGTTGCCACCGGCTGGAGGATGTGTTGCAGCAGGAGGGCATGGCGGTGCAGACCTTCAACGGCGAGGCACTGGCAGCGCTCGCCGATGCCCATGTCGCCTGTCATCAGCAGTTGTCGGATCTGGAAGGTCAATGCCGGGAGCTGCTGCAACAGCAAGGTGTGCCGGCTAACTTGGGCCTTGAGGCATTCATCGACCTGCACCTTCCGCACGAAGCCACGCGCCTGCAGGCGATCCGACGCAAGCTGTACGAACGCCTGTCGCAAGCCACCCGTGCCAATGAGGTGAACCGCCAGGGCATGCGCGTTGCGTATGAGGCCAGCTCGGCCGCTCTGCAATACATCGGAGCCATTCCAGCCAAATCGACATACAGCCCAGCAGGGGCACTGCGATGATCTCCGATGCCCTGAATATCGCCGCCAGCGGCCTGACCGCCCAGCAGCAGGCCATCGATGTCGTTTCGCAGAATGTCAGCAACGTCAATACACCGGGCTATTCTCGCCAGTCGCCCGAACTGACGAGCGTTGCCCCGAATATCCTGAACGGCCTGGCGTTTGGCAACGGCGTAACCCTGGCCAGCATCCAGCGCGCGGCCAATCCAATCCTGAACCAGGCCATCGCGAACAATGACAGCCAGGTCGCCTACTGGCAGAGCTTGCAGCAGGGCTTATCAGGACTCAATGCCACGTTCGGCACCATCAACGGCACCACACTCAACTCATCTCTGGACAATTTCTTCAATGCATTCCAGACGCTGGCCAATAACCCGCAGAGTACAGCCTCGCAGCAAAGTGTCGTGACCAACGCCGAAAGCCTGACCACCCAGATCAGTGGCATGAGTCAGCAAATGGTCAACCAGCAAAGCTCCAATCTCCAGCAGATCCCGACGATTCTGGATAGCGTGAACACCCTGCTGGATAAGATCGCCAGCCTCAATGCCAGCATCGGAAGCCAATCCGGCAACGGCGTTTCCATGCCG
>Ga0316583_10000203_pt1 | contig 15567 bp, 8 predicted proteins | sample J_170502JBrBrA_D_FD_204513 | JGI IMG/M metagenome (GOLD analysis project Ga0316583, IMG submission 204513) | Rhizosphere microbial communities from salt marsh grasses in Alabama, United States - J_170502JBrBrA | ecosystem: Host-associated > Plants > Roots > Rhizosphere | place: USA: Alabama... | reverse complement strand
CGCCCCGCTGGTGAGCGTCTCCCCTTCCCTGGAGCGTGCCACGTCCACCCGGAAGAACCGCTCGAACACCCGGTCCCGCGCCTCAGGGGGAATTCCCGGCCCGGCGTCCACCACGGACAGCTCACAAATCGGCCCCCGGAGGGTCATCGACACCTCGATGATGCCCCCTTCCGGGGAATGCTTGATCGCGTTGTCCAGGAGGTTGAGAACGAGGCGACCCAGCAGGTGTGCGTCCCCGACCATGGGGACCTCCACGGCGCCGTGGAGCACGACCCTCACCATCCGCTCCTCGGCGATGGGCGTGACCGCCCGCACGGTGTCCCGCACGACTTCGTCCAGGTACAGGGACCCCGGATGCATGACCAGGTGGCCCGCGTCGGCGCGTGCGAGGAGGAAGATGTCGTCGACGATCTTCGTGAGCCGTTGCGACGCGTCCCGGACGATGGCCATCGAGGCCCGGTACTCCCCCTCGGTTCGCCGCTCGCGCGCGAGGGTCACGTCGGCCTCGGCGCGGACGATGGCCGTGGGGGTGCGCAGCTCGTGCGAGGCGTCGGTCATGAAGCGGCGCTGCTGCTCGAAGGAACGCCCCAGCCGATCCAGCAGCTCGTTGAGGACGCGGGCCAGGTCTCCGAGCTCGTCGTTGGCCACGACGGGCAGACGCTCGTGCAAGGTGCTCGCGCCGATCTCCGCCGCCCGGGTCGCCATGGCGGACACCGGCCGGAAGCTCCTCCGTGCGAGGAAGGAGCCGCCGGTGGCAGCGCACAGGATGAGGAGCGGAATCGCCACCAGAAAGAGGCGACGGATCCGTGCGAGCATCGCCTCCATCTCGGCCAGCGCGTGGACTCCCGCCAACCGGAACCTGTAGCCATCCATCGTCAGGGGCCGCACCATGACGCGGTAGGCCGCCCCGTTCCTGTAGACCGTTCCCGTGCGTGCCGCATCCATGGGGAAGACACCCAGCTCCGCGACCAGGCTGCTGGGGTCGATGGCGGGCGAGGAACCGCCCGCCGACGCCTCGCCACTCAGGGTTGCGCTCCTGCCCACGACCGCGCCCGAGTCGCTGAAGATGACGATGTCGACCTCCCTGAAGCGCACCTCGCTGAGCGTCCGGCGAATCACCTCGGGGATGGCCGGGCCGATGCGACGCTCGGCACCCAGCTCCCGCGTGAAGACCGTGAGCGCGTCGTTCACGAACGCGTCCGTGCGGGCCCGGACCGCGTTGGAGAAGATCAGGTACGAGGCGATGGCGAAGGCGACGAGCGGCAGCGTGAGGGCTGCCGTGTACCAGAGGGTCAGGCGGGTCCGGACCGACGTCGGCAGGATCCGCATGGATCAGCCCGTCGTCCCCCCCGACCCCTCGTGCCCGCCTGCCGTGGCATCCGGAACGGCCAGCACGTAGCCGATGCCGCGGTGAGTCACGAAGAGCGCCACGGATTCCCCCTCGTCGATCTTGCGCCGGAGGCGGCTCGCATAGACGTCGATGACGTTGGAGTGGGCTTGACTGTCGTCCCACACGGCCGATGTCAGCTCCGCTCGGGTGACGACCCGACCCGCATTCCTGGCCAGATGCACCAGGAAGGCGAACTCCTTCACCGTCAGCTGGATGTCCCGATCCCGCCGGCGGACGGTGCGGCGCCGGGTGTCGATGACCAGGTCGCCCACGCGGAGCTCCACCTCCGTGCCCTCGTGGTGCCTTCGCGTCAGGGCACGCAGCCTGGCCAGCAGCTCCCCGAAGTCGAAGGGCTTCGGCAGATAGTCGTCGGCACCCGCGTCCAGGCCCCTGATGCGGTCGTCCACGGCATCCAGGGCGGTGAGCATGAGGATCGGCACCCAGACGTTCCGCGAGCGCAGCTCACGGCACACCTCGATCCCGTCGCGGCGGGGAAGCAGGATGTCCAGGATGATGCAGTCGTGGGATCTGGCGACAGCGGCTTCCAGGGCCTCGACTCCGTCCGCGGCCTCGTCGACGTCGTAGCCGGCCTCGCGGAGCCCCCGGGCCACGGCAGTGCGTAGCTGCCTGTCGTCTTCCACGAGAAGGATGCGCATCGGGGCAAGCTAAGGGAGTGCCTCCGGGGCGGCACCTGCCCCATGCGGCCGTGTACGTGATGGGTCATCCGAGATGGAGGGGCTTGATGGTCGCATCGCGCCTTCTCGCGGGATCGCTCATCGTCATCCTGGCGGCGTGCGCCGGCAAGCCAGCTTCGGCTGGTGAGGCAGGCGCCGTGGCCGGGTGCTATCGCGGCACCGGCCTGGAGCCGGCGGTGGGGCCGGCCGCGGCATCGTCGGCGTCGCCGACGCTGGTCCTCGACTCGGTGGTGGAGCCCGGCGGGAAGAGGCGCCACGCCCGCGTGGCTCTGGGTGCGCATGCCTGGGCGGGATACTGGGAGCCCGCCGGGAGAGACACGCTCTGGGCCATCGTGACCGGAGCGTATCCGCCGTCCGTCTTCACCCTCCGGCACCAGGGCCCGATGCTGGAGGGGACGGCGCAGCTCGGGTCGGGGCTTCCCGGCGTCACGGTGGACACCACGTCGTGGGCCGTCCGTCTGGCCCCCACGGCGTGCGCGCCGGTGCTGGCGCAGCTCCCCGCCGTCGGAACGTCCGGGACGCCCCTTCCGCCCGCCCTGCGCGCCGAGCTGGTCGCCATGGGCGACTCCGACCAGGCGGTGCGGAAAGGACTGACCCCTCAGTCCGTCGCCGACACGGCGTTCAACCACCGCATGGCGCGGACCGACTCGGCCAACACCGCGCGGCTGCAGGAGATCCTCAGGGAGTGGGGGTGGCCGGATGGGTCACGCGCGGGCGAGACCGCCTCGAAAGCGGCCTGGGAGGTCCTCCAGCACAGCCCTTCCGACGCCTTCCGGCAACACATGCTGCCGGTGTTGGACACGCTGGCTCGGGCGGGCGAGGTGTCGGGACCGGACCTGGCGCTCCTCACCGACCGGGTGCTCGACCACCAGGGACTCCCGCAGCGCTACGGGAGCCAGTTCACCTTCAAGGACGGCGCGGCCATCCCCGATCCCATCGAGGACTCGGCCGGGGTGGACGCGCGCCGGGCGGCCATGGGGCTGATGCCCCTGGCGGTGTACGCGAAGCTCCTGCGTCGGATGTACCACGCGGCGCCCGGCCCTCCCCCGGCGAAGAGTGGCGGGGGATGACGCGCCGGGACCGGAGAGCCCGGCATATCGATCTCGAGCCCCGCATGCCTCCGGTGGGCTCCCCGCACCGACGCCCTTGCGTAGGCCGGATATTCGGTGTTTATTCGGTTTTCCGAGAGACCTTCCCGCAATCCCGAGGATAATCCCATGAACGGCAGCGACCTGCTCCCCGAGTTCGACCAGGAGATGGCCAGCACCCGCAAGATGCTGGAGCGCGTTCCCGACGAGCACCTGGCGTTCAAGCCCCACGAGAGGTCGTCCAGCCTGCTCGAGCTCGCCGGCCACGTGGGCACGCTGCCCGCATGGATCAGCATGACGCTGACCACCACCCAGCTCGACCTGGACGACCCGTGGGAGCGACCGGACCCCAGGAGCCGTCAGGCCATCCTCGACGCGTTCGACAAGGCCGTGAAAGAAGCCAGACCCCTCCTGGAGTCGGCCACCGAGAAGGACTTCGCGGTGACCTGGACGCTCCGCTCCGGCGAGCAGGTCTGGTTGGCGCTGCCCCGGTCGGCCGCCTACCGCTCGCTGGCCCTCAACCACCTCATCCACCACCGGGCGCAGCTGAGTGTCTACCTGCGGCTTCTCGACGTTCCGGTGCCGGGGATGTACGGGCCGTCCGCCGACGAGAAGTGAGGCGCGTGCTCGGGCCGATGCGCCGCTCACCCGAGGCGGCCGCGACCTGTTAAGATGGGGCCATGCCCGCTTCCGCCCGGAGAGAGTCCCCGTCTGAGGAGCACCCGGCTCCGAGGTCGTCGGAGCGCGCCGTAGCCCGCTGGCTCCTCATCGGCGTGTGGGCGGTGTCGATCCTGAACGCGGTCCTCTATCTCGACCGCGGGTGGTTTCCCCACGATCTGGGCTCGCTGGCGCAGCCGGCCATGCGCGTCCTGTGGGGTCAGCTCCCCCACCGCGACTTCGTGGATGTCTACACCGGCGGCCTCGCGTTCCTGGACGCGCTGGTCTTCCGGATCCTGACGCCCACCGCCATGGCCCTGCGTTGGGCGCTGCTCGCCTTCTTCGCCGCGTGGGTGCCCGCTGTCTGGTACGTCATGCGCCGGATCGCCGGCCCCGTCACCGCCGCCCTCGCCACCCTGCTGGCCGCAGCCTGGACGCTGCCCATGTATGCTGCGGGGATGCCGAGCTGGTACAACCTCTTCTTCGCCACCTTCTCCGTTGCGGCGATCTTCCGCTACCTCGAGATCCGCAGGACCCGCTGGCTCATGGCCGCAGGCGCGCTGGCGGGCGTCTCCATCCTCTTCAAAGTGATCGGCCTCTACGCGGTGGCGGCCGGGCTCCTGGCGCTCACCTACGTGGAGGCCGCCGAAGCTCCTTCCGCGCCCCCGGAGGGCGCGCCGCGGGGCGACGCGGGCTACCGCTGGCTGGTGGGGGCGGGCGCTCTGGCGCTGATGGCCATGGTGATCGTCCTGGTGACACGCGCCATGGGGCCTGGAGGGCTCTTCCGCTTCGCCACCGCCGCGGTGATTCCGTGCTTCCTCCTCGCCTTCCTCGCCGCCAGGCGTCGGTCGGGGGCGCCGTCGCCCCGGAGGCTGGCCGCCCTGATGGGGCTGCTGGCTCCCTTCGTGGCGGGCGTGGCGGTGGTGGTGGGGATCTTCGTCCTCCCCTGGTTGCTCACGGGCTCCCTGGGCGCGCTCATCCGGGGCGTGTTCGTGCTTCCCCGGCGGCGCTTTGCCGACGCGAGCTGGGGAGGGCTCCGGGGCGGATGGACGGGCCCGGCTCTGGCCGCCGCCGCCGTGCTGCTCGTGGGCGCGGCTCCCCGTGTGCGGAGAGACGTCCGTATCGGGGTCGGGGCCGCCCTGGCCGTGCTGCTCGGGGCGGCGTTGGCCCTGAGCGGCCACCTGGAGGTCTACGTGGCGACGTGGCAGGGGCTCTGGTGGCTCCCTCCCTGGGTGGCCCTCGCCGCGGCGTGGGCATTCTTCCGTAGCGGAGTGTCCGCCGGGGACGAGGGGAGCCGTGACGCCGGGACCCGGGGCTTCATCCTTCTGGCGGCGTTCGGGATGGTCAGCCTGGTGGAGGTGCCCTTTGCCGCGCCCATCTACTTCTTCTTCGCCGCGCCGCTCCTGGTGCCCATGGCCTTCGCCCTCTCGGGTCGTGGCGGTGCCGTCGGCTCCGCGGTGCGGCGGCGATGGGTGGCGGGGCTGGTCGTCTTTCTCCTGGGATTCACCGCCCTCCGCCTCGATCCGGGCTTCATCCGCCACCTGGGCTTTCGGCCCGATCACAGCACCGAGACGGCGCTGCTGCGTCTGCCCCGCGCCGGGGGACTCCACGTGAGCCCGGAGGACCGGGACCTGTACGAGACCGTGGTGCCCATGGTGGAGTCGCTGGCGCGGGGGCCCTACATCTACGCCACGCCCGACAGCCCGGAGATCTACTTCCTCACCGGCAAGAGGAACCCCACGCGCACTCTGTTCGAGTTTCTCGACCCACACCCGGAGACCCGCACGGCCAGGGTGTTGGCGGAGCTCGATCGCGACAGCGTCAACGTCGTCGTGATCAACCGGAGCCCGCTCTTCTCGGCGCCGGTGAGCTCCGACCTGGTGGCCGGGCTCCAGGCCCGCTATCCCATGGCGCGCACGGTAGGACGGTTCCTCGTGGTGTGGAGGAGAGGACCCGCCCCGGCCACACGGTGACCCGTCCGACGCTTCCGCCGCGCCGGGCCCGCCAGCAGCGTCGGCTCTCCGTCAGGAGGGATCCCGGGGAGCCAGCGCCCGGATCCAGTCGGCCACGTCGTCGACGACCTGCGTTGCCACGTGGTTGGGCACCGTCATGTACTCGGTGGGCGTGGCCGTGCCTTCCCCCGGCGCGAACAGGTGGTTGAGGTCGGGATAGGCCCGCAGCAGGGTCTCACTGCGCCCGGCCAGGCGCTTCTGCCACAGGGCGAAGTCGGCCATGGTGCTCTGATAGTCGCGCCCCCCCTGGAGGAGGAAGAGGGGTACCGGGAGGCTGCGGAGCGTGGCGGCCGGGTCCAGGGCGTCGAGGGCCGCCAAATAGGGCGGACGCGCCCCGAGAATCGCCACCGTGTCGGGAAGCTCGCCCGCCTCGTAGGCGTCGATGAGCGCCAGGATCGAATCGGTGGCCGACCGGGCCGCGGCGTCGTCGGGCGTGAGCGAGGCGCCGTACTCGAGCTGACCCCTGAGCACCTCGGTGAAGCGCCGTGCCGGCGCCGCCAGCATCACGATCCCGGCCACCCGACCGTCCCGGCGGGCGATCTCGGGCGCCAGCATCGCACCCAGGGAGTGACCCACCACCACCACGCGGCGCGGATCGATCTCCGGGCGGTCACGAACGAGTGAGAGGGCGGCGACCGCGTCGTCGATGACCTCTTCGTCGAGGGTGATGTCCGCGGACATGCGCGCTCCGTACACCTTGGTCCGCTTGTCGTAGCGCAGCACCGCGATGCCGTGCGTCGCCAGGCCCCAGGCCAGGTCCTGGAAGGGCCGATTGGGACCGATGGACTCGTTCCGATCGTTCGGACCCGAGCCGTGAACCAGCACCACGGCGGGGAAGGGCCCCTCCCCCACCGGCAGCGTCAGGGTCCCGGGAAGCTGCCACGGTGCCTTCCCGACGGTGACCTCGACCTCCCTGAACGCGGCCTCATCGGCGTATGCTGGGGGCCTCCAGGCGGCCTCGGTCCGGGGCAGGAAGAAGAGGCCGGAGACACGCGTCTGAGCGTCGAATGTGACGCGCACGGTGACCGCGCCCTTGGCGAAGGTCCCCTTCAGGTCCACCACGTGGTAGCCGCGGGCCTCGGTCACCGGCCCTGCTGCCAGGGACTCCATCCGTCCCAGCTGCCCGTCGACGCTGCGCCAGATGACCTCGAGCTGCGCGGCACCGAGCTGCGCCGCGGCCGCGGGATCCACACGCGTGGCCGCCGAATCGAACTGCTGGTCACGGAGGAGCGTCACCCACTCGATGGCCGCGTTGTTGAGCGCTGTCGAGTCCACGGTCTGAGCCTCCGTTCCTGCCGGTGCGAGCACCACGGCCCCCGTCAGGGGCACCGAGAGCAAACGAAAGATATCCATGAGAGAAGCCACTCGGTGGGCGCCGCCGTGTGATACATTCAGCGCCGGAGCTACGAGGGCCGGGGCCGACATCTTCAGTCCACGCCCGTGTGCCGCGCGATTCCACGGGCTCGCGGCGACGGCCGGCGGACCCCGGATGCAGGACGGTCGCTTCGCAGCAGCCTCGAATCAGAGCCGGGAGATGACGAGAAGATCATGGCCGTGACGGCAGACGCTTCACACCCCGTCCCTGTCGGCTCCCGGACGGTGGGTGCGCCGGACGTGGCGCGCACGGTGCTCCTGCTCGTGGTCGTCGGCGTCGTGCTGCGGCTGGTCCTGGCCGCAGCCATCGGGCTGGGCGTGGACGAGTCGTACATGGTGTCGGTGTCCCGGGGGCTCAGCCTGAGCTACTTCGACCATCCCCCCATCTCGTTCTGGATCCCGGGGGTCCTGGCGAAGGTGGCGCACAGCGAGAGCCGCGTCCTCATGAGGCTCCCGTTCATCCTGCTGTTCGCCGGCACCACCTGGTTGATGTACCGCCTCACCGCCCGCCTCTACGGAGCGCGCGCCGGGCTCTACGCCGCGTTGCTCATCAACGTGTCCCCGGTGTTCAGCGTGAGCACCGGAGGCTGGGTCCTGCCCGACGGTCCCCTCATGTTCTTCATGCTGGCGGGGGCTCTCTGTCTGGTGCGTGTGCTCGCCCCGGGGGAGGAGCCGGCACACCCCACCGCGTGGTGGCTCGGCGCCGGGGTCTTCACGGGCCTCGCCCTGCTGTCGAAGTACCACGGGATCTTCGTGGCGGCGGGTGCCTTCCTGTTCCTCCTCACCCGACGCGAGAGCCGCCACTGGCTCCGGCGGCCGGGGCCCTGGCTGGCGGCGGCGGTCATGGCGCTCATGTTCGTGCCGGTGCTCTACTGGAATGCCGGGCACGGATGGATCTCGTTCCGGTTCCAGGGAGGCCGCGCGGTGCCGGCGGGACTGGACGTGACGTCCTTCCTCCAGTCGTTGGGGGGACAGGCCGGATACGTGCTTCCCTGGATCTGGGTGCCCCTGGTCTGGATTCTCGCGCGGAGCCTGGCGGCGGGTCCGCGTGACGCCAAGCGCTGGCTCCTGGTCTGTCTGGCGGTGGGACCCATCGTGGTGTTCACCCTCCCAGCGCTGGGAGGCCATCCGGGGCTGCCTCACTGGGAGGCGCCCGGGTACCTGTTCCTCTTCCCGCTCCTCGGGGAGGCGGTGGACCGTCGGCTACGGGAGGGGCGCGCGGGGACCCGGCGATGGCTCAGGTTCTCGGTGGTGGGGTTCCTCGTGCTCATCGCGTTCCTGGCGTCGGACATCGCCACGGGATGGGTGGCCGCCGTGGCGCCGTCGCTCTTCCGGCGCGGTGATCCATCCCTGGAGGCCCTGGACTGGAGCGAGCTCGGCCCGGCTCTCGCTCGTCGGGGACTCCTGGCGGACACGACACGGTTCGTCGCGGCGACGAGCTGGATCGACGCGGGCAAGGTGGCTTACGCCCTCGGACCGGACGTGACGACGGTCTGCCTCTGCGACCGGCCGCACCAGTTCCGGTTCCTGCACCCCCAGGACGCGTTCCTCGGGCACGACGCCGTCATCGTAGAGAGGACGCCGCGGCGAGACCCGGACCCGGCCGCGAGGTTCGCCCGGTACTTCCGGTCGGTGGTGCCGGCGGGGAGCGTCACCCTCCACCGGCTCGGCCGTCCGGAACTCGACCTCACCATCCTGGTAGGCTATGACTTCGAGCGTACCCGCACCGGGTCGGGGCCCTAACGGATCGCAACACGTGAGAGCGGAATCTCCCGAGCACCGACGGACCGCCGGAACCAGGTGGGTTCGCGGTGTCCTCCGGCTCGTCCTCGCCGTCCTGGTGGTGATCGGCCTGGCCGCCTGCTGGCCCTATGTGCTCGCCCCGGCATACGGCTTCCCCGTGCCGGCCCCCTTCTCGGGCCCTCGTCTCTGGAACCCCTACGCCACGAGCCTCGGCAGGTGGTGGAAGGCCAACTTCCACGCCCACTCCCACGCGTGGGGCGGGCTCACGGCGGGCAGGAGGTCGGCGGCCGACGTCCGCGCCCTGTATCACAAGCTCGGCTACGACATCGCCGGGCTGTCGAACTACCAACAGATCGACGGCGGCACGCTCGCCGACTCCGACTTCATCCCCGTCTACGAGCACGGCTACAACGTGCACAAGGTCCACGAGCTCGTCATCGGAGCGAAACGGGTCACGTGGCTGGATTTCCCGTTCGGCCAGACGCTGTCCGACAAGCAGTACGTCCTCGATCGGCTGGAGCGGAACGGCGGCATCGTGGCCATCGCGCACCCCTGGCTGCGAAACGGATATCCGGTGGACCAGCTCCGCTATCTCTCGCACTACACGCTGATGGAGGTGGCTCGTCAGGGCTACGTCGGAACGGACCGGTGGGACGCGGCGCTCTCCGCCGGCCACCTCTCGTGGATCATCGCCGACGACGACGAGCACGACCTGGACCTGGGGCACGACGTAGGCGTGTCCTGGACGATGGTCATGGCGCCCTCGAAGCGTCGCGCGGACATCCTGGCGGCGTTGCGAGCCGGCCACACGTACGGCGTGGTCGGGAGGAACGGCGTCAACGACGTGCTGGTCCGCGAAGTGGTGCTGCATCACGACACCCTTCGCGTCCGCACTGACCCGGGAGCGCGCTCCTTTCGGTTCGTGGGTCAGGATGGGGCGGTCAGGAAGATCGTGCGTGACTCCGTGCAGGCGAGCTACGTGATCCGACCGAGCGACACCTACGTGCGCGTCGAGATCGTCACGGCGCACACGCACATGTACCTGAATCCCGTCGTTCGCTATGCCGGACTGGGCCCGGTCCGGCCGACAGCCGTCCTGAACCGGGCGGAAACGTGGAGGAATCGGGGGCTCCTGGCAGCGTGTGCGCTCTTCCTCATCGCCGTGCCCCGTCTCAGCGGCACGAGGAAGCGAAGGGCTGCGCGGATAAGCTCCTGAGTCGCGGTGCGGGGACGGCCGCGGATCCCCGGATCGCACGCGAACATCGGCACTCATGAACCACACGTGTCGTTCTCGCGGCGGTTGTCCTTCGGTTCCCTTGCGAGGTATCATGCCGGCGTCCTCCTGCCAGGAGCATGAACGATGTCGAGTTGTGTTCGCCGGTTCTCCGGCCTTCGCGTGGTCGCTCTTCTCACCCTATCCGCGGGGCTGTCGCTGCCCGCTTCGGGCGCAGCGCAGTCTGCATCCCCCCACGCAGTACTGGGAGCGCTGCGGTGGAGGAGCGTGGGACCGTACATCGGCGGACGCGTGGTGGCGGTGGCGGGTGTGCCCGGCGAATCGAACCTCTTCTACATGGGCGCCGTGGACGGAGGCGTCTGGAAGAGCACGGACTACGGCATCGAATGGAAGAACATCAGCGACGGCAAGCTACCCGGCTCGAGCGCCAGCATCGGCGCCATCGCCGTGGCGCCGTCGAACGCGAAGGTCCTCTACGTCGGCACCGGCGAGAGTGATATCCGCGGCGACATGATCAGCGGGGACGGCGTCTTCCGCTCCACCGACGGCGGCGCCACGTGGGCCCGGGCGGGACTGGAGGACACACACACCGTCACCGGCCTGGTCGTGGACCCGCACAACCCGGATGTCGTGTACGCGTCCTCCATGGGCCACGTGTTCGTTCCCGGCGAGCACCGGGGCGTGTTCAAGAGCACCGACGGTGGGCGCACCTGGAGCCGGGTGCTGTTCGTCAACGACAGCACCGGGGTCGTGGACCTGGTGATGGCCCCCGGGGACCCCAACGTGCTGTACGCCGCCGCCTGGCAGGCATACCGGAAGCCGTGGGTGCTCTCCAGCGGCGGCGCTGGTAGCGGGCTCTACGAGACCACCGACGGCGGTGCGCACTGGAAGAACCTGTCGGGCAATCCCGGCCTGCCCCGGGGCGTCCTGGGCAAGATCGGCGTCGCCGTGGCGGCCAGCGCTCCCAACGTGGTGTACGCCACCATCCAGGCGAAGGACGGCGGGGTATTCCGCTCCGCGGACGGCGGCGCCACGTGGAGGCGCGTGAACGACGAGTGGAAGGTCCGCCAGAGGGCGTTCTACTACATGGCCATCTTCGTGGACCCCAAGGACCCGAACACGGTCTATATGCCCGAGGTGGACGCCCTGTGGGTCTCCCACGACGGCGCGAAGACGTTCAAGCGGCTGCGCACCCCCCACGGTGACAACCACATCGTCTGGATCAACCCCCACAACCCCAAGATCCTGCTGGAGGGCAACGACGGCGGGGCCACGGTCTCCACCGACGGAGGCAGGACCTGGAGCACCGAGCACAACCAGCCCACGGGGCAGTTCTACCACGTGAGCATCGACCACCAGTTCCCGTTCCACATCTACGGCGCGCAGCAGGACGAAGGCTCCTTCGACGGGCCCAGCGCCACCAGCTCGGGGAGCATCCCCATCGGCGACTGGAAGCGGGCGGCGTACGGCGAGAGCACGCCGGTGGTGCCGGACCCCAACAACCCAGACGTCACCTACGGGGCCGGCTACTTCAGCATCTTCCTCAAGGACGACCAGGCCACGGGCGAGTTCCGGAGCGTGAGCCCGTGGCCGAACTACCTGGAGGGCGCGTCCTCGGGCGAGCTCAAGTACCGCTTCGCCTGGACCCACCCCATCCTCTTCTCGCCGAACAACCCCGACGAGCTCCTCATCGGCTCGCAGTACGTCATGCGAAGCCTCGACCACGGGGAGACGTGGCAGACCCTCAGCCCCGACCTCACGCGCAACGACAAGAGCACGGAGGCGCCCACGGGCGGTCCCATCGACCTGGATCAGTCGGGCGCGGAGATCTACCCGTACGTCTCGGCCCTGGCGGTCTCGCCGTTGGGCGACAGCATCATCTGGGCGGGCTCCTCCGATGGCCTGGTGCACGTGACCACCGACGACGGAGGACACTGGCAGGACGCGAGGCCGTCCGGCCTGCCGACGTGGGCACAGATCAGCTCCATCGAGCCCTCCCACGTGGACCGCGGCACCGCGTACCTCACCGCCCGCCGTTACATGTGGGACGACTTCGCGCCGTACGTCTTCAAGACCACGGACTACGGGAAGCACTGGACCGCCATCACAGACGGCATCCCCGGCGACGAGTACGCGTTCGCCATCCGTCAGGACCCCGAAGACGCCGACCTCCTCTTCCTGGGCACGAAGAGCACGGTCTACGTGAGCCTGGACGACGGCGCCCACTGGCAGCCCCTGACGCTGAAGCTCCCACCGGTTCAGGTTCGGGACATCGCCATCGACACGCGTCAGGGGGACGTGGTCATCGCCACCCACGGCCGGGCATTCTGGGTGCTGGACAACCTGTCGTTGCTGGAGCAGATGACGAAGCGGGCGGCGCCGGCCTCCGATGACGCGGCGCTCTTCGCGCCCGAGAAGGCGTGGCTGAGCCACTCCTACGGCGGCGGCGGCTTCGGGGGCGGCGACTCCGGCCAGAACCCGGCGTTCGGCGCCACGGTCTTCTTCCAGCTTCCGTCCAACTACGACGGCAGCACGCCCGCGACGCTCACGTTCACCGACGCGTCCGGAAAGACCATCCGCTCCTTCACCCTCCACGCGAAGGAGAAGGGAGCGTCCACGAGTGCGGCGGACACGCGGGAGAACCCCACGGAGGCCAGGGCCGCGGCGGCTCGGCGGCTCACGGCGGTGTCCCCCGGGATGAACCACTTCCAGTGGAACCTGCGCTATGCCGACGCCACCGAGGTGACGGGCTTCGAGCCGCCCGTCGCGGCCGGCGGACTCACCGACGACGTGGACGGACCCGTCGTGGTGCCCGGCAGCTACCACGTAGTGCTGCAGTACGGGAGCCAGCGCACGGAGCAGTCCTTCGACGTGGCCCTCGACCCGCGCATCCACGCGAGCCAGGCGGCCCTCCAACAGTGTCTCGACCTCCAGCTCCAGATCCACGAGCAACTCGACTCGCTGGACCGGACGCTGAACCAGGCCATCGCCATGCGGGACAAGCTGGCCTCCTCCGGTGGCGCCGCCGCCAAGGTGGCCGCGCTCACCAAGGCCATCGACGGCCTGGTGCAGCTCGACCTGCACTCCAGCGAGGGGAGCCTCCTGCACGAGCCGATGTTGCGCAGCCATCTGGCGTACCTGGCCGCGGACATCGACCTGTCCTACGGGGCGCCGACGCCGGGACAGAGCGCGGTGTTCCAGCAGCTGAAGGCGGAGGCCGAAGCGGGTCGGGCGCGGCTGCGGGCGGCCATGCGGTAGGCGGGGAGGGTAGGCGGAGCGCCTCGGGGGACGCCGGAGCGATGCGGTGACCGTCGGTGGTGCCGGCCGACCAGGTGGCGGCGGCGCGGCGCGGCTACCTCCCGTACCCGACGGTCCAGGACGCCTTCGCGGCGGTGGCCGAGCGCAGGCGCACCACGCGCATGCCCCCCGCGGTCTCCGTGCCCAGGAGCTCGGCACCGTCCACCCGGACGTCCCGGAATCGGAAGCCCGCGGGCTCGGTGAGGTAGATGGCATACTCGTCCCCACCCACCACGTCGCTCACCCCCGAGAGCGCGGCGCCGCTCCAGGACACGCTCTCCAGGTCCGGCCCTCCGCAGCTGACGTGCCGGTTGGTGGCCACGACCTGCGGATGCGCCACGCGCCGGCGGATGCAGAAGACCTGCACCTTCCGCCCGGCGTCCACGGGTCCGGGCACGAACCCGGTCCGGAACGTCCCGAGGAGCGTGTGCGACCAGAACTCGAACACGAGGTAGGCGGGTGCGGGGTCGAGCCCCAGGTCGGCGAACCGGATGGAGTCGGAGTCCGCGGGGTCACCGCCCGTACGCGCCAATACCGACCAGCGCTCGAAGGGCCGGCTCACGTCGAGGAGATAAAGGGGGACGCTCAGGCGCTTGTCGGCATCGAAGACGCGCGGACCGGACCCGCTCACCTCCGTGGCAGCCCGCCCGATGAGCTGCGAGCGTGACGGATCGACGTCGTAAATCTGCTCGGGACGCGTGAAGAGCACCGGAGCCGTCCGCTTCGCGATGTCGACCCGCGGGGTGCGGTACACCTCGGGTCGGTCCGTGAGCATGAGGAGCGACCCGGTGAGCGAGGCCAGCGTGGCCGCGCGATAGGCGTCGGGCGCGGCGAGCTGGATGTGGTCGGGATCGTTTCTCCAGACCACGTTGTTGAACGAGTTGTACTCGGCGAAACCGCCGTAGCCGAAGCCGTCGGTGCCCACGCGGACGGCGTCCACCAGCCCGACGAGCTCCGGGCGGATCCCCCAGCACGCCAGCAGGAACGCGTCGGGGCCGATGGCGTCGCGCACGGTCTGCACGAACCGGCGGAACACCTGCTCGCGGTCCAGCCCCCGGGCGCGGAAGTAGTCGGCGTGGCTGTTGTAGCCCTCGTAGCGCAGGTGCCGCAGCGCGTCGAGCTTGTAATAGCTCCAGCCCATCCCCGCGAGGGAGTCGTACACGGGCGCGACCAGGTCGTCCAGAGTGGCCGGGTTGGACGCGTCCATCACGTAGCCGACCCAGTTGCCGTACGCCGGCGTGCCGGTGGACGTGGAGACGAACTCGTCCCGATGGGCGAAGACGTAGGCGCTGTCGGCGAAGCTAGCGTTGGTCCAGATCCCCGGCCGGAGCCCCTCGCTCGCGATGTAGCGCTCCAGCCCGCCGAGCCCGGAGGGAAACTTCGCGTTGGCATGCAGCCAGCTGGACGGCGTGCCCACGGGCTCCCGCTCGTAGCCGTCGTCGATCTGGAGGTACCTGTAGCCGAAGGGCTCCAACACGTCGTGCAGCACGCCGGCGGTGCGGCGGACGTCCTCCTCGGTGACCCGCGACAGAAACGCGTACCATGACGTCCACCCCGCCACGGAAGGGCGCCACACGGAGTACGTCCAGGGGCGGTACTCCCCGAGACCCCGATGCCTCTGGTAGTATCGCGGTCGGAACCGGAGGATGATCTCCGACCCGGTGGCGCGGATATGGAAGGCCGTCGAGTCACCGGTGACGGCGTGGGGATCCCGCGTCTCGGCCCTGGTGCCCACCTCGCCCACCGGGCTGATCCCGACCTCAGTGGGCCGATCCACCGAGAGTGCCCAGTCCGAGCTCCGATCGTAGACGGCGCGGTTCAGGCGACTGTCGGCGGGCCCCACCGCGTTGCGCACCATCCGGGGCGCATCGTGGCGCGGCTCGGTTGCACACGCGAACGCCTCCGCGCCCGCCTTCACGGTGCCGTCCAGGGTCAGCCGCGCCCCACCCCGCACCGTCCACTTGAGCACCTGGGTCACGGCATCCCCTACGGTGTCCACCAGGGTCCGCTCCTCCGGCCGAGGTCCCGTGCTGCCGAGGGTTGCCGTGAGGATCACCCGTCCGGCGTACGTGAGGGT
>Ga0316583_10000202_pt1 | contig 15619 bp, 15 predicted proteins | sample J_170502JBrBrA_D_FD_204513 | JGI IMG/M metagenome (GOLD analysis project Ga0316583, IMG submission 204513) | Rhizosphere microbial communities from salt marsh grasses in Alabama, United States - J_170502JBrBrA | ecosystem: Host-associated > Plants > Roots > Rhizosphere | place: USA: Alabama... | reverse complement strand
TGCCGTCTGGAGGGCATGCAGTTTGCCGCGGCAAACCTGCGCGCCGCCAATCTGAGCAGCGCGGACCTCAGTGCCGCCAATCTGGAGGGTAGCCACCTCGCCGGGGCCGATCTGAGGTTTGCGAAACTGAGCATCGCAAATCTGCGCAACGCCAATCTCGGACGTGCGCAGATGAAAGGGGTCAACCTGATCAACGCCAAGCTCGCCGGCGCCGACCTGCGCCAGGCGGATCTTTCCTATGCCAATCTGCGCGGCGCGGATCTGGCCGGGACTAACCTGCAGGGTGCTGTATTGGACCACGCCATCTGGGTGAATGACGAAGTATGCGGGACCGGCTCTACCGGCCGCTGTGTGTCGCAGCCGCCGCCGGCGGGTAATGACCGCAACTAAGCGGCACGTGTCACGCAATGGTCATGGTGGTATAGCGTTTGAACGACAGGGTCCGGGACCAATAACGCGGTGCCAGTCCGGCCTTTATCTTGAGCTGGGTGATGAATTCCTGGGGCTGGTCAATAGACTCCCATACCGCGGGCAGGAAGGTGGCGCGGTGTGTGTGTCCTTCCATCAGGATCAGGCCGTCGATCCCCGGTCGCAGGGATGCGATCAGTTCCTCCTCCGTTTCGCACTCTACAACCTGCGCCGATGACAACAACGCGATGCTCACCGATAGGCGGGGATATTCGTGGCGGGTCAGGGGTGCAAAGCGCGGGTCGTGAAAGGCCGCGGCATAGGCGTTATTGGCCACGTCCGCGGCCAGCGGCCTCTGCGCCTCCAGGGATCCTACGCAACCGCGCAGCACGGCGCCTGTCTTGAGTGTGACGAAGCACGAGCCCGGGGACTGCAGCCCTACGGAGTAAGTCTCCATCGCCACGGGCATGTGTTCGCCGTGGGCCAGGCCGTGCTGAATAGCGTCATGGGCGAGGGCCAGCAGGGCTTGTTTATCCTCCCCGTTGAGCGCAAGGCTGTCGGTGGTGGTCATGGTCGTTATTCCAACAGATAGGCGCCGTATCCCACCACCTGATGCCGTGGTCCGGCGGTGTCCCCGGAATTGCGCAGGTCCACCGTCTCCGCCCGCATACCCATTTTACGGGCGAGATATAACAGTCCGTTGATGGGGTCGCGCCCGCAGGCGTGTTCGTAGTCGATGTCTTGGGGGCGCAGCGATTCGATGGCCCGTGACGTGGCACTGTCCAGGCGGATGGCCGTTTCATAATCGTGATAGTGGCTGAGATCCGAGCTGACGATGATCACCGTCTCGGGTCCGCCCCACACCTGCTCCAATAATTCACCCACTTCCGCGGGCGTGGCCTCACCCACCACCAGCGGCACCAACGTGAAGTCCTCCAGTACCGTCTGTAGAAAGGGCAGATGGACCTCCAGGCTGTGTTCGCGGGCGTGGGCCTCATCGAGCATGTGTACCTGGGGCAGCCGGCTGAGGGTCTCGATAGCGTCCTTGTCCAGGGTGACATGTCCCAACGGTGTCTCAAAGCCGTCGGCGCTGCTCACAGCCAGGCCGTGAAACGGGACACGGTGGGAGGGACCCAGCAACACTACCCGCCTGATGACGCCGCGGGCGGCCAGCAGTCGCGCATAGGCGCTGGCGGCGATGGGGCCGGAGTAAACATAGCCGGCATGGGGGGCGATCAGCGCCTTGGGGGCCGTCAGCGAGGTCTGAGCCGCGCTAAGCAGGTCCTGCACCGTCTTGCTGAGTGGGTCGCGTTTATCCGGGTAAAACAATCCGGCTACCGCAGCAGCTCGTATTGACGCCATCACCATATTGAAATTTTACACAATAGCCCAAAGTATAGTCATATCGGCATATGCCATGTAGTCCCCAGTTCAGTTCCCGAGTTGTACAGATATATGGAGGCGACTGTGGGCATTCTCAAGCAGGGTTATAGTGAGAGTTTCAAGGTTTAATGAATCCCTATGGTATCTAGAGTAGACGATACGGCGGTCCCCGCCGGTTACTGGCATCTCCTGGAGGACGGACGCCTGCAGTGCGATCTGTGTCCGCGATTTTGCAAGCTGCACGATACTCAGCAGGGGCTGTGTTTCGTACGCGAGCGCCGCGGTCAGCAGATGTACCTGACCACCTACGGCCGTTCCAGTGGTTACTGCGTCGATCCCATCGAGAAGAAGCCCCTGAATCATTTTTTACCCGGCACGCCGGTGCTGTCGTTCGGTACGGCGGGGTGCAATCTGGCGTGCAAGTTCTGCCAGAACTGGGACATCAGCAAGTCACGGGAGACCGATACCCTCGCCGACGCCGCCTCGCCGGAGGCCATCGCCCGAGCCGCAGTGGCCCTGGGCTGCCGCAGCGTGGCGTTTACCTATAACGACCCGGTCATCTTTCACGAGTACGCCATCGACGTGGCCCAGGCGTGCCGCGCGGTGGGGGTGAAATCTGTGGCTGTGACGGCGGGCTACGTGTGCCCCGAACCACGGGCGGAATTTTATCGCCATATGGATGCCGCCAATGTAGACCTTAAGGCATTCAGTGAACGCTTTTATCGCTCGGTTACCGGCGCCCGTTTGCAGCCTGTCCTGGAGACCCTGGAGTACCTCAAGCATGACACCGATGTGTGGTTCGAGTTGACCACGCTGCTGATCCCGGGCGAGAACGACTCCGAACAGGAACTGCAGGCCATGACCCAGTGGGTCGTGGAGCACCTGGGGCCGGATGTGCCCATGCACTTTACGGCGTTTCATCCCGACTGGAAGATGACGGGCAAACCGCGCACGCCGGTGGAGACCCTGGCGCAGGCGCGGCGCATCGCCATCAACAATGGTGTGCGCTACGCCTATACCGGAAACGTCCACGATCACGGCGGCGGCGCCACCTACTGCCACGCATGCGGGACACGGCTTATCGGCCGCGACTGGTACGAATTGACGGACTGGCAACTGGATGAGGCCGGCCGCTGCCGTCATTGCGGGACCACATGTCCCGGCTTTTTCGAGGCGGCCCCGGGGCAGTGGGGCGCCCGCCGTATGCCGGTGCGGCTCGGCGAAATGGTGGATTCCCCCGCCGCGGGCATGTGACGGCATTCACGAAACATGTGTGACTGCAGTCGCTATACTCAGCATGGGGGTAGGCGCCTGTCCGAGTCGTCCGCGCGTCGCGAGGTGCGTGGCTTTCGAGGACGAACCCCGAGCGGACGAATAATCGCTATTACGTGTGTTATGGGCGCGGCCACAGGGCATCGCCTAGGAATCACAGCGGCAAAGGAGTCGTGAGTGTCAGAAACGGATAAAGCTCGAATACTGGTGGTGGACGATGACGAAGACAGCCGCATACTGGTGGAGAGGGTGCTGCGCCGTCACGAATTCGAGGTGATTGCCGTGTCCAACGGCCGGGCAGCCGTGGAGATCGCCATGGCCGAACCGCTGGACTTGATCATCCTGGATATCATGATGCCCGGTATGGACGGCCATGAGGTCTACACCCGCCTCAAGGAAAGCGACAAGACCCGTAACATCCCGATCATCATGTTAACGGCCCTCAACCAAAGCGATAAGGTGGAGCGGTCCATGAGTTTCACCCCCAATTGGTATATCACCAAGCCCTTCGAATCCAAATACCTGCTCAAGCGTGTCCGCCAAGTCCTGTTTAATTCCCGCCACCCCCGGCCGTTAACTGAATAGTATCAACAGGTTCCCAGGGGCATCCTTGATCCCCTGGAATATGTTTTATCGTCCGGAGTCGATACAATGGACGATCGGTATGCTCTAATACATCTTATTAGTGGATCTGAAATGGAGAAAGGGATTTGGGTGTCTTTGCCGCTGACAAACTGATTTCCGAGGCGCGGCGCCTGGCCAGCGAATACCGCAAGGCTACCGGACGCCCGCTGGCCGGGATTACCAACGAAGTCGCTGTGTTTGACGCCGCCCGGCTGCTTGATCTGGAGCCCGTCAAGGGCAGTGCCGGCGGCTACGATGCCGTGGGTCGCGGACCCCGTGAAGGCAGGCGCATACAGATCAAGGGTCGGGCTATCTTTGACGAAAACAAGCACGGCCAACGCATCGGTCAGTTGAAGCTCAATCAAGACTGGGACAGTGTCATGCTGGTACTTATGGATGAGGAGTTCGGGCCCTATGAGATCTATGAGGCCCAGCGCGACGATATCCTCGCCTGCTTGGAAGAATCCGGCAATACCAAACGGGCCAACCGCGGCGCCATGACGGTGGCCAAATTCAAGATCATCAGTGAGCTGGTGTGGACCCGGGAAGGCGGCGTCGAGGAAGACGAAGTCTGGGTGAACCACCAATAAATATTCCGGATTTCGCGTTTCGGGTTTCGAGTTGCAATAAAGAAGGTTGACGCGGGGGGCTTGGCGCTGCACATTACCCCCCATGAGTGCTGAAAATCCACGGCTTTATTCCCCGGATACCGCCGATCCCAGTCCAGAATCCCGAAACTCGAAACTCGAAACCAGAAACTCGAAACTTCCCAAGGGCTGGAACCCGGAACCCGGAATACCCGAAGGGTCGCAATCCCCCTTCGGCCTGGAAACGGAAGTCCCGACACCGGCCGCGGCACTGGGGGCGGGCGGCCCGTTGTCCGTTTGTCTCGACGGGTTTGTGGTCCGGCCGCAGCAGCAGGACATGGCCGAGGCCGTTTCCTGCGCCCTGGACAGCGGCGACACACTGATCATCGAGGCCGGCACCGGGACCGGCAAGACCTTTGCCTATCTGGTTCCGGCGCTGCTGTCGGGACTCCGGGTGATCGTGTCCACCGGGACCAAGAATCTGCAGGACCAGCTTTTCTATCGCGACCTGCCCGTGGTGCGCCGGGCGCTGGGGGTATCCGTCCGGGTGGCGTTGCTCAAGGGGCGTGCAAACTACCTGTGCCTGTACCGCCTGGAGCGCTTTATGGAAGGCTACGACGCCACTCTCACCAGGCGCCAGGTCACGGAGCTGCATAACGTGCGAACATGGCTGGGGCGGACCCACAGCGGCGACCTGGATGAATTTCCGGGCATGGCGGACGATTCCCCCCTGCGTGGCCATATCACCTCGACGGCGGACAATTGCCTGGGACAGAACTGCCCGCAGTTTTCCCAGTGCTACCTGGTCAAGGCACGCCGGGCGGCCCAGGAGGCGGACCTGGTGGTGGTCAATCACCATTTGTTATTTGCCGACATGGCCCTCAAGGAAGACGGTCTCGGTGACGTGCTGCCCGGGGCGGACGCCTTTATCGTCGATGAGGCCCACCAAGTACCGGACGTGGCCACCCAGTTCTTCGGCACCGCGCTTGGAAGTCGTCAACTCACCGAGTTGGCCCATGACAGCCGCATAGAGGGCGTGCGCGACGCCGCCGACATGGCCGATCTGCAACTGGCCGCGGATACCCTTGAGAAGCATTGCCGAGACTTGCAGCTGGCGTTCCGCGGGCCGCCGCGACGCATGACCTGGGATGAGGCCATGGGGCTGCCGGAGGTTAGCGACGGTTTGGCGTACGTCCGCGCTGCCCTGCATACACTGCAGGAACAGCTTAATATCGCCGCCCCACGGGGCAAGGGACTGGAAAATTGCCGCCGCCGCGGCGGTGAGTTGGGCGCGCTGTTCAATCAGGTCTGCGACCCCGAGATGCTCGATACCGTTCATTGGGTGGAGTTGAACAAGGGTTCGTTCCGTCTGTGCGTCACGCCCCTGGGCATCGCCGAGAAATTTTCCAATCTGATACAGCGCCAGCCAGCGGCGTGGGTTTTCACGTCAGCCACCCTGGCGGTGGAGAAGGACTTCGGCCACTTTGCCGGGCGTCTCGGCCTGCGCCATGCTACTTCACGCTACTGGGAAAGCCCGTTCGATTTTCAACACAACGCATTGCTATACTTGCCGGAGGCCATGCCCATGCCCAATGCCCCGGACTACACGCGCGCCGTGATAGATGCCGCGGTGCCGGTCATCGAGGCGAGCCGGGGACGGGCCTTTATCCTGTTTACCAGTCACCGCGCCCTGCAACGGGCCGCGGAGCTGCTGCGGGGCAGGTTTGACTATCCCCTGATGATTCAGGGCTCGGCGCCGCGCGGCCGGCTGCTGGATGAATTCCGGGCGGCGGGCAACGCGGTGCTGCTGGGCACCCACAGTTTCTGGGAGGGCGTCGACGTTCGCGGGCCGGCGCTGTCCTGCGTGATCATCGACAAGCTTCCTTTCGCATCGCCAGACGACCCGGTGCTGCAGGCGCGGATCCGGGCGCTGCGTGAGCAGGGAGAAAACGCCTTCGGCGACTACCAACTGCCCAACGCCGTCATCGCCCTTAAGCAAGGCATCGGGCGCCTGATCCGCGGCGACGACGACAAGGGCCTGTTGATGCTGTGCGACCCGCGCCTGACCGCCAAGCCCTACGGGAAGGTGTTTCTCAACAGCCTGCCGTCCATGCCCCGGACCCGGTCGATGGAGCAGGCGTGCGATTATCTCAAGTCTGTTCCGTAGAGACGGAACAGTCTTGGTTCCGAGTTTCGTGTTATAAAAAAGTACCAGGTCCCAGGTCTCAAGTCTCAAGTCTGGGAGGATAGCTGACAATACCGGCAGAAAGTGAAAGATGGAGGTTGGCGGTCGCAAGATAAACGACGCAGATAAGGTAAACTTGGGTCTAATTGCCTGCGACCTCTTTTCTTAACCCGGAACCTGTTCACCATGAAACTCCTCGCGCTAGATACCTCCACCGAGGCATGCTCCGCCGCGCTATGGATTGACGGCGTTGTCAGTGAACGCTATGCGCTGACGCCAAACGATCATGGCCGTCATATCCTGGGAATGCTGGAATCGCTGGTCAGCGAAGCGGGCATAGCGCTCCCCATGTTGGATGCACTGGCCTTCGGCCGCGGTCCAGGCAGCTTCACGGGTGTACGCATCGCCGCCGGTGTGGTTCAAGGCATGGCCCTGGGGGCGGATCTGCCGGTGGTGCCGGTTTCATCCCTGGCGGCATTGGCGCGGGCCGCCTATCGTGAACATCGGGCAACGGCGGTTCTTGCCGCCATCGATGCCCGCATGAACGAGGTGTATTGGGGTTGCTATCGTATCTCGGGAGAGGGGCAGGTTGAGGTGGAGGGTGATGAAGTCGTAATCGTCCCCGCGGGGGTACCCGTGCCGGTGACGGGACAGTGGCGGGGGATAGGGAGCGGCTGGGCCGCCTACGGTGAGCAACTTGCCGCAAGGGTGGGTGAGCGCCTGACCGGTTACGACGGAGATCGCTATCCCGGTGCCGCAGATGTGGCGGCGCTGGCCGCGGCGGCATATGCACGGGGTCAAGCGGTGCCGGCGGATCAGGTAACGCCGGTCTATCTGCGTGACAATGTGGTACACAAACCGCGCCCGATCTAGCGGCCGAACCTCAGTGATGCAAACGATCCGCTATCGTACGACCATGGTCTTTGATTCGGCACCGACCCAGGTGACGCCGAATCCCGTGACAAAGTAGCTCTGGGTACGGACCAGTGGGCTGTCAACAAAGGCCGCCCCCGACAAATTGTCGTAGCGTGCAAACAGCCCCAACCAGAAATGCGAATAGCGCCTCTGCATCGCTATGGTTATACGGCTGCCGCTGTAACCCCCGCCGGGAGAGTAGGCCGGTCGCCCCGCGTTGGCAAAGGCGGGCGTGACCTCATAAAAATAGTCGTGATATGCACTGTCTGCAAATAGTGGACCCAGGGATATGTTGAGTTCCCAATCCTTGAGCAGACCGTGATTGATTTGGCGATATGTAATAAAAGGACTGAAAATCCAGCCTTGTTGAGCGGTGTTGTCGGCGCTTAGGGAAAACGCTGCGCGCGCCGGAAATTTGAGCCACAGGGACCGGTTTCCCAGCTTGTTCTGCCACAGGTGGATATCCAGGGAGGGGCCCAGTTCCACAGTGGGGTCCAGATTGGGCATGCCGGTGCGGGCCTCGTTATCACGGCTGGATACCGGCACCCCCAGCCCGAGGCTGAGGTTGAGCAGGACCCGGTCGGTGCCGAACAATCGGCCTTGGATTCCCGATTTGTCTATCTTGAGCAGTTTTCCGTTGTAGGCAAAATAAGGAAAGGGCAGGGCATAGGCCGAGGTGTGGTCTGCGCCGCGGTAATCCGGGAGGTAAATGGTGCCGAGACCGGCGCCCAGTTCCCAAAGCGGCACGGTAGCGCCCCGGCACGGCGAGGAAAGCACGAGTGCTGCCCACAGACAGCAGATGGCAACGCGGCGATGACTCATGCGATCTCCATAAAACACTATCGCGAGGGTATGACAGATATTGGCCGGAGCTTACGATAACACCCCTGTTGATGTACGGTATACCGTCACTGCCGCCTGAAGTTGGAGGGCATTGCGCCGTTACCGGTTCGCGGTCTACCATTAATCATAATAGAATAGACGTCAATACTGCACTCGGTAAAATCGTCAACACGCGATATGCCGGGCGGCGCGATACATCACAGTGTGGTGTGTAATCAAGGGGGAAATGATGGATACGTGCCTGTTTTGTAAAATGGCGGCAGGGCAGATACAACCGGACAAGGTGCATGAAGATGAACATGTGCTCGCATTCCGTGACATCAATCCCCAGGCGCCGGTACACATCCTGGTGATACCCAAGGTCCATATCGCTACGCTGAATGATCTGGATGAGGGCCATAGGGAACTGGTCGGACGCCTCTATCAGGCCGTCGGTCATATCGCCCGGCGGGAGGGTATTCATGAGCGGGGCTATCGGGTTGTCATGAACTGTAACGCGGACGGCGGCCAAACGGTGTTCCACCTGCACCTGCACCTTCTGGGCGGGCGGCAGATGACCTGGCCGCCGGGCTGACCGCGTCCCGAACCTGTTTTTGACGCGATTGTCTGCATACCATAGCGGAGCGGGGCGCAGTGGCCGAAACGGTACAGCATGACGTGGTGCGTCTGATACGCGCCAACCGCTGGGCGGCGCTGGCCACCGTAGGCGAGGGCAGGCCGTTCGCCTCCATGGCCGCCTTTGCGGCGGTGCCGGATCTGTCGCGGGTGGTGCTCCATCTCAGCCGGCTGGCGCCCCATACCCGGAACCTGCTCACCGATCCCCACGCGTCGCTGGTCATCAGTGAGCCCGACGACGGCAGGGACGATCCCCAGACACTGGCCCGCGTGACCCTGATGGGAGGCGTCGCGGCGGTTGACAAGGCCGCCGCCGATTATGAAGCCCTGCGTTCGCTGTACACCGCGCGGCTGCCCGAGTCGCGGCAGCGATTCGAATTTGCCGATTTCTCGCTATTCTGCTTCGTCCCCGAAGAGGTTCGTTACGTGGGGGGGTTCGGAGTGGCCGGGACTTATAGCGCTGCAAAAGTGATCGCTTTGGCCGGGCGCGAATCCGATCATAAATAAGGCATCACCGAACGGAATGACACAATGAGAATAATACCCTGGGTGGGCGCGGCGATGATGCTGTGTGCCGCCATTCCGGCGGGCGCCGCTAATAATACCCTGGACGGGGGCACCGGTCTGGTGGTCATGCGCACAGCGGATACTCTGCCGCGCGGCCGGCTGGACATGAGTGCCTTCGTATGGGGTCAGGCAGGCAGGGATGCGCAGGACAACCTGGATTGGGATGCGTTGGCCATGCCGCAAGTCAATTACGGGGTGTTCAACAATCTGGAGATCGGTCTCGGCGCCCGGTACCTGAATAATATCGACAGCTCGGCGTCGGACCTGCAGTTCGTACGCAGTCAATTGAAATTACGTTTTTTGAATTTACGCAATCAAGGCATGAGTGCGGCCGTGACGGCCTATGGCGGGCTGCTGCCATCCAACCATACCGACGTGGCCAGCGGCGCCAACAATTACGGCGCCGAACTGGAGATCAGTATGCCGCGTCTGCTCAAACCCCTGGGTATTTTTCACCTGTCGCTGGGATTCGAAAAGAGCGATACGAAACTCGCTACGGTGCCCATCAGCTACCAACGTCAGGTCAAAAAACGCGTCAACTTGGGCGTGGACGTGCCGCTGGGGAAGCAATGGAATGCGTCCATGGAGGTCTTGTACACCCGCGCGGAAAATCTCAACGACACCCTGACGCTGGTACCCGGTCTGCGTTATGCTGCCTCTGACAAACTGACCCTGCTGGTGGCGGCGGGTTGGGGGACTCCCAAGAATCTTGCCCGACCCCAGGTGCGTGTGCTGGCCGGGGTCTCCTATGTCATGGGCGCCGCATCGCGAACGGCCTCGCCGCCCGCGGGTAACAACAGTGCCGTGCCAGCGGATGATAAGGGATCCCAAGCCACGCAGGGCAATGCGGCCGCGCAGCCGTCCGCCCCGCCGACGGGTGAATAAAATTCCATAACACGATCGCCGCCGCTGTCCGCCGTGTGTCCTGGTATTACGCCGGCCGGACTGTCAGCGGCGTTCGATGAACTCCAGGCCGTTGCCGTCGGGATCACGGCAGAACAGGGCGCGGCGCCCGGATCGGCTCATGGTATACCCCACGGAGGCCGCCTCCAGCCGTTCCATTAAGGTATCCAGGTCGGTGACTGTCACGGCCACATGGCGGTCGCGACCGGCGTGGGACGGCCTGCCGGTCACAGGGTCCGGGTTGGGCAGCGCCAACAGGTGAAGCTGCTGGGAACCGACGGCAAACCACGCGCCGGGATAGCCCAGGTCAGGGCGCTCCGGGAGCCTCTCCAAACCCAGGACATCCCGATAGAATGCCACTGCCGCGTCGAGATCCGCAACAAGCACGCCGGCGTGCACGATGCCATGATAATCGCTCACAGATTATCCCCCGCCACCGCGTCTGTGATCGTGGTATTGTGTGGATTCATATCGTGTTATTTTACGCAATATCCCCATCCCCTATGAATAGACATGAACCCTGAGTCAGGCGTGGACCTGTTCAGGGTTTTTTGTAAGGACATCCACATGGAGCAGACGCAAGGCGCTCATCATATCATCATCGTCGGCGGCGGGGCCGGCGGCCTGGAGCTCGCCGCCAGACTCGGTGACAAGCTGGGCAAACAAGGCAAGGCCGAGATCACCCTCATCGACGTGTCGCTGACCCATGTCTGGAAACCGCTGTTGCATGCCGTGGCCGCCGGGACGCTGGACTCCCACGATGATGATATTGATTATCTCGCCCTGGGACGCTGGCGTCACTTTCGTTTTCGCCTCGGCTACATGAGCGGGCTGGACCGCGCCAAGCACGAGGTGATTGTGGCGCCGACACTGGATGAGCAGGGTAACGAGATCATTCCGCGGCGCACGTTTCGCTACGATACCCTGATCATCGCCGTTGGCAGCGTCACCAACGACTTCGGCACCGAAGGTGTCAAGGAACACTGCATGTTTCTCGACAGCCGCGATCAAGCGGACAGATTTCATCAACAGTTGCTGAGAAATTATCTCCACGCCCACACCCAGCCGGATCCCGTCCACGAAGGACAGCTGCACGTAGCCATCGTCGGGGCCGGTGCCACCGGTGTGGAGCTGGCGGCGGAGCTTCACGACGCCTCCCGCCAGTTCGTCGCCTATGGCCTGGACCGCATCACACCGGAACGCGATGTGAAAATATCCATCATCGAGGCCGCGGACCGGATTCTTCCGGCGCTGCCGCCGAGGATCTCGGCGGCGGCTCGGGAGCAACTGCGCCGCCTCGGCATCCAGGTGTTTACCGGCGAACAGGTGATCCGCGCCACACCCGAGGGCCTGTATACCTCCGGGGGCCGGTTTATCCCGGCGCACATGAAGGTCTGGGCCGCGGGTATCAAGGCACCGCAGTTTCTCCGCGACCTGGACGGCCTGGAGACCAACCACCGCAATCAACTGGTGGTGAACCAGAGCCTGCAGACCACACGCGACCCGGACATCTTCGCCCTGGGTGATTGCGCCGCGTGTCCCCAGCCCGGCGGTGATCAAACGGTCCCGCCCCGCGCCCAGGCGGCTCACCAGCAGGCACAGTTGCTGGTCAAGTCCATGGGCCTGCGCCTGGCCGGCGAACCTCTGCCGGTATATGTTTACCGCGACTATGGTTCGTTGATCTCCCTCAGCCGCTACACCACCGTAGGCAGTCTGATGGGCAAACTGATGGGCCGCGTGATGGTTGAGGGCTTTCTCGCCCGCATGGTGTACATTTTCTTATACAAACGTCACCTGATGGCATTGCACGGCGTCTTTCGCGTCGTCCTGAGCAGTCTGGCCAATGTCTTGAAACGGGGCAGCAGCCCGCGGATGAAGTTACACTAAAATTAAAAGTCGCAGATCCCAGGTCCCAGGTCCCAAGTCGGAAAAAACACCCTCAAGAGCAGAGCATTGGAAAATGCAGGTTGACAACCGCAAGGCATGCAACTCACGCTGTTTGTCGACCTGCGACGCGCATCAGCGCTTCAAGGCAAGGGTCAGCCCATCCCCAATAGGCAGCAGACTCAATTCGATGCGTTCGTCGTGGTGCAGTGCCTGGTTCAATTCCCGGATGGCGAGGGTTGAGGGCTCCGCGTCGGTGGGGTCGCACACGCTGCCGCCCCATAACACATTGTCAATAGCGATGATGCCCCCTTGGCGCACCAGCACCAGGGCGCGTTGGCAGTAGGTAAGGTAATTTTCCTTGTCGGCATCGATAAACACAAAATCGAAGCTGCCCTCCCGGCCCTCGGCCAACAGGGCGTCCAGGGTCTCCACGGCTGGTGCCAGGCGCAGGTCGATGTTGCCGTCCACGCCGGCCTCACGCCAATAACGGCGTGCGATGGCGGTCCACTCCTCGCTGACGTCGCAGGCCACCACGGTCCCCGTCTTGGGCAGGGCGAGTGCGGTGCACAGGGTGCTGTAGCCGGTGAATACCCCGACTTCAAGGGTACGTTTTGCGCCCATCAGTCGCAGTAGCAAGGCCATGAACTGGCCTTGCTCCGGAGAGATCTGCATGCCGGCGCCGGCGATCCCGGCGGTCTCCTCCCTGAGCCGCACCTGGACATCGTTCTCGCGCAGGGATACGGACAGTAGATACCGGTACAGTTCATCGGTCATTTGCAGGGTTCTTTTTGACATAAAGTAGTCATTTCCTTGTTTGAACATTACTTTGCATTGCAGGTCATTATAATGGTCATGGACGCGGCGTTAAATGCCGCGTCGGAAGTCACTCTTGCACGGATTGGAGGTGGAACATGAATATCTTGATCACGGGCGCCAACCGCGGTATCGGCCTGGGATATGTGAAACACTATCTCGCCAATGGCCACCAGGTGTGGGGGTGTTATCGCAAGGATCGCGGCGGACTTTCCCATATCGATGATCCCAACCTGCACCTGGTGCGATGGGATGTACACGAGGACATGCCCCATGACTTTCCGGACCATGCGGGTATTCCGGCCCGGCTTCACGTGCTGATCAATAATGCCGGGGTATACGGCGGCGCGGAGGGCGAGGACCAGTCCCTGGATCACGTCACACCCAAGGACATGCTGGAGACATTCGATATCAATTGTGTCTCCCCCCTGAGGGTGGTCAAGCTGCTGTGGCCCAGGGTGGCGCAGGCTGCGGGCGTCATCGCCAACATGAGTTCGAAGATGGGGTCTTCGGCGGATAACACCAGCGGCGGGTGCTATGCCTATCGCGCCTCCAAGGCGGCCCTGGTGATCGTCTCCAAGTCCATGGCCATGGACCTGCGCAATCAGGGCATCCGTGTCATTACCCTTCACCCGGGATGGGTGCGCACAGATATGACGGACCACTCCGGCCTGATTGACGTGGAGCAGTCCGTCGCCGGCCTGACAGCGGTAATCGAGCGGGCCGATGAGTATGAGCCCGGCGCGTTTGTCGCCTATGACGGCACCGTGATCCCCTACTGATCCACATCTGTAACATCTATTATATTATTGAATACTGATGCAAAGTTCGGCTGTTACTGTCTCCCGCCGCGGCGTTGTCGCGCCTTCGGAAACACTCCGGACGGTCGATATAGACATTCAATAAACCGGCTTATCTGAGGCGGTATGCGGTACCGGGGGCGTCAGGCCATTCGGGTCGCGAGGTGGCCATACCCTTGAAACACCCTCATATAGGCACGAGTCCGTCGACAGCGTGCTTCGAGACCCGCGTCGGATACCGGTGTGGTCATAGCCATTATTGGCGGCGGACATTGTTGGAGTAAGTGCCTTGACGGGTGAATCCCCCCTGAATCTGATCGTTGTCGAACAGGACACGACCGTGATATCGCGGCTGGAGTTGATATGCCGTGAGGCCGGGTACACCGTAAACGCGCTGCAGGCATCGACTCTGGACGGCTTGCGCGATGCACTGCACAGGCAGGCGTGGGATCTGATACTGACCGGGTCCCAATTGCCGGGTGTGAGCGTTGCTCAGGTGACGGCCGTGGCGGCGGAGAAAGACGGCGACGTGCCTGTGGTGGCGATCGCCCCGCCGGGGGATGATGCATCTATCACGCAAATCCTGCATGCCGGTGTGCGGGATGTGGCCGCCCTTGAACCCTATGATCGCTTATTACATATCATTAAGCGGGAATTGGCGGACCTCAGGGACCGTCGTGCGCTGAGACACTATAAGAAAATCCTGGGAGAATACGAACAGCGGCTGATGTATTTTCTCGGCCGTGCGGAGAAGCGGCAGGGGAAGACGAGCCCCGGTGAGCAAACCGGGGTGAAAATCGATACTGCTGTCCCCACCACCGTCGTGGAAAAAGCCATGCCGGCGGGCGCCGCCAAACAGCAAGTTTCAGTGCCTGCGGCGGAGACGGCGCTGCCTGCTCAAGGGGCGTCCGTCTCCACACGGTCTTCGTTTCTCGATGCCCTGTCACGGGAGCTCATCGGTCAATCCCCGCGTCCCGGCCACCAGGCGGTACTCTACATAGAACTGGATAAAGGCGTCATGCCGGCGGAGTCATGGGACCAGGCGGCGGTACAGGATTTCACGGGCAGCGTCGAGACGCTGCTGCGCAATACGCTCGGCGCCCCGTATCTGATGACCCGTTATGACGACTTTGTGTTTATTGTCCTGATCAGCCACGGGGAACGGCAAGGTCTGGTCAAGACGGCTCATAGTGTCAAGCAGGCAATCGAGAGCAGCGCTTTTCAAGTCGGCGGCCGGGAGATAAACGCTGTGTGCAGTATCGGGGCGTGCCTCGTCGATCAACATTCGCGTCGTGCCAGCGGTCTGATTGCAAACGCCAAGGCGGCGTGTGATAAGGCCACGGCCGCGGGCGGTAAACGGATAGTCTTTACCGGCCGGACACCCGTGGCGGCGCCGTCCGTAACCCCCGTGCGGGCGCCCGCGGCGGGAGGGTGGGCGGACCGTCTTCAGGCCGCACTGAACGCAGACCGTTTCAGACTGGTGTTCCAGCCGGTCATTCATTTCCACGCCGAGCCCACGGAGACCTATGAAATCCTGCTGCGCATGATTGATGAGCGGGGCGGTGAGATCATGCCGGGCACGTTTATACCCAAGGCCGAAGAGAGCGGAATGATGCAAGACATTGACCGGTGGGTGGTCAAGACCGCCGCCGCGGCCCTGCAGCAGCGCCGCGAAACGGGATATAACACCCGTCTGTTCGTCAAATTATCCGCCGCTTCCGTGGACAGCCAGGACTTCCCGTCATGGTTGGAGGAGATGCTCAAGCTCATGCGGCTCCCGGCGGAGAGCCTTGTGTTTCAGTTCAGCGAACCCATGA
>Ga0316583_10000200_pt1 | contig 15683 bp, 8 predicted proteins | sample J_170502JBrBrA_D_FD_204513 | JGI IMG/M metagenome (GOLD analysis project Ga0316583, IMG submission 204513) | Rhizosphere microbial communities from salt marsh grasses in Alabama, United States - J_170502JBrBrA | ecosystem: Host-associated > Plants > Roots > Rhizosphere | place: USA: Alabama... | reverse complement strand
GATGTGCGGCACGGCGTCGCGCTTGAGCTCCACTACGATGCGCATGCCCTCACGATCGGACTCGTCGCGCAGGTCGCGGATGTCCAGGACCTTCTTGTCCCTCACGAGCTGGGCGATCTGCTCGATGAGCCGGGACTTGTTCACCATGAACGGGATCTCGGTGATGACGATCCGCTCGCTGTTGGCGTCCACCTGCTCGATATCGGCGCGCGCGCGCATGACGATGCGCCCGCGCCCGGTGCGGTAGGCGTCCCGGATCCCGTCTCGCCCGCAGACGAAGCCGCCCGTAGGGAAGTCGGGCCCCCGGACGATGGCCTCGAGCTGCTCCTGGGACAGGTCGGGGTCTTCCACCAGGGCGGTGGTGGCCGCCACGATCTCCCGCAGGTTGTGCGGCGGGATGTTCGTGGCCATGCCCACCGCGATGCCCGACGAGCCGTTCACGAGCAGGTTGGGCACCTTGGCCGGCAGGACCGTGGGCTCCGGGATACGCCCGTCGAAGTTCGGGGTGAACCGGATGGTGTCCTTGTCGATGTCCGCCAGCAGCTCCATGGCAAGAGCCGTAAGGCGGGCTTCCGTGTACCGGTAGGCCGCCGCGGAGTCCCCGTCGATGGAGCCGAAGTTGCCCTGGCCGTCCACCAGCGGATAGCGCAGCGAGAAGTCCTGCACCATGCGCACCAGCGAATCGTAGACCGCCGCGTCGCCATGGGGATGGAACTTGCCGAGAACCTCACCCACCACGGTGGCGCTCTTCTTGAACGCACGTCCGGGGGTGAGCCCGAGCTCGCTCATGGCGTACAGTATGCGCCGGTGCACGGGCTTGAGGCCGTCCCGCACGTCGGGGAGCGCGCGCTGAACGATGACGCTCATCGAGTAGTCGATGAACGACTCCCTCATCTCGTCCTCGAGGAAGCGCGTCAGCACCTGCTCGCCACCGTTTCCGTTGAGATCGAGCTCGTCTGCCATGCTCAGCAGCCCAGTCCTTCTCGGGTGATTTCCGCCCGCAGCGGCTCGCTCCGCTGCAGGCATCTACGTGCGCACCCTCCGGAAGGAGGGCGCGTCAGCTTCGAACAGAGAGACCCACCCGGCCGCACGGGCCTGTTCCCGCCCCCGCGCGCACCGATGGGACGAGCGCCCCTCACGCCACCGCCCCCGCTGCCGGGATGCCCACCGCCTGGCGAAGCGGGGAAACGTGGAGCAGGGCCGCCGCCACGCACGCACCGGCACCGGTCTTCGGCCTGCTCGGGATCGGGGAGATCGCCTCGGTGGAGAGCCCGAGGCCGATCGGGATGAGGGCCAGGGAGATGAATGCCAGCTTTCGGCGCAAGCTCGTCCTCTCGGCGGTCCCCGGGGCAGGGTTACGGAGCCGGATGCGGCGCGTCCTCAAACACGTCGAGCGCCCCGAGTGCCGGGGCTCTCCGGGGCGCTCCTTAGAGGTTGAAAAATAACCCTTCAGGCCACCGTTACGAAGTGCTGGAGCTCCCGCAGACCCCCTGCCCGCAGGACCTCCCTGAGCCGGCTCCGGGCCCCCGCCTGGCCGACGGCCGCGAGGTGCAGGCCGCCCCGCGTCGCCAGCCCGGTCTCCGTGTCCACCACCGGGGCGCCGTACACCTGCTGGCCGATCTTCCGGGGATCCACGTCCACGAAGGCCAGAACGGGCGTCCCCACGGCGAGCAGGGCCCGGGCGAACGCCTTGCCCACCGGGCCGGCGCCCCAGATCACCGCCCCCTTCCGGCCCCGCAGAAGCGTGCGCCGCAGGTAGTGCACCTTGCAGCGTACGAAGGCGTCCGGCCCGTATGCCGGGTGCCTCCGGTGCAGGCGCCCGTCCCGCTCCCGCCAGCGCAGGAGGACCTCCGGGAGGCGGGCCAGACGTCCGCCGGCTTCCCAGAGCCGCAGGATCAGGTCGTAGTCCTCGGCCCACCCGGGGTCCCGGTAGCCCCCCGCCGCCTCCACCGCGTCGGCGCGCAGGAAGAACGTGGGGTGGGGCAGCGGGCACTCCACGAACAGCTCGCGCTCCAGCTCCTCGGGGGTCAGGGGCTGGTTCAGCCACGCCTCGTAGCGGCGGGCGCCGTCCCGCACCTCGCTTCGTGGGAAGTACCTCACGCCCGTCCCACAGGCGGCCAGGACCGGATCGGCTTCCATGAGGGCATGCTGTCGCTGGAACCTGGTGGGGGCGCAGACGTCGTCCGCGTCCATGCGGGCGAGCCAGGTCCCGGCCGCCACACTGCGGGCAAGCTCCAGCGCGGCGACGATGCCGGCGGCCTCCTGGCGCAGCACCCGGACGCGGCGGTCGCGTCCGGCCCACTCGGAGAGGACCTCCGGAGTGCCGTCGGTGGAGCCGTCGTCCACGACCAGCACCTCGAAGTCGGGATCGGTCTGTGCCTCCAGGGACGCGATGGCGTCGCCGATCCAGGGCCCGCCGTCGCGGACGGGGAGCAGGACCGAGGTCGGGGGCGCGGCGCTCAGCGACTCAGGACCCCATCCGTGCAGCTACGCGGGCGGCCCGCTTGCGCCGGATGAAATCCGACATGTGGGCGCCGTACGCGTCCACGAAGTCCTCCATGCAGTCCGATCCCCGGATCGTCCCTCGGCACGTGGGCGCGCCGCATGCACACTCGAACGCGAGCATGTGCTCGTCGTAGAACGTGGCGTACTCGAGGGTGATCTCCTCACCGGCGAAGATGGGGCGGCGGGCCACCACGTCGAGTCCCTCCAGCCACGCCGAAGGATCGCACGAGTGGTTCAGCGGGCGCCACGCCTCGGGGTCTTCGCTCCAGGTCACCCATACCTCGTCGGTGAGGGGCCATGCATAGCGCGCGAACCAGTCCCGGTGGAGTGCGTTCCAGGTCGCCTCCACGTGGGAGCGCGTGACCAGGTGGTGAGCCTGCTCCTCGAAGGTGATGATCCGCTCACCGGGGTCGATGCTCCGGGTGGCGAAGATGCCGTAGTCGCCACCGGGTCGCGGAAGCACCCGCCAGCTCCGGTCGCGCCCCCGGTGTCTCTGCAGCGCCGCGTCCACGACCTGGCGCGTGAAGCCCATGTGGCCGGCCGAGTCGTTCAGGAGGATCAGGTCCGCGCTCCCCGGGTCCGTGGGCGGATAGTAGATCCCGCAGTTCGGGTTGATCTCCAGCATGAACGTCCGGCCGCTGGCGTCCACGCGCAGATCGCAGCGGCCGTAGCTCGAGCCTCGCATGCCCAGGAAGAAGCGCGACGCCGCGTCCCGGAGGCGGGCGTCCAGCTCCGGGTCCGCCACCGGAATGGCCTCGAGGCCGTCGTAGTTGACCCACTTGAGGGCGTAGTGCTTGAACGACTCCCCCTCGGGAAATCGGTACTCGATGGGTTGGTAGGCGGTGGGATGCCCCGGGTCGTCGGGGTTCTCCGCCACCAGCACGGTGCATTCCTTCCCCTCGATGAACTCCTCGATGAGCGCCGCACCGTAATGCTGGATCATCTCCCCGGCGCGCTCGTGGAGCTGTTCGGGCGTCTCCACGCGCGAGTGCTCGGTGAGGCCGTTGCTGGCGTAGCTGCTGGGATGCTTCACGAAGAGCGGGAAGGTCAGCACCCGGGCCGCGTGGTGGACCTCGGCTTCGGTACGCGCGATAACGTACTCGGGCGTGTCGATGTTCCAGGCGCGGCATACACGCTTCATGGCTTCGCGCGACGGCTCGTAGAACTCGCTGGTCGCGCCGGTGAAGGGCACGTCCAGCCACTCCAGCGTCTGCACGACCTCGATTCCGACGCGGCCTTCGTCCCAGGCGCCGTCACATAGGTTGAAGTACAGGTCGTACCCCTCCCGTGACGCCTCCAGGATCTGCGCGACCGCCGATTCCTTCTCCAGGGTGAGCAGGTCCCACTCGGCCTCGGGATAGAAGGGCCGGGGATCGCAGGGCCAGTCGTCGTCTGGGAACGGATCGAGGCTCAGGTCCTGGTCCGTCAGCAGGCAGATGCGCATCGCGCTTGTGCTCGGCGAAGAGGCTGGGTGTTCACGTGATCGATGTATGATCGGACAAAACACGCCGCATCGCTACACTCTTGATACGCCTCGTCACGCTATGCGATGCCGAGGAGCTCACGCAGATATCGACCCGTGTGACTCTCGGGGACCGTCGCCACCGTCTCGGGTCGTCCCATGGCCACCACTTCGCCACCTCGTTGGCCGGCCCCGGGACCCAGATCCACGATCCAATCCGCCACCTTGATCACGTCCAGGTTGTGCTCGATGACCAGGACGGTGTTGCCCGCCTCCACCAGGCGGGCGAGCACGTCCAGCAGCTTCTTCACGTCCTCGCCGGAGAGTCCGGTGGTGGGCTCGTCCAGGATGTAGAGCTTGTGGCCTCTGGTGCCGGCGGCGCCCGCCAGCTCCCGGGCGATCTTCAGCCGTTGGGCCTCGCCGCCGGAGAGCGTGGTGGCGGGCTGGCCCAGGCGCAGATACCCGAGGCCCACCTGCTGGAGCTGCCACAGCGTCTTGCCGAGCTTCGCCTCGCGGATGAAGAAGCGGATGGCCTCGTCCACGGTGAGCTGGAGCAGCTCGTGGACGTTCTTGCCACGGTACTTCACGTCCAGAAGCTCGCGCTTGTAGCGCGTCCCGGCACATACCTCGCACGGCACGTACACGTCGGCCATGAAGACCATCTCGATCTCCACGTGTCCGGCGCCCTTGCACGCCTCGCACCGACCGCCGGAGACGTTGAACGAGAAATGGCCGGCACCGTACCCGCGCTGTCTCGCCACCGGCTGGTCCGCCAGGATGCGGCGCACCTCGTCCCACGCCTTGATGTAGGTCACCGGATTCGAGCGGGGCGTGCGGCCGATGGGCGACTGGTCCACCAGCACCACGTCGTCCAGGTGCGAGAGCCCCTCCAGGGCCTCGTACCGGCCCACCACCTCGCCCAGGTGCTCCTTGGCGGTGGTGGTGCCGGCCAGCTCCCGCTCCGCCGCGCGGTAGAGCACATCGTGGACGAGGGTGCTCTTGCCCGACCCCGAGACACCCGTGACCACAGTGAAGGTGCCCAGCGGTATCTCCATGTCGACGCCCCGGAGGTTGTGCTGGCGTGCGCCTCTCAGGACCAGGCCGGGTCCGTTCACGCGACGGCGCTTCGACGGGGTCTCGACGACGGTGCGGCCGGACAGGTAGCGGCCCGTGGCGGTGTCCCGGGCGGGGAGGTCCCCGGGCGTGCCCTCGTACACCACCTCGCCACCGCGCTCGCCGGAGCCGGGGCCGAGCTCGACGACGTGGTCCGCCGCCATGATCGCCTGGGGATCGTGCTCCACCACCACCACCGTGTTGCCGGCAGCGCGCAGACGCAGGAGGAGATCCAGGAGCGCTCCGGTGTCCCGGGGATGCAGCCCGATGGTGGGCTCGTCCAGCACGTAGAGCGTGTCGACGAGCTGGGAGCCCAGGGAGTTGGCCAGACTGATCCGCTGCGCCTCGCCGCCGGAGAGCGTCCGCGTCTGGCGGGAGAGCGTGAGATATCCCAGACCGACATCCACCAGGAACGACAGGCGCGCCTCGGCTTCCCGCAGGATGGTCGCCGCGATCTGCCGCTCCATCTCCGTGAGCTCCAGACCGCGGATCCAGGGAAGCAGCTCCTCCAGGGGCATCTCGCCGATGTCCGCGATGGTGCGGTCGGCCACCGTCACCCACAGGGCCTCGGCGCGGATGCGGGCGCCGTGGCACTCCCTGCAGGTCTGCGGGCTCTGATAGTGCCGCAGGAAGACCCGGATATACTGCTTGTACCGTTTCCGCTCCCGGGAGACCAGGAAGGGGATGACCCCCCTGAAGCCCTTCGTGCCGTGGAGCACCGCATCGCGGAACCGTGCCGGCAGCTCGGCCCAGGGTGTGTACAGCGACGCCTTCCGATCCTTCGCGAAGGACCGGAGCTTCTCGCGCTCCCGGCGATAGCGGGGCTTCTCCCACGGGTCCACCGCTCCGTCGGCGAGGGAGCGCGTCGGGTTGGGGATGATGAGGCCCTCGTCGTACTCCAGCGTGGCGCCGAAGCCCGTGCACAGGGGGCAGGTGCCGTAGGGGTTGTTGAACGAGAAGAGCTGCGGCGTGGGATCCAGGAAGGCGACGTCCGGATGGTCCGGGCACCGGAAGCGCTCGGTGAAGCGGAGACGGTCGGTCCCGTCCCCTACCAGCACCACGGCCTCCCCCTCCCCCTCGGCGAAGCACGTGCCCAGCGAGTCGGCCAGCCGGTCCCGGAGCTCGGGACCCACCTTCAGGCGGTCCACCACCACCAGCACCTCATCCACGTTCGCCAGGTCGACGCCCAGCTCCGCGATCTCCGTCGCCCCGGGATCGGCGAGGTCCAGCGTCCGCCCCGCCGCCAGCACGCGTACGAAGCCCATGGAGCGCAGGTTGTCCACCACGAGCCGGTGGGTGACCCGCCCGCTCAGCGGGAGCGGAAAGCCCACCTGGATGCGTGTGCCGTCCGGCAGCTCCAGCGTGCGGTCCACCGCCCCGCTCACCGTGTCGGGCTTCACGCGCCTGCCGCATTCCGGGCAATGGGTGTGGCCCACACGCGACCAGAGCAGACGGAGGTAGTCGTGCACCTCGGTGGCCGTGCCCACGGTCGAGCGGCTGGTCTTCGTGGGGTTCTTCTGCTCGATGGCCACCGCGGGAGAGATCCCGTCCACGTGGTCGACGGCGGGCTTCTCCATCCGCTCCAGGAACTGCTTGGCGTACGTGGAGAGCGACTCCACGTACCGGCGCTGTCCCTCGGCGAAGAGGGTGTCCAGGGCGAGGGAGCTCTTGCCCGAGCCGGAGGGGCCCGTGATGACGGTGAGCCGGCGCCGGGGAAGATCCAGGTCGAGGTTCTTGAGGTTGTGCTGGCGCGCGCCGCGGATGCGGATGGGCTCGTCCGTCATGCGGTGGATGATAGCGCCCGATGAGACGAGCGGTAGCCGGAGCCCTACTCCTCTCGCAGCGCGTCCGACGGATCCAGGGCCGCCGCACGCCTCGCTGGCAGCCAGCACGACAGCGCCGCGATCCCCAGGAACACGACGGCGATGGCCGCGAACGTGGTCGGATCCGTCGGCGCGACGCCGACGAGCATGCTCCGCATGGCACCGGTGAGGAGGAAGGCCGCCAGCAAGCCGAGCACCAGACCCACCGCGCCCAGCCGCATGCCCTCGCCCACCATCTGCCGGAAGATGCGCTCCTTCGATGCGCCGAACGCCATGCGCACGCCCACCTCGGCGGTGCGCTGGCGCACGATGGTGGAGAGCACGCCGAAGAGCCCCACGGCCGCCAGGATCAGGGAGATGATCGCGAAGGTGCCGACGAGCACCAGGGAGAAGCGCGTCGGTGCGCGCGCCTGGTCCAGGAAGTCGCTCATGGGCCGCATGTTCATGACGGGCATGGACGGGTCGATCTCCCTGGCGACGGAGCGGACCTCCGCGCCCAGTGCCGCCGGGTCGCCCCCGGTGCGCACCACCCAGGTGCCTGCGGCCCGGTGGTTGAACTGCCCGTTCACGAAATAGAGCTGCTCGCGGCCGTCGTCGGCGGGGGAGTCCGTGCGCTCCTGGTCCACCACGCCGATGATGTTCACCAGCTCCGGGGTGTCGCCCCGGTAGCGGACGTACAGGTGCTTGCCGACGGCCGACGCGAGGGGCGCTCCGGGAAACGCCTTCCGAGCGAGAACCCTGTCGATGACCACCGACGGCGACGTGGGCGTGTTGTCGTCCTCCGTGAACGTCCGCCCGGCGAGGACCTTGGTCTGCATCACCTCGAAGTAGCCGGGAATCACCACGTAGAAGTACGCCTGCTGGAACGCCTCGGGATCGTTGACGGCCGACTCCGGGCCCCACCGACAGAGCGCGTTGGCACCGCTGAACGGCACGGCCAGCGTCGCGGTGACGCCGGTGACCCCGGGAAGCGCCGCCAGCCGCTGTCGCATGGTGCTCATGAACGTCTGCTGGGCCTGGGGCGAGCCCGCCTGGCGGTCGCGCGCGTTGAAGGTGAGCAGCCCCGCGGGCTGGAAGCCCGGGTTCGCACGCGTCATCGTGGCGAAGCTCCGCAACATCAGGCCGCTGCCCACGAGGAGCACGAACGCGAGGGCGACCTCGACGATGACCACGCTGTTGCGCAGCACCCGCCCCCCGCCCAGCTCCGACGTGCGGCCGCTGGAGCGGAGCACGCCCACGATGTCCGGACGCGACGCGCGCAGCGCCGGCACGACGCCGAATATCACCGCCGCCGCCGCGCCGGCCAGAACGGTGAACCCGAGCACGGTGGGATCGATGGACACCCCACCGACGGTGGGCAGGTCCTGCGGGCCGATGGCGACGAGCACCTTCACGCCCAGCATCGCCAGGCCGATTCCCAGCACCGCCCCGCCTCCGGAGAGCAGGAGGGCCTCGACGAGCATCTGTCGCACGAGCCGCCCACGGCTCCCTCCCAGGGCCGCCCTCACAGCCAGCTCGCGCTCGCGCCGCGAGGTGCGCACCAGCAGGAGGTTCGCCACGTTGGCGCAGGCGATGAGGAGCACGAACGTGACTCCTCCCATGAGCGCGAGGATCGCCGGGCGCACGTCGGCGACGAGCTCTTGTCGCATGGGCTCGACCCGCAGGCGCAGTCCGGCGGTCTTCGTGATGGGCGTCTCCGCCTTCAGTGCGTCGGCGATGGTGTTCATCTGCGTCCGCGCCGCGGCCAGCGTGACGCCGGCCTTGAGGCGCGCCATCGAGCGGAACGCCACGTTGATGTGCGACCCCGCCGCCCAGTCGACGCGAGCGGCCAGGTAGACATCGGGGCTCCGGTTCACCCTGAAGCTCGGCGGGAAGACCAGCACGAGGCCCGGTGGTGCCACGCCGACGACCTCGGCGCGACCGAAGGGGAGGTCGATCATGCGGCCCACGACGCTGCGGTCCCCTCCGTAGTGGCTCTGCCAGTACCCGTACCCCAGGATCACCATGGAAGGCGGCGGGGCGGCGGGAGCCTGGGCCGCGCCTCCCGGGCCGGTGTTGCGCGGGGGCGGCGTGCCGTCGGCGTCGATGAAGTCGCGCCCGGCGATCACCTGCGCACCGAGCACCGACAGCAGGTTCGTGGTGGATGCCACACCGCTGATCATCTCGGCCCGGCCGTTCTCGTCCATCATGGGGACATTGAACGACTGCAGGGCGGCGATGCCGGAGAAGAGAGTGCCCCCGTCCCGTATCTCCGCGACGTCGCCGGGGGCCAACGGGAAGTCCTTCACGTTCCGCGCGACCATGTCCGACGTGATGATGACCAGGCGGTCGGGGTTCGCGTACGGGAGCGGCCGAAGGAGCACGGCGTTCAGGACGCTGAAGATCGCGGTGCTCGCTCCGATCCCCAGGGCCAGTGTCACCAGGGCCGTCACCGTGAAGCCCGGGTTGCTCCGTAGCGAGCGGAGGCCGTGCGTGAGGTCGCGAGGCAGAATGGACACCGTACGCTCCCGGGGGGAGGGGGGAGAGCGCTGCGACGACCCTCTATTATGGTTGCCCCGAACCCGGGTCAAGCGTTACGTGGTCGTGGCCCACGGAGGCTCCGACGCGACGAGGAGCCGCCGCCGGTTTCCCCCCGCTCCCGTCCGGAACACCCCATGAGCCCCTTTCCCCGCCCCGACTACGAGCCCCTGAGGCGATATCACTTCGACCGCACGCCGGTGGCGCTGGACGTGAGCGACAACACCAACCAGTGGGGTGCGCACCCCGCAGCCCTCGAGGTCGCCCGGCGCGCCGACGACAACGCCCTGGCCCGCTACCCGGACCTCTATGCGGACGACCTGCGCGCAGCGGCAGCGGCCCATCTGGGGGTTCCCGAGGCGTGCATCGCCACGGGATGCGGGTCCGACGACATCCTGGACTGTGCGTACCGCGCCTGCGCCGGAGGCCCAGACGACTTCGTGGCCGCGGCGGTACCCACATTTCCCATGGGCCTCCAGCTGGCACGGATGAACGGCATGGGTGCACGCTCCGTTCCCTGGGCGGACGCCCTGGCGGATCCGCGACGCCTCCTCGAGGGGGGACCCGTGCTGGTCTACGTCTGCAGGCCCAACAATCCCACGGGGCACCTGGCTCCCGCGGAGTGGGTGGACGCGCTTCTCGAGGCGGCCGGAGAGGACGGTCCGCTGGTGATCCTGGACGAGGCCTACATCGACTTCGGCGGCGACTCCTTCGCCACCCGCGCCGTGGGGCGCACGCGCACGCTCGTATCCCGGACCATGTCCAAGGCCTTCGGGCTGGCCGGGCTCCGCGTGGGGTACGCCGCGGGCGCGCCCGAGACCATTCTGGAGGTGGAGAAGGCCCGGGGGCCGTACAAGGTCTCCCGCATGGCGTGCGCCGCCGCCGCCGTCGCTCTCGCCGACGCCGAGGGCTGGGTGGCCCGCACCGTCTCGGACTGCGTCGCCTGCCGGGAGAGAGCTCATGCGGCCCTCTCGGAGCGCGGTCTCGATCCCCTCCCGTCCCTGGCCAACTTCATCCTGTTCCGGGCCCCCAGCGGCGACGCCCGTGCCGATGCGCTGGGTATCCGTTCCCACGGTGTGGCGGTGCGTCCGTTCGTCGGAGAGTACCCCGACGGCACCGACGCGCTGCGTGTGACCATGGCCCCCTGGCCGCTCATGGAGCGCTTCCTGGATGCCCTGGACACCTTCCGCGGGAACCCGGGGCGTGGCCCCAACCAGGCCCTACCGGGGTAGGAGGTGGATGGGAAGCGGGGTCACTTCCCAGGTTCGGCACGACCGCAGAAAGGAGGCCGCCATGATTCACCTCGACCTCAACCGGCGCGACGCGGAGACGTTGAGGGCGGCTCTGGAGAGCTACCTCTCGGATCTTCGCATGGAGATCGCCGGCACCGACTCCATGGACTTCAGGGACAGCCTCAAGGGAACGAAGGCCACCCTGCGGAAGATCGCGGAGGAGCTGGCGTCTCAGGCGGAGCCCGGCCCGCAATAGCGGGAACGCCCTCCCGACGGCGCGGGTATGGACCGGGCCGCTGCGCTCGCGGCGGCCCGATTCACCTGGCCCCACCACATGGCTGAACCCGCGATCCAGCACGAAGAGGAAGCCCTGGGCAAGGCGTACGACGCCCGGCTCATGCGACGCCTCCTCTCCTATCTGCGCCCTTATCGGATCCAGGTCGTTGTGGCGGTCGCCCTGCTCATGCTGGGTTCCGCCGTGGAGGTCGTGGGCCCGTGGCTGACACAGCAGGTCATCGACAAGGCGATCCCCGCGAAGAACTTCCACCTGGTGGGCATGCTGGCACTGGGGTACGGGGGAGCGGTGCTGCTGGGGTTCGCCTTCCAGTACGGCCAGGGACTCCTCACGACCTGGCTCGGACAGAGCGTGATGTACGATCTCCGCAAGGAGATCTTCGCGCGCTTCCAGCGTCTCGACCTCGGCTTCTTCGACCGGAATCCGGTGGGGCGCCTGATGACGCGCATCACCAACGACGTCGAGACCCTCAACGAGCTGTTCAGCTCGGGCCTGGTGACGGTCTTCGGCGACATCTTCACGCTGCTGTTCATCGTCATCGCCATGCTGCGCATGGACTGGCGCCTGGCCCTGGTGGCGTTCAGCGTGCTGCCGCTGGTCTTCATCGCCGCCTTCCTGTTCCGGGCGAAGGTGCGCACCGCGTATCGCGACATCCGCGCGCGCCTCGCCCGCCTGAACGCCTTCCTGCACGAGCGCTTCACCGGGATCCGCGTCGTCCAGCTCTTCAATCGGGAAGACGCCGATCTGCGACGGCACAAGGAGCTCAACGCCGGCTATCTCGAGGCCCATCTCCGCTCCATCACGTACTACGCCCTCTTCTTCCCGGTCATCGAGTTCTTCACGGCCATCGCCCTGGCGCTGATCCTCTCGTACGGCGGCGTGCAGATGCTGCACGGGGCCGTCACGGTGGGTGTGGTGGCGGCGTTCCTCCAGTACGCGCGACGGTTCTTCCGCCCCATTCAGGACCTCTCGGAGAAGTACAACCTCCTGCAGAGCGCCATGGCCTCCTCCGAGCGGGTCTTCAAGCTCGTGGATCGAGAGGTGGATGTCCGCGATCCCTCGCACCCCGTCGAGCTTCCCGTCCCGACGCGCGGGGCCATAGAGTTCCGCGGCGTCTGGTTCGCCTACGGCACGGACGACGAGGGTGAGCCCGACTGGGTCCTGCGGGACGTGAGCTTCGGCGTCGCCCCCGGCGAGAAGGTGGCCATCGTGGGGCACACCGGCGCCGGGAAGACCACCATCATCAACCTGCTCACGCGCTTCTACGACGTGGGCCGGGGCCAGATCCTGCTGGACGGCGTGCCCATCCATCATCTCCGCCTGCGGGACCTGCGCGCGCGCATCGGTCTCGTGCTCCAGGACGTCTTCCTCTTCAGCCAGGACGTCTCCTACAACATCCGCCTCGGTGCCGGCGGGATCGACGACGATCGCATCCGCGCCGCGGCCCAGCGCGTGGGTGCGGCGCCCTTCATCGAGCGCCTCCCCCACGGGTACGCGCAGGCTCTGGGAGAGCGCGGCGCCACCATGTCCGTGGGCGAGCGTCAGCTCGTCAGCTTCGCCCGGGCGCTGGCCTTCGATCCGGAGATCCTGGTTCTGGACGAGGCTACCAGCTCGGTGGACTCGGAGATCGAGGCCCGCATCGAGGCGGCCACCGACGAGCTGCTGAAGGAGCGCACCTCGCTGGTCATCGCGCACAGGCTGTCCACCGTGCAGCATGCGGACCGCATCCTGGTGCTCCACCACGGCGAGCTCCGGGAGGAGGGTACGCACGAGGAGCTCCTGGCGAAGGGCGGGCTGTACGCCCGCCTCCACGAGCTGCAGTTCGCTCCCGCGGTGGTCTGAGGCGGACGCGGCGTCGCGCGACACCGTGCAACGCTGCGGGACGCTGCGGGACGCTGCGGGACGCTGCGGGACGCTGCGGGACGCTGCGGGACGCTGCGGGACGCCTTGAGACGCCGTCACCCGAGGGCGGCGCGAGGCGCGCCCAACAGGGTGCTGAAAGAGGGGAGCACCCTGCTACCCCTGCGCCGGATCTTCCCCCTTCACGTCCTGCACCCTGAACGCCCGCGCCCACGAGCCCCGGGGCGTGTGGGGCGCCGGGATCGTGGAGGCGTTGCCGTCGCGGAGGGAGTGGTAGGCCGGGGACAGGATCTCGATGCCCGCCTCCGCCAGCGCGTCCTGGAGGTTCTCGTGCAGGCTCGAGTAGAGCGCGAGCATCCTCGCCGGCTGGTCGGTGTGGGCGTTCAGCTCGTAGGTGACGGCGTAGTCGCCGAGGGCCGTCTGCAACACGAAGGGCTCCGGCTCCGACAGGACGCCTTCGGTGCGTCGGGCGGCCTCCTTCATGGCCTCGTGGACCTCCCGCCACGGCGTATCGTAGCCGATGGTCACCGCCGTGTGCAGGATGATCCCGCCGTCCTGCGCCGTGGCGCTGTAGTTCACGATGTGGCTTCCCAGCACCATGGAGTTCGGGATGGTGATCTCCACGTTCTTCGGCGTGCGCAGCCGTGTGACCAGCATGCCGCGCTGGACCACGTCCCCCACGGTATCGGAGATCTTCACGCGGTCCCCCACCTTGAAGGGCCGCATGTAGATCATGACCACGCCGCCGACGACGTTGGACACCGCTCCCGCCGACCCGAACGTGACGAGGAGCCCGAGGAACGCGGCCACACCCCTGAAGGCCGTCGAATTGCTGTTGGGCAGATACGGCCAGATGAGGATCACCGCGAACGCGAGTGCCAGCACGCGGAAGATCTGGAACGTCGGCTGCGCCCAGTCGGAATAGAACCCCGGAAGGCGGATGGCGCCGCTTTCCAGCGCGTTGAAGACCAGGTGCACCACCCGCAACACGTAGTAGGTGAGCACCCCGATGACGGCGATGTAGAAGAGGTTGGGCAGGTACCCTATGACCGCGAGGAGCGCCACTCGCGTGGGTTCCCACGTCAGCGCGACGATGCGCCGCGCCACGATGCGCGTGGGCGGGAAGAAGCTGAAGACCAGCACACCGTACACGAAGACCACAAGCGCCGTCACCAGGAGCCTCGAGAGCCGGACGGCGCTCAGGAGGACGGCCTGGATGCGCTCGCCCGAGACGAGGACCAGTCCCTGGAAGCGCACGTCGCGGAGCTTGCTCTCCTGGATGCCGCGGATGCGGCGATAGAGGCGGGGGTACCAGCGGGCCATGAGCCGGAGGAGCCAGTACAGCACCAGCGTGGCCAGCGCGGTCTTCAGCAGGCCCAGCAGGAGGTCGCGGATGTTGCGCGTCAGGAGTGGCGCGCGCAGCCCCGATCTCACCATGGCGGCCATGGCCATGCCCGCCGCGTCCAGGCTCGCGCCCCGGCCCACCGCGTCCTGGCCCGTCACCGTGCCGACGACGACGTCGCCGGCCCACACCTCGACCCGCCCGTCTTCCTTCACGATCCGGACGCGAGCCGTGTCGACTCCGTCGTAACGGAGGTTCCGGATGCGCTCGGCCATTCCGGCGGCGCGTTCCTCCACCGAGAAGGGACCCAGCGCACCATACAGGAAGCCCAACGTGTCCCCCCGCACCACCACCGCCGCGCTGTCCGGGCGGCGCGAGGCCAGGGTGTCCGCGGCAGGCAGGGAGGCTCGAGGCCGCGTCGCCTGAGCGCACACCTCCCCCGGAAAAGCCGCGGCGAGAAGGGCAGCGCCGGCGAGGGTCACCATGAAGGTGGCGGAGCGCATGGGCTGAAAGCTACGCTCCCCGCCGCCCCTACGGCACCCTTCGCGCTTTCCGAATTCCACGTCCGGATTCCGGTGGCCTCGCCGGACCCTGTGCCGCCATGTTGTCCCCATGGACACCCACACACTGCCCCCGCGCCCCGAGATGCTGCGCGCCTTCACGCGGAAGGATCCCGCCTACGAGGGAGTCTTCCTGACGGCGGTGCGCACCACGGGGATCTTCTGCCGCCCCACGTGCCCGGCTCGCAGGCCCCGGCCGGACAACGTGGAGTTCTTCGCCACCTCCGCCGAAGCCCTTCTGGCCGGATACCGTCCCTGCCGGCGCTGCCGTCCCATGGAGCCGGTGGGCCGGACGCCGCGCTGGCTCGCGGGGCTTCTCCGGGAGGTCGAGCGTGATCCCGCCCGGCGCTGGCGCGACCCCGACCTCCGGGCGCTGGGTCTCGATCCCTCGCGTGTACGCCGCTGGTTCAAGGCACACCACGGCATGACGTTCCACGCCTACTCCCGGGCGCGGCGTCTGGGCACCGCGCTGGGGAGGATCCGCCAGGGTGATGCCGTGACCCCCTCGGCCTTCGACGCGGGCTACGACTCGTTGAGTGGATTCAACGAGGCGTTCCAGAAGCTCGCCGGCTCGTCGCCCACCGCGGCCGCCGCCCGCGGAGAGACGGTGAGCGTGACGCGTATTCCCACGCCGCTGGGTCCCATGGTGGCCGCCGCCACCGAGAAGGCCCTCTGCCTCCTCGAGTTCGCGGACCGGAAGATGCTGCCGACGCAGCTCGGCCGACTCGGCCGCTACGTCCCGGGCGTGCTCACGCCGGGGGACAACGAGGTGCTGCGACGCGTGGGCGGACAGCTCGAGGAGTACTTCGCCGGATCACGGCGCACCTTCGACGTCCCGCTGCGCACGCCGGGCACGCCGTTCCAGGAGCGGGTCTGGAGAGAGCTACGGAAGATCCCCGCAGGGGAGACGATCAGCTACGGCGTCCTGGCCCGGCGCATCGGCCGGCCCGGCGCGGTCCGCGCGGTGGGCAGGG
>Ga0316583_10000198_pt1 | contig 15725 bp, 14 predicted proteins | sample J_170502JBrBrA_D_FD_204513 | JGI IMG/M metagenome (GOLD analysis project Ga0316583, IMG submission 204513) | Rhizosphere microbial communities from salt marsh grasses in Alabama, United States - J_170502JBrBrA | ecosystem: Host-associated > Plants > Roots > Rhizosphere | place: USA: Alabama... | reverse complement strand
TCAAACAGATTAAGATCAGGTTTGGGCTTAGGAATATTTTTCCCGATAACGGGCTTTAATTTTAAATTAAGTTCGATCAAAATATCCTCTGCATCTTTTATTAACTTTGCATTACATCTTTGTATCAGTGCATTTGTGCCCTCAGATTGTTTTACCCCCAAATTGCCCGGAATGGCAAATACCTCCCGGTTTTGGTCCAGAGCAAATTGAGCTGTAAGTAAAGCACCTCCGGTTGCGCCGGATTCAACTACAACGCAACCAAGTGATAGCCCAGAGATAATCCTATTTCGCTGTGGAAAATTTCCTGCGTCAGGCGGGGTATCCAAATTATATTCAGAAAAAATAATCCCTTTTTCTGAAATTTCATCAAAAAGTTTTCTATTCTCCGGCGGGTAAATTATATTTAATCCTGAGCCAATAACTGAGATAGTCCGGCAATTTGATTTTAGTGCTGATGCGTGCGCAACCGAATCAATGCCTCGAGCTAATCCGCTAACTATTGTAATATTTTGAGAAGCTAATTCAGATGTGATTCTTTGTGCCTGAATTTTTCCATACTCGGTAGGATTTCTTGTCCCCACAATTGCGACTGAATATTTATCTGATTCAGATATTTCCCCTTTATAATAAAGAAGTAACGGAGGATCATAAATATTTTTTAGTAATTCAGGGTAGTCAGTATCCCAGAGCGAAGTAATTTTAATATTGAGATCATTTATCCGATCAAGTTCTCTTTTTGTTTCTTCTTCAACTTTATTTTTATTCTTAATAGTCCTTATTATTCTATTAACCAATATTTTATTTATTTTATCCGTTTCAATTAAATCTTTTTCAGTTGCGCTTACAACATCCTGGGCAGATCCAAATTTTTTAAGGAGGTTCTTAATTTTACCCGGACCGATACCTTCAATTGAAAGAAGTAAATTGAGATTGGTTAATTCTTCAAGACTAAGTTTGGTCAAAACGAATTTTTATGATTTAATTAAAAATGTAAAGAGGAATCACTTCACTTCTATTTTATCGACAACGGCAACAATCATTGTATGTACAGGGGCTTTATTGTGTCCTAATATTTGTTTGACAGCTGCTCCTTCCTGGACAACAAGAACAGTGTCCCCAATTCCGGAGTCAACCAGGTCTAAAGCAATAAAATCATTTTTGCCAATGAATTTTCCGTTGAGCCCTATTTTCTGGGCAATTAAAAGTTTGTGTCCTTTTAGATATTGATTTTTTTGAGTGGAAATTACATTCCCCTTAACTTTTGCCAGTAGCAATGTCGTTTTCCTTTGAATCTTCCATACTGTTTTTCTTACGATAAAAAATAGAAGTAGGAATAACAATTGTATAGCCGAAAACCAAAACAATCGGCGAAATTACTAATGATACAAAACTATTCCACGGTCCTATTGACATTAAATAGAAGCCAAGGATAATAAGTGCAATTCCGGCAAAGAGCAAATAATAATTATTTCTTTCCCAATAGATATTGAATGGTGAAGTAAAAACTTTTTTTGAGCCGTGATTATGTTTCTTTTTTGCTTTTTTTGGCATTTAATTTTCCTCATAATAATAAAAAGCCCAGTGATAGGGATACCACCGGGCTTGACCCATTAATATCAAAGGGCAGGGGAGAACCCTTTGAAAGGATCAAAACTAATATATACTATACGATTAGATTTGTCAAGAGCTTTATCAATCATTTATTGATTTGATAGACTATTTTTCTTATAGTATCAAATTGCAGGTATGGATATTCTTCCCTGATTACATCGATCGCGTCACCTGCACTTACTTTAGTAGCTCTGAGTTGCTTGAATTTTTTCCTTATCTGATAATCCCTTACTGATTTTTCGTCGATCAGACCATGCGAGTTCAATAATTCGTAAATATCGTCGCTGATCAGGTCATTCAGAGGATTGTCAATTTTTGCTTTAATCGTATTCATAACACCATCCTTTTTTAATGTTTACATGTCCCTGAAATAGTATCATTAGGCTTATAGACTCTGTTCCTCCGAAAATTGTTCCCTAATTAAACAAAAATACTGCCGCTAAAATTCCTCAAATTATTTCGGCTAGTACAAATATACCAAACTGTCAAAAATCAACATATTTGTGAACAACAAGCAATAAAACATGCTTAAACGTTAAGATATCAAATTTTTTTGCAAAGTCAACTATGGGGCAAAGGAGTTATTATAACAAAAGCTGGAAAATATTGTATTTTTGAAATTAGAATTATTATTCTGAAAATTATTAGGAGAATTGATTTTTCCATAAAATTTTATGAAATATGCTGAAGTTGATAGTTAGTGATTGGATTGATTATCACGTTTCTTTAGATGCTTCAAGAGAGTTTGAAAAAGCTATAATCGAACTGTCACAAAATGATATTATTATTAAGCACAGCTCAAAATTAATTTGTGCTTCATTCTATATACTATACCGGCTTCTAAAAAAAATAAAAATTTTTCGTTTTTTAAGCCTACTTATTTCAAAAGGCAAAAAAGATAAACCGGGTTATTTTGAAGTTTTGATGAGTGCAAATCTTCAACAATGCCTACCGTATTTTATTTCAAGCTCTTATAAAAGTTTTTATGTTTTTGATGCATGGGAAATGTCGCATAAAACATTAGTAGAATTTGCTAATGATTTTAAAGTTGATAATGTTTTTGTCAGTTCTTCGCAGGTTGCTGAAAAATTAAATTCCCTTGGCAGCAATTGCAAATTTCACTGGATACCTGAAGGCATAAATATTAAAGATTATAAATTTTATGAATTTCGTGAAAGGAATATTGATGCTATACAGATTGGCAGGAAATATGATGAGTATCATAATTTAATAGTTGATCAATTAAATAATTCCGGCAAAAAATATTTATTTGAAAAAAAGAAAGGTGAATTGATATTTCCGACAAGAGCAGATTTTATTAATGGGCTTGCATCTTCAAAGATATCAATTTGCTTCCCATCGAGTATAACCCATCCTAAGAGATCCGGACAAATTGAAACCCTCACTATTCGTTATCTGCAATCAATTGCATCCAAATGTATAATAGTAGGGCATGCACCCGATGAAATGATTAAAATATTTGGTTATAACCCTGTAATTGAAGCAGATATGATAAATCCCTTTGATCAGCTACTAAGCATATTAAAAAACTATGAGCAATATTTTCAATTAGTAGAAATGAATTATCAAAATCTATTGCGGCATCAATGGTCAAAAAGATGGGAGGAAATAAAGGAGATTATTTTCGCGTAGACTATCAGAATTTATGAACACGATTTCTTCTTTATTTTTAAATTCTTTAGTAACTTTCGCTTATATTTAACAGGAATTATAAAATATTGTTATGAATAATGATAATAGTAAAATAGATATTCTGGATTATATCTTAATAGTTTTTAAATGGAAAAAATTATTTATTATTTTAGGTGTTATAAGCTTTATAGTTGCATACCTTATGGTCTACTTTTTAATCTCCCCGAAGTATGACAGTTCAGCACTTATTATTCCTTCACAGCAAGAGAATCTAGGCGATCTTTCTTCAATTTTGAGAAGTATGAAAGGTTTTAGCAATCTTCCATTTGGTTTGAATAATGTTGCTCAAAATACTAGCAATGATATTGATAAATATAAGACTATTATCTATAGTAGAACAAATCTGGACAGTATTATCTACAAGTTTGGATTAATGGAGGATTATGGTCTTAAAAGCCTGGAGAAAACCGAAAAGGAATTGAAAGGAAATATTGACGCTAATGAAACTAAAGAAGATGCTTTTGTAATAAAAGTCCGTGCCAGCTCAAAAGAAAAAGCTGCTAAGATGGTTAATTATATTGTCGGAAGATTAAATCAAACGATGATCAACCTGAATGTTAGAAAGTCCAGAGATAATAGAATTTTTCTTGGGGACAGGTATAATGAAATTAAGAATAATTTGAAAAAAGCCGAGGATTCATTAAAACTTTTTCAAGAAAGAAGCGGGGTATTAGAAGCCGAGGATCAGGTAAAGGCAACTATAGAAGGATATGCCAAGATGGAAGCAGAACTTGCCGCAAAGCAAGTTCAGCTTTTGGTATTTAAAAAATTGTTTGGAGAAAGCGCACCTCAATTTAGAAACCAGCAGATAGAGGTTGAAGAATACAAAAAGAAATTAGAAGAACTACAAACAAGTGGACAAAAAAATGCACTTTTATTGCCTTTGAGTTCGTTACCGGAAAAGGCGACAAATTATTATCGATATTATAGAAATGTCAAAATTTATAATAGTATGCTTGAATTTATAGTCCCACTTTATGAGCAAGCCAAATTTGATGAGCAGAAAGAAATTCCAATCCTTCAGATAATTGATTATGGTGTTCCCCCGGAAAAAAGGTCTTACCCCCCAAGAATTTTGTTCGCTTTCATAATCACCTGTGCAGTTCTCCTTTTGGTTTATCTATTTTTGCTAATAAGTGAAATCTTGCAGAATTCTGGTAACCCTAAAGTTGCTTTGATAAAAAAAGAATTAAGATTTTTTAAACTCAAGAAAAGTAGCAATATACGTGCAGATTGAATGGAAAGATATTAATTCCGGAAATAGTTTGAATTATAAGGTCCTTCTTTCAGGTCTGCTGTTAATTATACCTCTGCTCTTTATACTTAATTTATTTAGTCTCAATACAAGAATAGTCTTAATTGTTCTGGGCTTACCTTTAATTGCAATCTTTCTCTTTAGTTTTAAGGCATTTAAATATTTATTTATCCTATCATTATTTACTAATTATTATTTGCTTGGACTTTATTTAACTGTTTTTATAGCCATTGGTTTTTTATTCTCCTTTTTACTAGCACATACACGATTTGAATATGGATTTTTCAAAACTCCACTTACCTTTCCTTTTTTAATTTATTTTATTTCAATCTTACCTTCTTTTTTAAACTCATCTAATGTTGTACTAAGTTTCTATAATTCTCTAAATCTCTTTGGTATTGCGATTTTGTTATTTGTATTTGGTCACGTAATAAATACATATCAGGAAATTAATAAAATCATATTATCATTTATAATTTTATGTCTTCTCGATGCTGTTGTAATAATAATATATAGCACAATCAGAAGTGGCAGAGAATATGGTCTGTCTGGAATTGTTTTTGTTGATTATAGTGCTATAGGTATTTTATTGTTATTGTTGTATATAGTTTTTCAGCGTCAGGCAAACATATTTTTAATTATTGGAAGCATTTTGATATTGCTTTCCGGCCTAATATTTACACAGACAAGAAATTCGTTTATTTCCCTTTTATTGACAAGCTTATCAATTTTCGCATATATGATATTCTCTAAAAATAAGTTCCATATACCTAAAAAGAGAATAATCTATGTCTTTACCACTATTATTTTAATTAGTCTGTTATTTATAATAGTTCTGAATACATTAAAGCCGGAAGTTTTTCAGAGATTTAATCAGCTCGACAGTACAAAAGTTTTAAAGGTAAAACAAGAATCTGATTTTTCAGGTAATTCAATCCTCACAAGATTATTAATCTGGGATACAGCCTGGAACGCTTTTAAAGCTCATCCAATTATAGGAATAGGCGCATATTCTTTTCCCTTTGAATCAGCCAGGTATTATACTATTCCAAGAGATTTGTACGAAACGTTTGTTGAAGGATTGAGTCCTCACGTAACATATATTGCAAATTTGACTGAAACCGGAATTTTAGGCTTTGTTGGGTTCATAATACTTTTGGTCTCTTCATTAAAAACAGGTTTTAGTTCTGTGAAGTTATCAGTTACGTCAGAGCAAAAATTTTTTTCAACTATTTTATTAACATTACAAATTTATATTTTCTTTTCTATGTTTTTGACCGATGCATGGTTATGGGGGCAATGTGGAATGTTATGGGGTATGGTTATGGGATTGTTAATTGCCAATAATAAAATTGTTAAGTACACTAACAGATTAAATTTGAATGCCGCAAAATAAAAAGAATTCGATCTGGTTAGCAATTCAATTTGTCTCTTCTCTGATATTTTCGCTAATTACATTGAAACTGAATCTTCTTCATTTTGGCGAACAGATTTTTGGCATTTGGATATTAATGATATCGTTTTGGGGGATTAGTACAGTTGTTGATCTTGGGTTCGGCACAGCAATTGTAAAATATATAGCTGGTGCAAATGCAAATAATGATAAGGATGAAATAAATAAAATTGCTTCTACCGGTTTTGTAATTTTTTTTACTCTGGGCATCTTTCTTTTGGCGGCAGGCATACTTATAGCATTAGCCATCTATTATAGTAATACTAATTTTATTCCTAAACAGTACTTATCTGAATTCAAAGCTGTATTCCTTTTTTTAGGCTTCTCTTTTTATTTCCAATATCTGGTCGTTTTCTTCCGATCATTGTTTGAAGGATTTAATAATTTCGTTATCACAAGTAAGCTGACCCTTATTTACAATCTGCTTATACTTTTTTCCGTTAGTATCGTATTTGTATTGAAATTAAGTATATGGACGCTTGCTTTGTTTTACATACTTTCGTCCATAATACTACTACTTCTTTATTATTTTACTTTAAAGCAGATATTTCATTCAGTTCAGGTTAATCCCGGCCAATTCAGCTTCAAATATGCTCGAAGAATGTTTAGTTTCAGTTTTTCTGTTCAAATCGCTACTTTCATAGGCTCATCAATTGATCCTGTCATAAAGTATGTAATCGGAAATTACGGCTCTACGAGTATTATTTCATATTACGAAGTAGCCAGAAGATTTGCTCTTGCTATATCAGGCCTATTTAATACAGCATTTAAGACAATTCTACCAAGGACAAGCGTTCTGGCTAAGCGATCCGATTTCCGAGATTTCATTTTAAATGAGGGTATAAACTATCCTAAATTTGGAATTGTTTACTCTGCGATTTTTTATGGAATTTGCTCAATTTTTATTGTATTGATAATTCACTTTTGGTTTGGTTTTGAACGGAGCATAATCATATTCTTTATTTTAAGTTTGGCCGAATCTGTCAATAATACTGGATTTATGCTGTACAGTTTTTTTACTGGTATAGGAAAGGGATTGTACCTGGTAATTATTCAATCCTCAAATATAATTTTGGTTATATTAAGCCTCGTGGCAGGATTTCTAATTTTTGGTAATCAACTCGGGCTGATAGGTTATTTCGTATCTGTATTATTAATGAATTTATTAATGGTTTATCTGTTAAATAAACAAACCGGAATTTCTATTGAGCAATATTTACACAAGATACACATATATAAATTGTTTATGCTATTATTTTTTATATTATTAGTTATCATTGGTAACTATGTATATTCTATAAATGTTTATCTATTAAGTGCAACACTTTCATTGCTGTGTTTATTTCTTTTTATGCGTGATATAAGGCAATATTTATCTCAGTTAAAAGGGTTATTCAGTTTTTTAAAGAAAATTGAGTTAAAAGATTAAATGTAGGTTCATGCCTCACAAAACCGATATCAAAATATCAATAATAACTCCGTCTTATAATCAAGGTAATTTTATCGAGGACACCATTCTCTCTGTACTAAACCAAGATTACAAAAATTTTGAACATATAATCATTGACGGAGGTTCAACAGATAATACTCTTCAAATAATTGAAAAATATAAACATCTTATTTATGTATCTGAAAGAGATAGCGGACAAGCTAATGCTATAAATAAAGGTTTTAAAATGGCGACGGGGGATATTTTCGCCTGGATAAATTCTGATGATTATTATGAAAAAAATATATTCGGTGACATAGTTTATAGATTTTCAACAAATGAAAGAATTCAATTTTTATATGGAGATATCATTTATGTGGATAAAAATAAAGAGGAACTGTTAAGAGAATCCGGTGCTCATATTTCATATATAAATTTATTAGAGAATCCTGATCTGGTCAGACAGCCAAGTAGTTTCTGGACAAGAGAATTGTATTTTGAATCTGGAGGATTGGATGAAAATCTTAATATTGTAATGGACTACGACTTGTTCTTAAAATTTACACGCAGAACAAATCCTTTTTATTTAAAAAAGAATCTTAGTTATTACAGATTTTATTCTGAAACTAAAACAAGATCACTTAGGAAACAGCAGGCCAAAGAATTATTTAAAGTTATGAAAAGACATTCAGATAGATTTTCTTGGAATATGGTCTGGTTTTTGATTAAAAGATATATGGGATCATTTTATTTGGTAGGCAATCTGCGAAAAGCTCAAAGAAGTATGATGCGAAATGGATAAAGATTCCTGCAAAATTCTATTTGTCGACCACGAAGGAGGTTTTTGCGGTTCGACAATAAGTATGGGGTATATAGTTACAGAATTTGTAAAACACAAATGTAAAGTTATTGTTCTCACAAAGGCTTCTGCTAAAGGAATAAATTTTTTACGCAGTAAAGGTGCCGAAATAATTACATATGGTTCATCACCATTTCGTTCGATTACTCTTTCCTTGCATTTTTCGGATACAACAGTTCTATTTGGCCGCAAGTGGTTTAAAAATTTATTTAAGGATTTTATAAGGTTCATTAATGGAATTTTTCTAGCCATTAAAGTTATCAACAAAACAAAACCTTCCCTGATTTATTTAAATGAATATGTCATTATACAGGTTGCTCTTGTAGCAAAAATTTACAGAATCCCTGTAGCGGTTCATGTAAGAAGTCTTTTTCTTAAAAATAAATTAAGTCCCAGAGTTTATTTGCTAAAAAAGATATTACAGTATTGTACTGATAATATATTTGCAATTACAGATCTGGAGGCTAACCAAATCGGGATAAACAAGAGAAGTTTGAGAAAAAAAATTGAAGTCATTCCGGAAATTTTGAATCAGGATAATTTTACATTTCCACCTGATATCAAAAGATTAAAGAACGATCTTGGGTATAATAGTTCAGCAAAAATAATCACTTTTTTAGGCGGGATCAGCTATATAAAAGGCTCAATAAATTTTATTAAATCCATTTTATATATTGGTAATAAGATTAATGATATTCACTTCATTTTAGCCGGGAAAATTTATGATAAGAAAATATCGCCGGAAGCTTATCCATACTACAAAAAATGCATAGATTGTTTAAATTCACCTGAAGTAAATACGAAAATTAAAATTATTGGTGAGGTAGAAAATACAAAGGAATTAATTAGTGTCTCAGATATTGTTGTCTCTTGTTCAACTGAGTCACATTTTTCAAGGCCGATTATTGAAGCCTGGGCACTGAAAAAAGCAGTGATTGCGACTGATCTGTTGCATACCCGAAATCTGATCGATGAGGGGATTAATGGTATTATAGTACCAGTTAACGATGCAGAATCTCTTTCAAAAGCAATTGAATCGCTGATAAACGATGAAAAAACCCGATTATTATTAGGCCAGAATGGTTACGATAAAGCTAGAACAATATTCGCTGATGAGAGGAAGTTAAAAAAAATTGTAAATTGTTGTATTGAAAAATTGAACATTTAATAAATTTTAAGTTTAAACTCTTTCCCGGTTATAACCCTTAAATGAATTTACCGCCAGTTCATATAATAGTATTAAATTATAATAATTTTTTGGAGACTGAAAAGTGTATTCGTTCCCTTCAATCTGTAGAATATCCGTCAATACAAATAATTGTAGTTGATAATGCTTCTACAGATATAAGTTCCCAAGAATTAAAGATGAAATTTAAGGATTATAATTTAATTCAAAGCTCTATCAACAGGGGGTATGCTGGGGGCATGAATCTCGGCATAAAATATGCGTTAAGTGAAGGTGCCTGCTTAATTATGCTTAGTAATAATGATATGATTTATCCCCCGGAGTTTTTATCACCATTAGTTAACGCTTTATTGAAAAATAATAATGTAGGTATAGTTTCTCCGAAAGTTTTGTATTTAAATTCTGAGAAAATAATTTATTGTGCAGGCGGCGAAACTAAATTATATAGGTGTGGTGGTGTTAGTATGTTCAGAAATAAAGATGCGAAAAATTATGGTAACACTGAAAGAGAAATTTCTTTGGCCGAAGGTTCTTGTTTGTTGGTAAAGGAAGAAGTTTTCAAAGAGGTTGGACTTTTAAGCGAGCGATTTTTTATGTATTTCGAAGATGTAGAATTTTCCAACCGGGTTATTGAAAAGTTTGTAATAAAATATATTCCAGATAGTGTGGTATTTCACAAGTCTGGGGCTGGAAAAAACTGGACAGAATTTTCTCCTTTGTATTATTATTATTTTACAAGGAACCGATTACTATACTATTCTTTTCACAATATTTTTGTCAGAATATATGTAATGCTTTTCAGTTTCTTAAATGTCATATCTAAATCATTTATACTTTTAACTAAATTTTTATTTCAACCGTCAGTATTTGATCAATTTAAGAAATCTTTTATGTCCATATGGCAAGGCTTTTTTGATGGTTTGAAATACATCCTTGGTATTATTAAACCTGCTGATGATAGTCCTTTATTAAGAAAGCAAGATTAGCTATTATGGAAAATGGGAGAATTGATGTATCTATAATAATAATAACATGGAAAATGCATGACCTCCTTGAAATCTGCCTGAAGTCATTATATAGGTATACCACAGGAATAAATTTTGAGCTTGTAATCATAGATAATAACTCTTGTGATGGTACTTCCGAAATGATCAAAGAAAAATATCCGGATGTTATTCTGATTACTAATCCGTCTAATAAAGGTGTAGCGCCGGCGAGAAATCAGGGGATGCAAATATCAAAAGGGAAATATATTCTGATATTAGATGCAGATATGGAGTTTGTAGAAAATTCGGTTTTGAAATTGTTCAAATTTATGGAATTAAATCCGAAATATGGTATGGTGGGAAGTAAATTAATTGATTCAAATGGCGCGATTCAGTTTTCTTGTAAAAGATTTCCCACTCTTCTTTCATTTTTATTTAGGAGATTAGAAAAATTTTCCCTTATTGCTGAATCCAAAGTACTGCAGCATCATACTATGCAGGATTGGGATCACAGCTCCATTCGCTTTGTAGATTATTTAATTGGTGCTTGTCAGTTTATTAGGCATGAGGTGGTTAGGGGAATCGGTTATTACGATAGCAATATTTTTTATGGTCCGGAGGATATAGATTACTGTATAAGAATCTGGAGAGCAGGCTGGCAAATTGCTTATTATCCTGAAACGAAAATAATACATCATGAACAAAGAATAACGAAAAGGAAAATATTATCAATCATATCGATTAAACACTTATGGGGGATTATTTATCTGTATAAAAAATATAATGGTAGAATCAGGATTTGAACCCTGATATGAATAAGAGAACAGAAAAAATATTAATCCTTACTGTAGATTTTCTTACAATAAATCTTTCAGGAATACTATACTTTTTGCTACGTGTGGAATCAGGATTTTTCAGTTTTAAAATTCGACCTGAATTTCTTCCTCCAATAATTGTTATTTATCTCTACTGGCTGATAATTTTTACTTTTGTCGGTATGTATCGTACGTGGTTCGCATCTTCACGATTTGATGAAATATCAACTTTGTTTAAAGCCTCTTTCGTTGGGATCTTCATCTTATTCTTTGCTATTTATCTGGACGATTCGATACAGGGAGTCTCGTCTCATTCGAGAATACTTTTATTTATATACTGGGGTATGTTCTTCTTTTTTGTAGGTACCGGAAGAATTCTTGTAAGAAGCTTCCAAAGAAAATTACTTATAAAAGGTATTGGTAGAAAGAACGCGCTAATAGTTGGTTTTAATAAAAATGCTTTCGAAGTATGTGATCAAATAGCTGAACATAAAGCTCTAGGGTTAGATATAAAAGGATTCATTATTGAAACTGATCGGGATTTAGATAAGGGATACAAGGGAATTTCAATTGCCGGGACTGCAACTGATATTCTGAATATAATCGATGAAAGAGACATTCAGGAAGTTATAATTGCTCTGGAAAAGAAAGAAGATGATTTGCTTATCGAGTTAATTGGTATGGCTTCAGCAAAAAACATAGGATTGAAGATAGTTCCTGATTTGTATGAAATCCTAAGCGGGCAGGCGAAGACTTCGCAAATCTATGGAATGCCGCTTATTGATTTGATGCCTCAATTGATGCCTGAGTGGGAAAGGAAGCTGAAACGGCTATTCGATATTTTAATCGCTTTGATAGTACTGATCGTAACTGTGCCATTGGATTTAATAATTGCAATTGCAATAAAAGTTGATAGCCCAGGGGCCATTTTCTTTATACAAGAGAGATGCGGTTTGGATGGCGAAATATTTAAGATGATAAAATTCAGATCAATGTATAAGGATGCTGAAAGGCAGAGCGGGCCTATCTGGTCACAAAAAAACGATCCTCGGATTACAAAAGTGGGAAGTATTTTAAGAAAAATCAGACTCGATGAAATTCCTCAGATGTTAAATGTGCTAATGGGAGAAATGAGTCTTGTAGGACCCCGTCCTGAAAGGCCATATTTTGTAGAAAAATTTGCCGGCATAATTCCTTATTACAAAAGGCGTTTAAAAGTGCGTCCCGGTATTACAGGGTGGGCCCAAGTAAAACATAAATACGATGAATCAATTGAAGATGTAAAGGCTAAGTTGCGGTATGATCTTTTTTATATAGAGAATATGTCAATAAGAATGGATTTTAAGATTCTTTTCAGGACAATATTTGTAATTCTTTTTGGGAAAGGGCATTTTGAGAAATAACGACTAAAATTTTTGTAAAGATAACTTTTAAAAATGTGTTATCTTGCATTATAGTTTAAATAATAAAAATTAATACAAATGGCTGATAAAACTCTTGTCATAATACCTACTTACAACGAACTAGAAAATATAACGGACTTGATTCCGGATATTTTAAATCGACATAAGAATTTGGATTTAGATATTCTGGTTGTTGATGACAATTCACCAGATGGAACCGGAAATTATATCGAGGATCTCTCAAAATCTGAAAGTAGAGTAAAATTAATCAGGAGAGCCGGAAAGCTTGGTCTTGGATCGGCCTACATTGAAGGATTCAAATATGCTTTGAAAAATAGCTATGATTATATTTTCGAAATGGATGCCGATTATTCACACTCACCCAAAGAAATAAAAAATTTTCTAAAAGCCATTAAGAACTATGATCTCGTGCTTGGCAGCAGATATGTCAGTGGGGTCAATGTTGTTAATTGGCCAATTAAGAGATTGCTGCTAAGTTATTTTGCAAATAAATACACAAGAATTATAACAGGGCTTCCTATTCATGATGCTACTGGGGGTTTTAAATGTTTTAGACGAGCGGTGCTGGAAAAAATAGATTTAAATAAAATCAAATCAAATGGCTACACATTTCAAATTGAAATGACATTTAAAGCCTGGAAGAAAGGATTTTCAATTGGTGAAATTCCTATCATTTTTATAGATCGTACAGCAGGACAATCAAAAATGTCCAGAAAAATTGTCCGCGAAGCAATTTTTATGGTTTGGAAGTTAAGAATAAGAAGCATGCTCGGATTACTTTAATTAATGTTGATATTTAAACACACTACCTTGAAAATTAATGGATCTTTCCATAATTATAGTAAACTACAATGTAAAGGAATTTCTTCAAAACCTTCTTTATTCAATCAATAAAGCTGCTCAGAACATTTCTCACGAGATAATAATTGTAGATAATAGCTCAGGCGATGGAAGTGTTGAATTAATTCAGCAAAAATTCCCTGATGTTAAATTAATTATAAATAAAAAAAACCTCGGGTTTGGAAAAGCGAACAATATCGCTATGAAGCAGGCTAATGGCGAGCATTTCCTTCTATTAAATCCTGATACACTGCTGTCTGAAGATACTTTAAAGGAAATGATGAGTTTCCTCAAAAAACATCCCGATGCTGGAGTTGCAGGCTGCAAAATTCTCAATCCGGATGGCACCCTTCAGTTGGCATGTCGGAGAAGTTTCCCAAGGCCGTGGACATCATTTTGCAAGGTTATGGGTCTTAGTAATTTATTTCCTAAAAGCAAAATATTTGCAAAATATAATCTTACTTACTTAGATGAAAATCAAACCTATGAAGTAGATTCTATTTCCGGTTCATTCATGATGATGAAAAGAGAAGCTTATAAAAGAACGGGTGGCTTCGACGAGGACTTTTTTATGTACGGTGAAGATCTGGATCTTTGTTACAGAATACAGAAGGAAGGCTATAAGGTATTTTATGTCCATTCAGCACAGATAATCCATTACAAAGGAGAAAGTACTAGACGCAGCAGTATTGACGATACTAAATTATTTTATGATGCTATGCACCTTTTTGTGAAAAAACATTTTTCCGCTTCTTTCATTGTTGAAATAATTTTACAGACCGCAATAATTTTCAGAAAGTTTTTTGCCTTCCTTGGTAAAAGAAAGTTTATCATAATGCCTTTTATAATTGATTTTATAATTTTCGATCTATCTCTTCTCTTTGCAGAGAAAAGTTATTCTTTACACACCGAATGGACGGGATTTCCTCGCTCAACAATATATTGGATTTTTACAATTCCCGTATTGATTCAGGCTATAATCTCTGCTTTAAGTGGAGTTTATAGAAGGGAATCTCTATCGGTTCTTAGAACAATTCTATCAGTAATTATAGGATTTTTTATTCTGTCTTCAGTCACCTACTTTTTCAAGGAATTTGCTTATAGCCGGGCAGTTTTGTTAATAACCTATTTGATGATCTTTTCCCTTTTTATTAGTTGGAGAGTAATTGTAAAATTATTTTTTAAAGTAGGTGTTGAAGGAGGCAATCCAGATAATAGAAGAACGCTTATTATCGGGACTAATTATCAAACTATTCAGATTGCAGAAAAGCTAAAGAATATAAGCTCCGAATTTCACAATATCATTGGTCTAATAGGATCTTCAATGAAAAATCTGGGAGAAAATTCAAAAGGTTTCCAGGTATTAGGAACTTATGATAACATTATAAAAATAATAAGAAATAATAATATAAACGAAGTAGTATTTTCCTCAAATGAAATTTCTTATAACCAGATGATGTCAATAGTCTCACTTTGCCGAAATGAGAATGTTGAATTTAAATTAATTGGTAAAAATCTGGATTTTCTTGTTGGTAAAACTTCTGTCTCAATGCTGGACGATATCCCTATTATTGAGATAAAATATAATATTTCAAAGCCGTTATTCAGGTTTGTGAAGGTAATATTTGATTACTCATCAGCTGTGCTTGTTTTGTTTTTGATTTACCCTTTTATATATTTGATAAACAAGGCCGGTAAAAAACCAAGTGATTTTGGTGAATTTGTTTTAAAAATCCCTTTAATTTTTACCGGGAGAATTAGTCTGGTTGGACCGAAGGAATTGGACAAAGATTCCAATATTTATTTAGGCAAAAAAGGACTGACAGGTCTCTGGTATATTGAGGATTTTGCCGGAATAGATTCTAATAAATTAAATATTTTTTATGCGAGGAATCAAAGCCCCTGGTTCGATCTTGAAATAATAGGAAAAACAATATTAAAAATGTGGAACAGAAAATAATTATTAAATATGGCCAAGACAATTTTAGATTTTGAAAAACCAATTTATGAGCTTGAAGAAAAGCTCGAAGAAATGAAAAACTTATCAGACACTTTAAATATTGACAGCGAGATAAAAAGAATTGAAGATAAAGTGAAACAATTAAAAGAGTCAGTTTATAAAGGTTTGACAAGATGGCAGAGAGTGCAGTTGGC
>Ga0316583_10000196_pt1 | contig 15776 bp, 15 predicted proteins | sample J_170502JBrBrA_D_FD_204513 | JGI IMG/M metagenome (GOLD analysis project Ga0316583, IMG submission 204513) | Rhizosphere microbial communities from salt marsh grasses in Alabama, United States - J_170502JBrBrA | ecosystem: Host-associated > Plants > Roots > Rhizosphere | place: USA: Alabama... | reverse complement strand
GCCCTGGCCGCAACGGCGGCGGCACCGCTGACCCTCCGGCTCGCAGACAAGATAACGCCGCTACCCATGATGACCGCCTACACCGACTGGCTGTTGGTCTCGGCCGGGCTGTGGCTGGTCGGTTCGCTCGCTGCAGTGGCGCTTGCCTGGCGCGCCCGCACAACCGCGGCCGTGCTGGTGGCGGCCATCGCCGCCTTCGTTGCCGGCAACGGCGCCCTGCTCGGCCACGACGAATTGGCCGAGGCCTTCTCCGGCCAGCACTTGGCCAGCCAGGTGAAGCCCTTGCTTTCGCCCGGCGTGCCCATCTACAGCGTCGATACCTACGATCAGACCCTGCCCTTCTATCTGAGACGGACAGTGACCCTGGTCGCCAAGACCGATGAATTGGCCTTTGGCCTGGCACAAGAACCCGAAAAATGGATACCCACCATTCCCGAGTTCGAGAAACGCTGGGCCGCGGATGCCGATGCCTTCGCCATCATGGACCCGAGCCGGTTCGAGCAGCTGCGGCGGCAAGGACTGCCGATGACCGTTGTCGCCCGCGATACCCGGCGCATCATCGTCAGGAAACCGAAATCATGACCGTCATCAGCTTTGCCCTGATCCTGACCGGCGTGCTGCTCAACGCCTCCGCCCAGTTGCTGCTCAAGGCCGGCACCAACGCCGTCGGCCATTTCGAGTTCCATCTCGACAATATCCTGCCGATCGGCATGAAGCTCGCCTTCGAGCCGCACATCCTCGGCGGTTTGAGCTGCTACGTGATCAGCGTCGTGGTCTGGATCATGGCCCTGTCGAGGGTACCGGTCAGCGTCGCCTACCCGATGCTGTCGATCGGCTACATCGTCAATGCCGTGGTCGCCTATTTCTGGTTCGGCGAAGCCCTGGCCGGACAGAAGCTGCTCGGCATCGGCTTCATCGTCATCGGCGTCTGGCTGGTAGCGAAATCATGACCCGCCTCCCCCCGACCCCGCCCCACGGCCGGCTTTGCACAGCCGGCCGGCTCCAGCGGCGCGAAGCAGTGCTTCGCGAAACCCCGCCTACGCCCTCGCGAAGGGGGAGTTCGCTGGCCGGCTGCGCTCGATTTATTTGGGGCAGCGCATCTCACCGCCAGAGCGAATGTTCGCTCCGCGAACCGGCCGTCTCGCCTTGGGGCGGCCCAGCGGCGAAACTCCACCGAAGCGCACCATGAGCCCCCTTCACTTCCTCCCCTTCACTCGTCCTTCTATCGACGAAGCCACCATCGCCGCGGTCGCCGATGTCCTGCGCTCCGGCTGGATCACCAGCGGCCCTAAGGTTCAGGCCTTCGAGGCGGCGCTGTCGGAGTACTGCGGTGGCCGTCCCGTACGCGCCTTCAGCTCGGGCACGGCGACACTGGAAGTCGCACTGCGCCTGGCCGGCGTCAAGCCCGGCGATGAGGTAATCACGACGCCGCTGACCTGGGTCGCCACCGCCAACGTCATCCTCGAAGTCGGCGCCAAACCGGTGCTGGTCGATGTCGATCCGGCCACGCGCAACATCGCTCTCGACCTTCTCGAAGCCGCGATCACGCCGGCCGCGCGCGCCGTCATCCCGGTCGACCTGGCCGGCCTGCCGGTCGATCGCGATCGTCTCTACGCCATCGCCGGCCGGCACACGCTACGCGTGGTCGAGGACGCCGCGCAGTCCTTCGGCGCCTCCTGGCACGGCACACGGATAGGGGCCACGGGCGACTTCGTCTCCTTCAGCTTCCACGCCAACAAGAATCTGACCACCGCTGAAGGCGGCGCCCTTGTGCTACCGGCCGATGTCGATCCGGCGCTGTGCGAGCGCCTGCGCCTGCAGGGCGTCAAACGCTTCCCGGACGGCAGCATGGACGTCGACGTGCTCGGCGGCAAATGGAACCTGACCGACATCGCCGCCGCCATCGGCCTCGGCCAACTGCCGCACCTGGCCGAATTCACCGAACGCCGACGCCGGCTCGCGCGCCGCTACTTCGAGCGCATCGATGCCAGCCTGGGTCTCGAACTGCCACCTGCCGACTTCGAGAACTGCAACTGGCACATGTTCCAGCCGCTGCTGCCGGAAGGCATCGACCGCGGTGCTTTCATCGCCGCCATGAAGGAACAGGGCATCGGTGTCGGCGTGCATTACCCGGCGCTGCACCTGTTCAGCCTCTACCGTGACATGGGCTGGTGCGAAGGCGACTTTCCGCATGCCGAGCGCATCGGCCGCCGAACCGTTACACTGCCGCTTTTCCCGGCCATGCACGACGACGACGTCGATCGCGTCTGCCGGGCATTGGCCATCGCATTGGACAAAAGCCGCCGATGAATTCGCCCGAACTGTCCGTCATCATCCCTGTTTACAACGAGGAAGCCGGCCTGTCGGCGCTGTTCGATCGTCTCTATCCGGCGCTCGACGCGCTGGGCACCGGCTACGAAGTGATTTTCGTCAACGACGGCAGCCGCGACCGCTCGGCTGCCGTACTGCGTCACCAATGGGAATCGCGGCCGGACGTCACGCGCGTAATCCTGCTCGCCGCCAATGCCGGCCAGCACATGGCGATCATGGCCGGTTTCGAGCACTGCCGAGGCGACATCGTCGTCACGCTCGACGCCGACCTGCAGAACCCGCCCGAGGAAATCGCCAAACTGGTGAACAAGGTGCGCGAAGGCTACGACTGCGTCGGCACCATCCGCATGAATCGCCAGGACAACCTGTTCCGACGCTGGGCATCGAGGGCCATGAACTGGCTGCGCGAACGCATCACGCGCATCAAGATGACCGACCAGGGCTGCATGCTGCGCGCCTACGCGCGCCGGGTGATCGATGCCATCAATGCCTGCCAGGAAGTCAATACCTTCATCCCGGCCCTGGCCTATAGCTTCGCCGAAAAGCCGACCGAGGTCGAAGTGGGGCACGAGGAGCGCCACGTCGGCGAGTCGAAGTATTCGCTCTACAGCCTGGTTCGGCTGAACTTCGATCTGGTCACCGCCTTCTCGGTCGTCCCTTTGCAGTTGTTCTCGATGACCGGCTTGGCGATCTCGTTGCTCTCCGCCCTGTTCGTCATCTATCTCGGCATCCGGCGGCTGATCGTAGGACCGGAGGTCCAGGGTGTGTTCACCCTGTTCGGTATCGCCTTCTTCCTGATCGGCATCACCCTGTTCGGCGTCGGCCTGATCGGCGAATATGTCGGCCGCATCTATCAACAGGTGCGGCACCGGCCGCGCTACCTGGTTGGCGCCGTTCTCGAAACGCCGGCGGGCCAAGCTCCCGACGGCCGCAGCGAAGAGCGGCTGGCAGCCGCGGATCGCCCCGAATGACGCGTGCCGTCGTCTTCGCCTACCACAATGTCGGCGTGCGCTGCCTCAAGGTGCTGCTCGCCCACGACGTCGACGTGGCGCTGGTAGTGACCCACGAGGACAATCCCAATGAACGAATCTGGTTCGCCAGCGTCGCCGAGACCGCCGACCGCTACGGCATTCCGTTCATCACCCCGGACAACCCCAACACGACCGACCTGGTAGCCCGCATCGCCGGCCTCAAGCCCGACTTCCTGTTTTCCTTCTACTACCGGCAATTGCTGAAGGCGCCGCTGCTGGCGACAGCGGCGCGTGGCGCCTACAACATGCACGGCTCGCTGCTGCCCAAGTACCGCGGCCGCGTACCCGTCAACTGGGCGGTGCTGCACGGTGAGCGCGAGACCGGCGCCACGCTGCACCGCATGGTCGAAAAAGCCGACGCCGGCGAAATCGCCGTCCAGCAGGCGGTACCCATCCTGCCCGACGATACGGCGCAGGAAGTGTTCGACAAGGTGACCCTGGCCGCCGAGATGGCGCTCGACCGCGTACTGCCGGCCCTGGTCGCCGGCACAGCGCCGCACCTCGTCCAGGACCTGTCGCGCGGCGCTTATTTCGGCGGTCGCAAGCCGGAAGACGGCCGCATCGACTGGTCGCGCCCGGCGGTGGAAATCCACAACCTGGTGCGCGCGGTAGCGCCACCCTACCCCGGCGCCTTTTCCGACACCGCAAAGGGTCTGCTGCGCGTGCTGCAAACCCTGCCAACGTCGGACCAGACTGCCGGCTCGCCGCTGCTGTTCGCCAGCGCCGGTTCCCTACTCGCCGGCTGCGGCGACGGCCGCGTGCTACGCTTGCTGGCGGCGGAACTCGACGGCGAGGCTCTCACCGCCGAGCGTCTCGGTTCCGAAACCATTTCTTTGACATGAGCTCAAAATGAAACGCATCCTCATCCTTGGCGTCAACGGCTTCATCGGCCATCACCTGTCCCAGCGCATCCTCGACACCACCGACTGGCAGGTGTTCGGCATGGACATGCAGAGCGACCGCGTCGCCGAACTGACCGCAAACCCTCGCTTCCGCTTCTTCGAGGGCGACATCATGATCAACAAGGAGTGGATCGAGTACCACGTCAAGAACTGCGACGTCGTCCTGCCCTTGGTCGCCATCGCCACGCCGGCCACCTACGTCAAGGAGCCGCTGCGCGTCTTCGAGCTCGACTTCGAAGCCAACCTGCCGATCATCCGGTATGCGGTCAAATACAGGAAACGCGTCATCTTCCCGTCCACCTCCGAGGTCTACGGCATGTGCAAGGACCCGGAATTCGATCCCGAGAATTCCGACCTCATTCTCGGCCCGATCAACAAGCCGCGCTGGATCTACTCCTGCGCCAAGCAAATGATGGACCGCGTCATTCACGCCTACGGCCAGCAGGAAGGTCTGCAATACACGCTGTTCCGGCCGTTCAACTGGATCGGCCCCGGCCTCGACTCGATCTACACGCCCAAGGAAGGCAGCTCGCGCGTCATCACCCAGTTCCTCGGCCACATCGTGCGTGGCGAGCCGATCAAGCTGGTCGACGGCGGCACCCAGAAGCGCTCGTTCACCTACGTCTCCGACGGCATCGACGCGCTGATGAAGATCATCGAGAACAAGGACGGCATCGCCGACGGCAAGATCTACAACATCGGCAACCCGAACAACAACTACTCGATCCGCGACCTGGCGACGCTGATGCTCGATCTCGCCAAGCAATATCCCGAATATGCGGAGAGCCTGGCCAAGGTCCAGATCGTCGAGACCACCTCCGGGGAGTACTACGGAAAGGGTTATCAGGACACCCAGCATCGCGTGCCCAAGATCGCCAACACCATGATCGACCTCGATTGGGCGCCCAAGGTCAGTTTCGAGGATGCATTGCGCAGCATCTTCGAGGCCTATCGCGGCGACGTCGTCGAAGCACGCAAGCTGATGGAGTAATAGTGGCCCCCCACGCTCGCAAACCCGGCTCGCTGCCCCCCACAGGGGGGCCCGCGCCCGCTTGGGGCGGCCCGGCGCAGGCGCGAATGGCCCCCCACGCTCGCAAACCCGGCTCGCTGCCCCCCACAGGGGGGCGCATGTCCCCTTGGGGCGGCCCGGCGGGGACATGACCCGCCTCGCCCTAAAGGTCGACGTCGACACCTACCGCGGCACCCGCGAAGGCGTACCTCGACTGGTCGAACTGCTACGCCGGTTTGAGGCCGGCGCCACCTTCCTCTTCTCGCTCGGCCCCGACCATACCGGCCGGGCCATCAAGCGCGTATTCCGGCCCGGCTTCATGAAGAAGGTGTCGCGCACCTCGGTGGTCAGCCACTATGGTTTCAAGACGCTGATGTACGGCACCCTGCTGCCCGGGCCGGACATCGGCCGGCGTTGCGCCGATATCATGCGCGAGATCCGCGACGCCGGCTTCGAGGCCGGCATCCATTGCTGGGACCACATCCGCTGGCAGGACGGCGTCGAACATGCGAATACCGAGTGGACGGAAACCGAGATGAAGCGCGCCATCGACCGCTTCGGCGACATTTTCGATCAGCCGCCGCATGTCCATGGTGCCGCCGGCTGGCAGATGAATGCCCATGCCCTGCGCCTGACCCAGCGCCTGGGTTTCGCCTATGCCTCCGATTGCCGCGGCACCCATCCTTTCCTGCCGGTGTGGAACGCCGAGATCGTGCGCTGCCCGCAGCTGCCGACGACGCTGCCGACCATGGACGAACTGCTCGGTGTCGACGACCTGACCAAGGAAAACTTGCACCAGCGCTACCTGTCATTGACCGCCGAGCCCCGCGATCATGTGTTCACACTGCACGCGGAACTCGAAGGCATGAAGCTGCTGCCCGTCTTCGAACGCCTGCTAGCCGGCTGGCGTGAGCAGGGCTACCGCCTGGTGGCGATGAACGAACTCGCCAGCGACCTCAATGTCGACGCCTTGCCGCGCCACGAGATGGTACGCGGCGAAGTCCCTGGCCGCTCGGGCACCCTGATGATCCAGGGCAAGGAATTCCTGGCCGATGTCGCCGGCTAGAGCCATTCTCTATCTGGCCCTCGCCGCTGTCGTACTCGGGCTCGGAATCGGTGCAGCCACCGGCCTGACCGGCAAGGACGAATACCTGCTCGGCCTGCGCGTACCGCTGGAGATGATGAAGGGCGACCATTGGTGGGTGCCTTTTCTCGACGGTGTGCCGCGGCTGAAGAAGCCGCCGATGTTGTACTGGCTTGGTCGTGCCAGCTTCGAGACGTTCGGTCCGTCGCTGCTCGCCGCTCGCGGCATCACCGTCGCGTTCGCCCTGCTGCTGCTCGGCTGCACGGCATGGCTCGGCCAACAACTGACGGGACGATGGCGCACCGGCCTACTGGCGGCGGCTGTCCTGCTCGGCATGAGCGGCATGGCTTCCGAATCGCGCCGGCTGATGCTCGACGTGCCGGTGGCGGCGTTGTCGGTAGCGGCATTCTGCTGCTATCTCGCCTGGACCCAGCGTCCGCGCGCGGCACCGTTATTGGCCACTGCGGTCTGTCTATGCGCCGCCTTGCTGACCAAGGGCCCCATCGCCTTCGTCGCCTGCGGTGGCGCATTGGTAGCGCTGTGGGCCACGCGCCGTGAGACCCTATCCCTGCTCCGGCAGCGCTGGCCTGCGCATCTGCTGGTACTCGTGCTGGCGCTGGCGCTGCCGGCATTCTGGTACCTGCATGTGCGCGACCTCTACGGCGCCGAATTGGCCAAGGCGGCACACGACGAACTGGCAGCGCGGCAGATCGGCTTCTCCGCCAACGCCGCACTCGGCATCGTAGCGCTGAGCCTGCCGTGGACCTTCGTCGCCTTGCACGGCCTCTGGTCTCGACGCCGCGAAGCGCATGCCCGGTTCGCCGGCATCTGGCTGCTGGTCACGCTGGTACCGTTCTTCTTCATACGCAGCTTCGACCGCTATCTGATCGGCTCGCTGCCGGCTTTGGCGTTGCTGGTCGCGTTCGCCCTCGAGAACGGTTCGAACCCACCCTGGAGCCGGCGCCTCGGCAGCGCGCTGCCCGCACTGCTGGCGTTTCTGTTGATCGTCCTGCTTTGGCGCTGGCAGTTGGGCGAATGGTGGTTGCTGGCGGCTGTCTTGATCTGGTTCGTGTTCGTCTGGTGGCGAGCCGCATTGCGTCCTGCCAGCCTAGCGGCCTCGGCAGCGCTATTGTGGACCACCGGTTGGGGAATCGCCTTCCCGGCACTCGGTGTCAACGACGTGCCGCCGAGCGTGCTTGATCTGGCGCGCGGCAAGCCGGTCATCCTTTTCGACGGCCCGGAGCCGGCGCTGCTGCCGATCCTGGAGAAGCGCCCGCTCCACCAGACCAGCCACCTGGCGCTGCCGATCGCACCGGGCACGTTGATCACGGTACGCGCCGAGGACCGCGCAGCGCTGGATAACCAATTGGCCGCGCTCGGCCTGCATGTGCTGCGGCGGCTCGAATATCACGCGCTGACGTCCGCGGGCTCCGGCATCCGCTTCGCGAAGCAAGGCGCCGATCGCAGCGACTGGCGCCAAGCCTGGGCGGAGCGCAGCCCGGCACCGCTGATGTCCACGGTGCAGGTGCTCGAGGTGTTGCCGTGACACCTGCGCGCCGCGATCGTTACCTGCCGCTGGCGGCCTTTATGCTGGCGACGGCATTGGCGCTGCCGTCGCTGCGGCAGCCCGCACCGCCTCGCGTCCGGCTGTCGGTGATACAACCGGCCCTAGCCAACGCTCCGGCCGGCATGGAACGCCGCTTCCTGCCCAACCCTGCCCCCTCCGCGCACAGCGTCACGCTCTGCGATCTCGGCAAGGGCAACATCGCCGCCGCCTGGTTTGCCGGCAGCCGCGAAGGCGCCGCCGACGTCAACATCGTCTTCGCCACCTTCGACGGCAAGGTTTGGAGCCCGGCGCGGCCGATCGTGACGCGCGAGCAACTTCAACACGATGTCCAGCGCCTGGTGCGCAAGCTCGGCAACCCGGTCCTGTGGCGCGATGCGAAAGGAGTGCTGCATCTGTGGTTCGTCAGCGTCGGCTATGGCGGCTGGGCCGGCAGCGCCATCAACCACATGCAGTCCGATGACGACGGCGCAACCTGGTCGACGGCACGGCGCCTGATCACGTCGCCGTTCCTCAACATATCGACCCTGGTGCATGGTGCGCCGCTAGCACTCGAAGACGGCGGCGTTGCCTTGCCCGTCTATCATGAGTTCATCGCCAAACGTCCCGAATGGCTTCGTCTCGACGCACGCCAACGGGTGATCGACAAGGTGCGGCTGCCCGCCAGCACACATGAGTTGCAGCCGGCGGCGGCGGCATTCGACGACCACGACATCCTCGCCCTGTTGCGCGACGCCGGACCGACGCATCGCATCCACGCCTCGCACAGCGCGGACGGCGGCGCGCACTGGACCGATGCTACGACCACCGTACTGCCCAATCCCAACGCCGGCATCGCCCTGCTGCGCCTCGCCGACGGGCGGTTGCTGCTGGCCTCGAATCCCGAGGAGACCGACCGGAATCTGCTCGCCCTACAGGTGTCGTCGGATCGAGGGAAGACTTGGTCGGCACCTCGTTTCATCGAGCGCGGCAGCAGTGACGAAGAGTATTCCTACCCGGCACTGCTCCAAGATGAAACCGGCATGATCCACCTGGCCTACACCTGGCAACGTAAGAAGATTTGCCATATACGCTTCGCTCCGGCGACACTCGACGAACTCGAATGATGATCCTGGCTCAAGTACTACTGTTGATCTGGCTGTTCTCGCGACTACTGCCTCGTCGCCTGACTTGGCTCGCAGCAGTGTTTGGACTTGCGGCGCTGATTCCTTGGGGCCATGGGCTCTCGTTGGCCGCCGCCTTGCGCGCACTCTGGGGCGACCCCAGCATCACCACGATCCAGTTGCTCGTGCTTGCCGTCGCCGGACGCACGCCGGCTGCCTTCGGCCGCAGGTGGCAGGGGCCGGCGGTGATTGCCGTCATCAGCCTGCTGTTCTATCCGCTGGCGCTGGGCGCCGGCGATTTCGATCCCTATCGGCTCGGCTTCCACCCAACCGTCCTGCTTGCCGTGCTGGCCATACCGGCCCTGCTGCTCTGGTGGCGCGGCCAGGTGCTCTGGCTCTGGCTTCTGGCGGTCGATCTGCTCGCCTTCGCAGCGGGAGTGCTCGAATCGACCAATCTCTGGGATTATCTGACCGACCCGCTGCTGGCGATCGCCTGCGCAGTATTGGTGGTGCGCAACCTTACCACCGCCCGGAACCCTTCGAATCATCGTCTTCAAGCAACGGACCCATCATGAACGAGAACGCCGGCTGCGACGTTTCCATTGTCATTCCCGTCTACAACGAGGAAGCAAACCTTGCCGAATTGGTGGCCCGGGTCGGCGAGGCCATGGCGCCAAGCGGCTTCTCGTTCGAGCTGATTTGTGTGGACGACGGTTCCAAGGACGATTCGGCGAACGTCCTAGCCGACCTGGCGGCCAAGACCCCCTGGCTCATGCCCCGCTACCTGATGCGTAACTACGGCCAGACGGCGGCACTGCAGGCCGGTTTCGACGCCGTGCGCGGTCGCTACACGGTCACCCTCGATGGCGACCTGCAGAACGATCCGCTCGACATTCCCGACCTGATCCGCACGCTCGAGGCGCGCGACGACATCAACATGATCTCCGGCTGGCGCAAGGACCGCCAGGACGCCGCCGTCAGCCGCAAAATCCCCTCGATGATCGCCAACCGCATCATCGCCAAGGTCACCGGCGTCACGCTGCACGACTATGGCTGCGCCCTCAAGGCCTATCGCACCGAACTGGTCCGCCGCATTCGCCTCTACGGCGAACTGCATCGCTTCATCCCCGTGCTGGCTTTCGAGGCAGGCGCCAAGATGATCGAGGTACCGGTGCGCCACCACGCCCGCACGCGTGGCGTCAGCAAGTACGGCATCGACCGCACCTTCCGCGTCATCCTCGACCTGCTGTTGATGAAATTCATGCTGCGCTACCTGCATCGACCGCTGCATGCCTTCGGCGGCGCCGGCCTGTGGATGCTGGTTCCCGGCCTCGGCATCTGCAGCTACCTGACGTTGCTGAAAGTGATGGGAGAATCGATCGGCGGCCGGCCGTTGCTGCTGCTCGGCATCATGCTAGTGCTGATGGGCGCGCAATTGATCGGCCTCGGTCTGCTCGGCGAAATCCTCATCCGCATCTACCACGAACCGGAAGGACGCGCCCAATATCGGCTGCGGCCACCGCCGGAGCGCTGATTGAACCGACGTCTCCTGCGCCTGCTGGCCAGCCTGGGCCTGATCGCCCTGGTGCTCTGGTTCGTCGGACCGGCCAAGGTCGGCGCCGCCTTTGCCGGCGCCGAGCCCGGGTGGTTGGTCGCGGGCCTAGTCTGCTCGGTCTGCGCCAGCTTGTGTTCGGCCCTGCGCTGGCATTCCCTCGCTGCCTGGCTTGGTGTCGACGCCCCGCGCGGCGCCATGATCATCGCCTATTGGCGCGGCATCACCGCCAACTCCTTGTTGCCCGGTGCGACGCTGGGCGGCGACGCCCTGCGCGCCATGCATCTGCATCGAGCCGGGCACGACTTGCTGCCGTCGACGGCCAGCGTCGTCCTCGACCGCCTGAGCGGTCTCTGGGTGCTGGCGGCGCTGTCCCTGTCGGCGTCGGCGTTGGCCATGACCCTCGGCTTGTTGCCGGCGGGACGTCTGCCCCTGTCGGCGTTCGCGGCCGCGATGCTCTCGGTGATGATCCTGCTGACGCCGATCGTCCTCTGGCGGCTATCCGACAGCGCCAGGCGTCATTTGCCGTCACGCATGGCCAGCTTGCTCGAAACCGTCCACCAGCACACGCACCCGACGGTCCAATACCTGTTGCAACTGGCCTGGTCAGGCGCGGTCCAGGTCGCTTCCATCCTCGCTTTTGCCTGCGGTGGCTGGGCCGTCGGCCTGGAGTTGCCGTTCTGGCAATTCCTCATCGTCGCCGGCCCGATTTTCATTTTCGCGGCACTGCCGGTCAGCGTCGGCGGCTGGGGTACGCGCGAAGCGGCCGCCGCGGTAACCCTGAGCCTGCTCGGCGCCCCGAAAGACCTCGCCGTTGCCTGCGCAGTGCTCTATGGCCTGTTCGCCACCCTGCAAGGTATGCTTGGCGCGATCACTCTCATCAACCCCACCGATAGCTAAGAAGACATGCTCGACAAGAAAATCCCCGACTTCACGCTGCCCGGTACGGGCGGCGATTTCCGCCTCTCCGACCATGCCGGCCGGCCGCTGGTGATCTATTTCTATCCCAAGGACAACACGCCCGGCTGCACCACCGAGGCGAGCCAGTTCCGCGACCTCTTCGCCGAGTTCGCCGCGCTCGGCTGCGCGGTGTTCGGCATCTCGCGCGACAGCCTGAAGTCGCACCAGGGCTTCAAGGCCAAGCTCGGGCTGCCGTTCGAGCTGCTATCCGACGACGATGAGACGGTCTGCCGGCTGTTCGACGTCATCAAGGCGAAGAAGCTCTACGGCAAGGAAGTGGTCGGCGTCCAGCGCAGCACCTTCCTGATCGACGCCGCCGGCGTGCTGCGACGGGAATGGCGCACGGTCAAGGCCGACGGCCACGCCGACGAAGTGCTGGCCGCCGTGTGCACACTGCAATAACAAGAATTGCCGGCAATTCTCCAGGCTCCTACCGACTTTCGGCACTGCCGACCTGATTATCTTGGGCTTGTCCCTCGTACCAGCAAGAACCCTACACCATGAACGCCAAGAAGACCGGAAAATCGACCAAGCTTTTCGTCCTCGACACCAACGTGCTGATGCACGATCCGATGAGCGTTTACCGCTTCGAGGAGCACGACATCTTCGTGCCCATGATGACCCTCGAGGAGCTCGACGGCAACAAGAAGGGCATGTCGGAAGTGGCCCGCAACGCCCGTCAGGCCAGCCGCCTGCTCGACGACATCGTCTCCGGCTGCGGGCATGCGATCAAGCAGGGCATCGAATTGGTCACCCCTTCCAACGGGCTGGCCACCGGCAAGCTCTACCTGCAAACGGAAGCCATCAACGGCGGCCTGCCGGCGTCGCTGCCGACCTCGCGCGGCGACAACCAGATCCTGGCTGTCGTCATGTACCTGCAGAAGGAATATCCGAAGCGGCCGGTGATCCTGGTCTCCAAGGACATCAACATGCGCATCAAGGCCCGCGCGCTGGGCCTGGCGGCGCAGGACTACTTCAACGACAAGGTCCTCGAGGACACCGACCTGCTCTACACCGGCACCCTGGAACTGCCGGCCGCGTTCTGGGACAGCCACGGCCAGGACATGAAGTCATGGAAACAGGACGGCCGCACGCTCTACCGCATTGCCGGACCGCTTTGCCCGGACCTGCTGGTCAACGAGTTTCTATTTCTTGAAGAAGGCCTGGAAAAGCCGTTCCATGCCATCGTACGTGAGGTCGCCGGTCGGACGGCCGTGGTATCGACACTGGTCGACTACGGCCACCAGAAGAACGCCGTCTGGGGCATCACGGCACGCAACCGCGAACAGAACTTCGCCTTCAACCTGCTCATGGATCCCGAGATCGATTTCGTCACCCTGCTCGGCCAGGCCGGCACCGGCAAGACGCTATTGACGCTCGCCGCCGGTCTGACGCAGACGCTGGAGACCAAGCGCTACTCGGAGATCATCGTCACCCGCGTCACGGTGCCGGTCGGCGAGGACATCGGCTTCCTGCCCGGCACGGAAGAGGAAAAGATGACGCCGTGGATGGGCGCGCTCGAGGACAACCTCGACGTGCTCAACAAGCCCGCCGATGCCGGCGACAAGAGCGGCTCGGCGACTGGCGCCGGCGGCAACTACGGCGGCGACTGGGGCCGCGCCGCCACCATGGATCTCATTCGCAGCCGCATCAAGGTCAAGTCGCTCAACTTCATGCGCGGCCGCACCTTCATCAACAAGTACCTGATCATCGACGAGGCGCAGAATCTGACGCCCAAGCAGATGAAGACGCTGATCACGCGGGCCGGCCCCGGCACCAAGGTCGTCTGCCTGGGCAATATCTCGCAGATCGACACGCCCTACCTGACCGAAGGCAGTTCCGGCATCACCTACGTCGTCGACCGCTTCAAGGGCTGGCCGCATTCCGGTCACATCACCCTGCAGCGCGGCGAGCGCTCCCGGCTGGCCGACTACGCCGGGGAGATGCTGTAGGAAGAAGCTCGTTGCCGGGATCAGCGAACCAGCTTGCAGTGCGAACGCTTGGTACCGTACCTCTGACCGGCGTCAGATCTTCTCCTGGACGGGGTCTCGTCAGAGACTGACCCCGAAGGCATCGCACAAGAAGCCCATGTACGGCGTCGCCGCGGCAAAGCGCGTGGCAGCGAGTTTCACCAAGCCGCGCCCCATTGCCGCGTCGAAGTCCAGTGGCGCCACGGCGACGTAGTCCTTGTACTTCAAGTCCTCGATGGCTGGATGATCGGCGGCAAAACCGCGCGGCGGCCGTGTCAGGCGCTCGCCTGACAACGACCAGTGGCTGGCGAACTTTCGGTCGTCGCGCGCCTTGAACCATTTCTCAGGCTTGGCGGCGATGAGGTCGCGGATGCGCGCCAGCGCGTCAGGCTCGGGGCGCCAGCAGCCGACCGCGAGAAAGCACTCATCGCCGGCGATATGGACATAGAACCCCGGCGCATGGACGTCCTTGCCCAGCGTGTGGCGGAACTGGATACCGATGTTGGTCTTGTAGGGCGTCTTGTCGCGCGAGAAACGGGTATCGCGAAATACGCGCATCAGCGAACCACCGACCTTGCGCGGTTCGGCGCGGAAGTTGGGCGCGAACTTGTCGAGTTGCGGCGCCATGGCGGCGATGAAATCGAGGGCCGGCTCGCGCACGAATTGTTCGTATCGTCCCTTGTTTGCCTCGAACCAAGTGCGCTCGTTGTTGGCCGCGAGGTCACCCAGGAAATCAAAGGTGGCTTTGGTGAACATCTGGCTCAATACGAGCCGGGACTGGCGAAATTCTCAAACTTGGTGTACTCGCCGAGGAAGGTCAGCTTGACCATGCCGGTGGGACCGTTGCGATGCTTGCCGATGATCACCTCGGCGATGCCCTTGTCGGTGGTGTCGGGCTTGTAGTATTCCTCGCGATACATCATCAGGATCACGTCGGCGTCCTGCTCGATGGCGCCCGATTCGCGCAAGTCGGACATCAGCGGCCGCTTGTCGTTGCGTTCCTCGACCTTGCGCGACAGCTGCGACAGCGCGATCACCGGCACTTGCAACTCCTTGGCCAGGGCCTTGACCGAGCGCGAGATCTCGGAAATCTCGGTGGCCCGGTTCTCGTTGTCCTTGGCCGAGGTCATCAGTTGCAGGTAGTCGATGACGATCAGGCCGAGTTGCCCGCATTGCCGATGCAAGCGCCGGGCGCGCGCCCGCAGGTCGGTAGCGTTGATGGCGCCGGTCTCGTCGATGTGAATCGGTGCATCGTGCAGCTTGCCGAGTGCCACCGTCATCTTGTCCCAGTCGTCGTCGCTGAGGCGACCGCTGCGCACTTTCTGCTGGTCCAGGCGTCCGATCGAGGAGAGCATGCGCATGGCGATCTGGGGGCCGGACATTTCCAGGCTGAACACCGCCACCGGCAGACGCAGGTCGACGCCGACATGTTCGGCGATGTTGAGGGCGAACGCGGTCTTGCCCATCGACGGCCGGCCGGCGATGACGATCATGTCCCCCGGCTGCAGGCCGGAGGTCATTTTGTCGAGATCGTGGAAGCCGGTGGGCAGGCCGGTGATGTCGGACGGGTTCTCGCGGTCGTAGAGCTGCTGGATGCGGTCCACGACCTGGCCCAGCAGCGGTGTGATGGCCTCGAAACCCTGCCCCGACTTGGCGCCGGCTTCGGCGATCTCGAACACCCTTTGTTCCGCCTCGTCGAGCAACTGCTTGGCGTCGCGACCGGACGGATTGAGCGCGCTGGCGGCGATTTCGTCGCCGACCGAGACCAGGCGGCGCAGGATCGCCCGCTCGTGCACGATCTCGGCATAGCGGCGGATGTTGGCGGCTGACGGTGTGGCGTTGGCGATCTCGCCGAGATAAGCCATGCCGCCGGTCTGATCGACCTCGTTCGATTTTTCGATCGACTCGAAGACCGTAACCACGTCGGCCGGCCTGGCCATCTCGACCAGCTTGCGGATATGGCCGAAGATACGGCGATGATCGTCGCGATAGAAGTCGCTGACGGCAACAATATCGGCGATGCGGTCCCAGGCCGAGTTGTCGAGCAGCAGGCCGCCGATCAGCGACTGTTCGGCCTCGATCGAGTGCGGCGGCAGCTTCAAGGCCGCCACCTGCGGATCGATTGCAGGAACAGCGTTGATCATCCGCGCCTGGGCCATTTTTGATTCCTCCCCATCGTTAGCCCGGCAGTGTACTGCCGGCCTTGATCGAAGGCGAGAGAACAAGTTGTGGAAAGGCGGTGAGTAATCTGTGCATAAGGCACCGACTTA
>Ga0316583_10000195_pt1 | contig 15807 bp, 12 predicted proteins | sample J_170502JBrBrA_D_FD_204513 | JGI IMG/M metagenome (GOLD analysis project Ga0316583, IMG submission 204513) | Rhizosphere microbial communities from salt marsh grasses in Alabama, United States - J_170502JBrBrA | ecosystem: Host-associated > Plants > Roots > Rhizosphere | place: USA: Alabama... | reverse complement strand
TATCTTCTGTCCGACCAACCTGGTAAAATTTTCTAAAAATTTTGCGGAGCTCTTTTTTTTCAATGCCAATGCCGTTGTCTGCGAAGCGGATGATCAGTTTACGCGGGTGGATCTCAAAACCGACATCGACAGTGGATTGGGGCGAATCGTTGTATTTTACGGCATTTGTCAACAGGTTCATCACCATCATGTCGAACAGCGGCAAATTGACCCGGAGGGTGGGGAGTTCACCCTCTGGTGGATGAATCCGGATGTTGCCATTTTGGAATAGGTGTTTGTTGTTGTTAATGAACAAATTCATTGCGGTTATCAGGTCCGTATCGACAAATTCGTTTGCATAGCTCTTGCTTTCTATTCTGGCCAGGTTTAAGATTCGATTAATGTTTTCAGTCAGGCGGGCCACATCTGAAATCATGAATTGAATGTATTTTAGTTGATCGGCGCGCGCCAACTCGTGTCTTGAGAATGTTTGCAGAAACAGCTTCAGGGAGGTGACCGGGGTCTTCAGTTCATGGGTAAAACTGTTGATGAAGTTATTCTGGAGACGATAGAGTTGAAGCATTTTCTGACCATAAACGAAGATGCCGAAAATCCCCATCAGAATAATTCCCACCAAAAGCGACAAGATCAGGATCACCATCCAGGTTTGTGAGGCCAGCACCTGGTCGCGGTCCAAGTTAAAGCGTTCGATGACGGACCTGAGACCGATATTGGCTTCCATGTACCAGTAAATATATAGAAAAAGCGAAAGGCCCAGCGCGGCTATGGACAGAAGAAATATTAATATTGGATGAATGATCCAACGGGGTGAATTCATAAGGGTTGTTTTCTAAACGAAGACCATCGGTTCACGGTTTCTTAAAAAGCCTGATCTGTATCCGTATCTTATGCCAAAAAAAAGCTTTAAATGCTATAAAAAAGGAGAAAACGGGGTAAGACCAGCAAAAGCAGGGGACATGGCGACAAAAACCGAAAACGCGGAGTTCGGCATTTTTCTGATGGTCCATTCACCGAACCCGGTCCTGGTCTGCACGGCAGATTGCGCGATAGCATACGTGAACCCGGCCTTTGAAAAACTGACCGGGTTTCGTGCAACCGAATTAATTGGGACAAACGCTCCCTATCCGTGGTGGCTTCCGGAAAAGATAGAAAAAACTCAAAAGGCGTTTCAAACCGCCATGACGGCCGGGGTCACTCGAATCGAAGAGCATTTTCAGAAAAAAAACGGCGATCGTTTCTGGGTCGAACTGACCGCAGGTCTGGTCGAAAACGGCAGCGGGACTCGCTACTATTTGTCGAACTGGGTCGACATCACCGACCGGAAAAAGGCCGCCGACGAACTGCGGGAATCCGAGGAACGATACCGCAGTCTGGTCGACAATATCGGCATCGGCGTAACGTTGATCAGCCCCGAGATGAAAATCCTGGCCATGAACCGGCAGATGCGAAAGTGGTACCCGCACGTCGATCCGTCCGAAAAACCGTTGTGCTACAATGTCTACCACGACCCACCGCGCGAGGGCAGGTGCTCCGACTGCCCTGTCTTTGCCTCGTTCAAGGACGGCAAGGTGCACGAATCGACCCGCGAGATCCCCGTCCAAAGTGACATACGGATTCACAGGATCGTTTCTTCACCGATCAGAAACAACGAAGGCAGGGTGGTGGCGGCAATCGAAATGATCGAGGACGTTACCGAACGGCGTCAGAACGAAGTGCGGATAAATAGTCTCTCGCACCAGTTGCTGAAGGCCCAGGAGGACGAACGCCGGATGATCTCGCGGGAATTGCACGACAGCGTGGCCCAAGAGCTGTCCACCGTGAAGATTGCCCTGGCGACTCTTCTGGACGCGCACGCGAGCGTGCCGCCCGAAACGCTGCAAAAAGTGTCACAATTAACCCGGTTGCTCGACCGATCCATTCTGTCCGTCCGGAACCTTTCTTACGGCCTGCGGCCGCCGGGACTGGAGGAATTCGGGCTCCTTCAGACCTTGGCGACATTCTGCGAGGAATTTTCCGAAAACACCGGCCTCGCAGTCGATTTTCAAACCGCCGGCTTGAAAAATTCTTCTCTGGGGTCATTCATTGAAATCAATCTCTATCGACTGATACAGGAAGGGCTCAACAACGTTCACAAACATGCCGCCGCCGGTCGGGTCATGGTCAAGCTGGTCGGTTCGCACCCCAACATCATCTTGCGTATTATCGACGATGGCCGGGGGTTCGACGTGAGAGCCCGGGAGAGGGCGCTGAACGCCGAAAAGCGGCTGGGATTGCGCAGCATGAAGGAGCGGGTCGCGCTGCTCCAGGGCCGAATGGAGCTGCGATCGCGTCTTGGCAAGGGTACCAGCATCCACATCAGATTTCCCCGGCAGGAGAAGAAAAGGTGACTCGAAAAAATAGCGTCCTCATTGTCGATGACCACCCGCTGTTCAGGGAAGGCCTCAAATCGATCATCGCTTCCAGTCGGCAGTATGAAGTGGTCGGCGAGGCCGGCACCGGGCAAGAGGCGATTGTACGGGTAAGGCAGCTCTCGCCGGACCTGATTCTGCTCGACGTGTCGCTGCCGGACGGCAGCGGACTGGAGCTGATCAGCGATCTCATGAAGTGCTGCAAAAACTCCCGAATCCTGATTGTGAGTATGCACGCTAAAATCGATTACATCGTCAAGGCTTTTCAAGCCGGCGCTACCGGGTATTTGGCAAAGGGGTCGGCTGCGGAAAAATTGCTGCAGGGAATGGATCATGTGTTGAAGGGCGATTATTTTATGGACACATCCGTTTCCCAGCAGGTCGTCAAAAAACTCGTGGGTCTGGCACCCAAAGAAACGCTGACGACCGGTTCCAATTACGATACGCTGACCTCTAGGGAGCAGGAGATCATGGTTCTTCTGGCTGAGGGTTTGAGCGTGGGCCATGTCGCCGAAAAGCTCTTCATCAGCCCCAAAACGGTTGAAAACCATCGTTCCAATATCATGCGCAAACTCGGAATTCACAAGACCATCGACCTGGTGCGCTATGCTGCCCGGCTGGGGCTGATCGACATCGATCTCTGGAAAGAATAACCTCTTTTTTACCAACCCTGCACGCCTTTCCGCCATCCGTGTGGTTCCCTCGGGGAAATTTCCCAATCCGGGATTTTTACCCACAAAATTGAAGCCCTTCGCCTATGGACATTGCGGCTTAGGTCAGCCATAGGTAAGCCATGTGAAAAATGTTATCAATTCCAAACGGAGGGGTTGCAGCGGGCCGCTGTGGTCCGCAGACAGGCCAATGAAAACGCAGCGAGCGGATGCGCGATTTTCGAATCGGCGCTTCAAAAATGGAAAACATCAGTCCAAATGCGCCGCCGTGCCGGATGTATCAAACCTTATTCGGTCCATTCAGCGTCTGGATGGCAATCCGGACTGTTTCGGGACCACCTATTCGGATTGCAGCCCCACATGTCCCTGGCGTGAATATTGCCTGTCCCTGGCGGGCAAAGGGTCGGACGGCAAAAAAGCAGACGGCAGGTAGTGGATGAATGACGGCTGAGAGCCGGGAAGAAAAATCGCTGTGATGATGCAGCCGCTAACCTTTCTGTGATCGACTCTCCGGGGAGGTGCGGGATGGTAACAAACAAATCACCAGTACAACGAGGAGACCTGAAGGGCCGGTTTCACGACCGTGTTGCGCGCGGCCCGGTCGCATTGAGGAAAAAAGCGGCGTTGGCGTCAATCCGGAGTCCGGTCCAGAAAGACCGACAGGATTTGGTCGATGGCATTCCTTTTCGGGTTTTGGTTGTCGATTGCCATGCCGCCATCCTGGAGGTTGTGGCAATGATGTTCGAGGCTATGGGCTGTCGTGTCAGTACCGCACAGGATTGTCAGGCAGCGGTCAACAGTATCTCGAGCACGCCGTTCGACCTCGTTGTCAGCGAATTCAACATGTCGACGTTAAACGGCTGCCAGTTGGCTGTTCTCGTAAAGGATAATTTCCCGAAGGCAAAAGTCCTGATCATGACCGGATTGTGCCAATCCGAGGTGGCTGCAGAAATGGGCTCCTCGCACGTCGACGGGTGGGTATTCAAACCTTTTGGCTTCGAAGAACTGCTCGATGCTCTCGAATTGATAAAAGTGCCGAAGGCCTGCTTTTGCTATCCGGGCTTGGACCGTAGCCGTGATCGGATAACACAACCGATTTGAACTAATCAATACATGGGCTTATTAAATTCGCTGATCGGTTTTCAATCCAGAAATATCAATTTTTCTGCAAGGAGGCTGCCCGGTATGGCCAATAATTTTCGTGTGGATGTCATTGGCGGCAATATGAAGCGGCTCAATCTCAAGATCCTCGGGGATTTCGACGGTACGTCGGCTTTCAGACTGCTCAACGTCATCGAGAAGAAAGGCGGGTCAGCCCGCAGGATCACCATCGATACCGATGGTCTGAGATCGGTCAATACTTTCGGATCGGATATCTTCAGGGCCAACATTTCAGAAATGAGCAAAAGGGCCATGACGATCGATTATACGGGTCGATTCAAAGAGGCTCTATCAGAAGAATGAGCCGCTGCGGCGGCACCTGGAAAGCATGTCGGCAAAAAATCAGACGCCAGCGGGTTCAGCATGCAAAAAATCAGAAGTGACTTGTTACAGAATTTTTTTCCGGGGCTCACTCAATGGACTTCAGGCGGGCAGGTGATTTATGCACACGCAAGTGGAAGAATGTTCGGAATGCCGTAAGTCTTGGACGCTGCGTGCCGAGTGCATTAAGCTATCCGGCAGGAGCGATGTCTTTAACGCCAAATCGATCAAGCACACCAATGGCGGGATGGTTCTGGTTTCGAGGAAGGCCTTCAAGCCCGGTACGACCCTCATCGTGCGCATGCTCGATTTTCCGCCGTCAGACAGCGGTGAGGATTATCCCCGTGTTCGCGCGATGGGGTTGGCCGAGGTGCGCTGGGTCGAAGAGGTCATGGACGAGGACGGACTGGCATATGAAATGGGTATGCGTTACGTTTTTACCGATTGATCTTGTTTTTCTGATCATCTTTGCCGTCGTCCTGTATGAAACACGTTGACACGATCGGCCCATTGCCGAAGCGAAAGTCCCGCCTCTATATGTTGGCCGGTATGCCTCTCATACCCCGACCATTCCTTTTATTTCCTTTCTCCGAGCATAAACAGGTGCATATCACCGCCGTATCCCGATGGTCGCCCCCTTCGCTCCCAGGCGAAAGGCTTTGCAGGAAAAACTTCCCGATCACTCGAAGAAAAATCTATACGACCATAAAAACAAATTGATGGGCAAGTTTGACGCCTAACCCACACCGGGTTTCTTTTCCGGCCACCGCATCTATATATTGAGTTTATAGCTAGATCGTTGTAAAGATTAACAGTTTCTGGGTGAGAGCTGAGAGAAGGAGAAACGTGTGGAAATCAAGCAGACAGCGCTGAAGGCCAGGCAGGCCGCCATTCAACTGGCGGCGGTGGAAAGCGCGAAAAAAAATGAGGCCTTGGCTGAAATTGCGAGCGCGCTGACGCGGCGTGCAGCCGCCATTAGATCGGCCAACCGGGCCGACCTGACACGCTCTGAAAAGGAAAAACTGTCTGCGCCGCTGTTGAAACGGTTGCATTTCGATGAGGACAAGATCAAAGAGGCGTGCGACGGTCTGGCCAGCCTGATCAAACTGGCCGACCCGGTCGGGGTCACGCTGAGTGCGATGGAGCTCGACGAAGGACTTGAGCTCTACAAGGTGAGTTGCCCCATCGGTGTGATCGGTGTGATTTTCGAATCCAGGCCGGATGCCCTGGTCCAGATATCTTCCCTGTGTCTCAAAAGCGGCAATGCCGTCCTTTTGAAAGGTGGCAGCGAGGCGGCCGAAACCAACCGCATCCTGGCGGAAGTCATCGCCGCAGCCGGCGAGAAGGCAGGGATTCCCGCCGGTTGGCTGGCCCTGCTGGAGAGCCGTGCCGACGTAGCGGAAATGCTGCGGCTGAACGACAGTATCGACTTGATCATTCCACGCGGCAGCAATGCCTTCGTTCAACACATCATGGAAAACACCCGGATCCCGGTCCTGGGTCATGCCGACGGTATCTGTCACGTGTATGTCGACAAGGAGGCGGATCTCACTATGGCCGTCCGAATCGTCGTGGACAGCAAATGCCAATATGTGGCGGTGTGCAACGCAGTCGAGACCCTTTTGGTGCACAAAGAGATCGCTGCGGACTTTCTGCCGCGTATAAAAGGGGTCCTGGAAGAAAAGGGGGTCGACATCAGGGGGTGTGAAGAGACCCGCAAGCTGATCGACGTCATACCGGCCAAGGACGAGGATTGGCGCACGGAGTATCTCGACCTGATTCTGTCGGTGAAAGTCGTGGCCGGCTTGGATGAGGCGATCGCCCACATCAACCGCTACGGATCTGGCCACACCGATGTAATCGTGACCGCCGACCCCGACAGGGGGCTTTGCTTCATGGACAAGGTCGATGCGGCCGACGTTTTTCTCAACTGCAGCAGCCGGTTCAGCGATGGCTTCCGCTTCGGGTTGGGGGCCGAGGTCGGCATCAGCACCAGCAAAATCCACGCCCGCGGACCGGTGGGGATGGAAGGTCTGGTGATCTATAAATGGCGGCTGATTGGCGACGGTCACATCGTTGCGGACTATGCCGGCACGGATGCCAAGCCCTTTACGCACCGCCATTTAAAGAAAATCTACGGGGGATGACGTCCCGGTCCGAGGACCGTCTGTTTAAAAGTCTATCGGATCGATCTCCCGGCTGTAGTCGATGCCCGGCATATCGAAGCCGTGGTGCCGCAAGAATTCCTGCCGCAATCCATCGATGTCGGCCAACTCCCTGATGTTGCAGGCGTCGACTTTTTCCCAGAGTTCCGTGACCTTCTGCTGAACATCCGGGCGCATTTCGTAATCATCGATGCGGATGCGGCCTTTTTGGTCCACGCTCGGGGGACGGTCGCTGAAGAGGTGGTCGTGGTAAAGCCGGTACATTTGTGCGATGCACCCTTCGTGCAGGCCGCCGGCCTTCATGACCCGGTAGAGAAGGGCGATATAGAGCGGCACGGCTGGAATTACTGCACTGGCCCTGGTGACCAGAGCCTTGTTGACGCTAATCAGCGCCTTTCCGCCCAGCGGCGCCAACAGCCGGTTGATGGTGACCGCTTTTTGCTCGAGGTCCTTCTTGGCGGCACCAATGGTTCCGTCGCGGTAGAGAGCCCGTGTATGTATTGAACCGATGTAGGAGAAAGCCACGGTCAGGAAGCCCGGGGCCAGAAGATCGGCTTCGCGCAGTTTTTTCAACCACAGGAGCCAGTCTTCCCCTCCCATTACCTTCACGGTCTGCTGGATCTCTTCTGTAGTGGCCGGTTCGGCCGTGACCAGCTCGACCTTGCCAGTGAGAAAATCGACCGTCTTGGCGGTGAACCGTTTCCCGATCGGCTTGATCACCGAGGAATAGATCTCACCTGTCTCGGGATCCATGCGCCGAGGGGCCGCGATGCTGTAGACGAGAAGGTCGATGAAGCCGAGTTTTTCCTTGATCAGCCGGGCGACATCTGTTTTTGTTTTCTCCGTGAACGCATCTCGGTTTACGTTCCAGGCCCCCAGGCCTGCGTTTTTGGCCTCATTTCGAAAGGCCTCTGTGTTGTACCAACCGGCCGTTCCGGTCCGATACGCGCTGCCGCTTTTTTCATAGCCGATACCGATTGTGGCGGCGCCGGAGCCGAAGCCCGAGACGATTCTGGCGGCTAACCCGTATCCGTTTGAGGCACCGACCACCAGAACCTTCTTGGGGCCGTCGATTTTTTCGCGGGCTTTCACGTATTGGATTTGCGCGCGCACCTGGGCGTTACAACCCAACGGGTGGGCGTTGACACAGATGTTGTTTCGAATTCTGGGCTCGAGTATCATGGCGCCGTTTGTCGCTTGATCCTATAGAGGCGCAATTTGGTTTTATCGGCGGATATCAGGTCGAAGTTCTGCCCGCCGAGTTTGAGACCCCTTTGCGCCTCCGATTCGTGAACCGAATGATGATAGGCCGTTTCAGGGTCGAGTTCCGGAATGATGACGTCGACCTTGATTCGATCATCTTCGAGCCCGCGATATATCATTTTTATCTTGCCGACCGATACAATCTGCCCCAGGGATAATATGACGGTCTTTTCGTCGGATTGGGCCTTCATTTTGTGTTCATAGCTCGAGACGGCACTCTCCAGTCGCTGCTGGGATTGCATGCTCCGGGGCCCCACCACGGCCGTATAAATGAATCCGACAAACAGCAAACCGATCAGCAAGAAGAATCCGATGATCAGCCACCGCCGGTTACGGTTTTCCTCCATTTTTCATGGCCTGTTTAAGTAAGATGTTGAAAGCGCAAGGGATCCGAAAGGAGGGTTTAAGTGTTGTGCACGGCCACTTAAGTCCGCAGCCCGGCGAATCCTTGCGCTTGAATTCCCGATAGCATTTCTGAGGGGACGGGTCAAGAAGGCGCAGTTTTTCGACGCACGCACAGAAGGGTGATGTCGTCGTTTTGAGGGGCCTGACCGAGGTGTTCGAAGGTAACGCTCTTGATGTGGTTGAGGACTTCAGCAGCCGAAGAATATCTCTTTCTGAGGATCGATTGAAGCCGTTCCCGCCCCAAGATTCCATCTGCGGGTGATCTGGCCTCCGTCACACCATCGGTGAAGGCAAGTAAGATGTCGTCCGGATCGATCTGAACCTGTCCGGAAATGAAATTCATTTTTGGTAACAGGCCCACCGCCGGACCGGTCGGGTGGAGTCTGACGATGTCGCCCGTTGCGGTCAAAATGAGCGGCGGTTCGTGACCGCCGTTGATATAGGTCAAGTTGCCGTTCTTGAGGTTGAGCACGCCGACGAACATGGTGGCGAACATGCCTAATTTTCCATGATGGCGGGCGATGTAGGAGTTGGTGTCGCGGACTGCCTTAAGGGCCCCTAACCTGCCGGCTCCGGCTGCCTGGGCCAATGATCCGGCCGAAGTCTCAACTTCCAAGGTGTACACGCGGATGAGGCTGCGAAAAAGCGCCATGAATAGAGCCGCACCGATTCCCTTGTCGCAGACATCAGCCACTACCAGACCGAGGTGATGGGCGGACAATTCGAAGACATCGTAGAAATCGCCGGAAACTTGAATGGCCGGGTGCAGATACGCCTCAATTTCCCAGCCGGGTGCATCGGGGATTTCCTCGGGCAGAAAATCCCGTTGAATCTTGCGGCCTTTTTCCATTTCAAGATCCAGTGCACCGGAGTAAATCTCGATTTCCTTCTTGGCCTGGGCGATGCGGTGAAAAGATTCTTCCAGTTTGGCATACAGGGTGGCATTCTCTAAAACCACGCCGATTTGAACCGCGGTCATTTCGATCAACTCTACGGATTCGGTGCTGAAGCGCCCGGGGCGGGAGTGCAGCAGCGTGAGCAGGCCGAGGAGCTTTTCTTTTCTGATGATCGGCACAACCAACGCCGAACGGACCTCGTACGGCTGGCCGGGAAGCGTTAACCAGCGATCGTCCTTCTCCGTGTCGCAGATATAGGCCAGCTTGCAGTTGCCATCTTTAATATTGCAGTGGCGGCGCACCCAGCCGGCCAAACCCTGATCCAATACGGTACCGATCAGCCGGTTGCGTTCATCTGAGGACGCTTGCTCCCGCGTCAAAATGCTCTCGATCACCACCCCGTTTTCATCGAGAAGAAACAAGCTGCCCTTTTCCGCACCGGTCAAACCGATCGACACCTCGAGCGTCTTTTGCAGCGTTGCATTGATCATCTTCTGGTCGGCCGAAGCGCGCGCGACGGACACAAAATGATCGAGCATCCGGCTCTGGGCATGATACACAGCCTTTTCTTTCTTTAACCGTTTGATTTCCTGCCGTAGGATTCTCGTATTCACGATCTTCTCGCTGTCTTTCGCCGACCGGTTGTTCTTTTCGCCTGCTTGATCGTTTTCAACCTGGGTATAATGGTCACTAATACTTTTTGCGTTGGAATGTCATCTTGATAATATGACGCTTTCTGATCACAAGCAAATAAACGGTTTAAAATTTCCGTAAACGGTCGCAGGGCACCGCGTCTGTGTTGTCGGCGGGCATCTCTTCCAGAGGGTTTCAAATTCGGCTGTGCCCTTCACGGCCCGTCCGAGCGAACTGATTTTCTCGCGAAATCTTAGCAGATGCTCTGGATGTTTCTCAGGCGGTTGACCATGTCGTAAATGTCGGATTCGGCTCTCTTGACGAAATCATTGAGAGTTGGGCTGCGGTCTTTGTCGAATTTCGTTACGGCACCGGCCAACTTTATGACGACCGGCGTTTCTTCAATGCTGTAGTCGACGTCGTGAATGCCCTTGAGGATCCGGCGCATGGCGGCCCTGGAAGTTTTTTCGGTCGCCATCGGCATCAGTGCAAGGAACTTGTTGCGATCGAGAACGCCGATGATATCGGAACGCCGGCAAACCCGGACCAGATTGCTCAGCACGAAGTGCATGACGTCATCCCGCTTGATGGCGCCGGCCGGCAAGGGTTTGGCTGGAGTGACCTTGTAAATCGACAGCATCAAAACCGAGAAGGGGGTTTCATAGCGGATGGCACGGTCAATTTCCTTCTCCAGGATATAAAGGATACTGTTACGGCTCAGGATGCCTTTCGGCAAGGCGGTGACCTTGATCGCTTTCTCTTCATCCGTCGTTTCGGCCTCCGAGGGCGCTCCCTGAACGACGATTTGGCCTTGCGCGGCCTCTTTTTCATCGGTCGAGGCGCGCATCTGTTCCATGATGGTGTGCAATTCAACCCCAGTGGCGTCATTTTCTGCAAGACCACACGGAACCGAGGTCGGGTTCTTTACGCCGTTGGGCGTCAAGGTCTTTTGGCGGGATGTCCAGCGTGACTTCAGCGCCTCGAGGCAATCCTCCATGCGTTCACCCAAACGCTCGGCCACCTTGTGCAAGACTTCGTCACTGAGGTTCTTGTTTTTCAGCCGGTCGACCAGGGTCGACTCTATTTTAGAAATCAGACCGCGCAGGTGCTGGTCACCTTCCTCCCCTTGCTTCTGAGCGGTATCCAGGGCGATATCCGAGCCGACGCGCTCGATGTAATCGACCAGCAGTTCGGACAGAACCGTTTCATCCCCCGATCCGCGGCGAATTTCGGAGGCCAGGTAAATCAATTCTGCCGCGCTTTTGGGGTCGCGGTTGACTTCTTCTATGAGAACATCGGCCGAAATTCCCAGTTGATCGGCGCTTTTCTCAAGAGCCGTCACCAGATCTTCGCTCTGCAGTTCTTTTTTGAGCTCACGGGTCAGCTGGAGAAACTCCTGCAGCTGCATGCCCTCCTCCAAGAGGGCGGTCTTTATTTTCGGCATCAGTCGCTGCAATTCGCCCGGTTCCGGCACAAGACGCCGCAGGATCTGCGCCAGTCGCTGAACAGAAATTTTTCCCTGCTGGTACTCTTCGCGGATAAGTTGGATCAGGACCTGATCGGTGAGAGCCTCTGTTTCCTCCAAGATCTGCCGCTCGTTTTGATATACGATCCCTTCGGCCTTGCGGGCCGACAAGCCGTCGAGGAGGTTTTTCTTCATTGCAAAGACGGCATCGGCCAGCTCCCCGAGGCTGGGTTTGTCTGATCCGGAAGACGACCGGTCGATCTCTTCGCGAATTCTCTGCAACTGGGCCATGATGACATCGCCGGAGGCGGGGGCGCCGGGTTCGCCTGAAGCCGCCGCTGCGCGATCAGCCTCGATCATTTTCTGGGAAGCGCCGGTGGGGCTCTCGATGATGCTTTGAAGCGAGAGAGATTTTTCCAGTTCCTCCATCAGCACGCTCTCCGCCATCATCCCCAGCACCTCGTCGGTTCCGTGGTCGATCCTGCCGGAAGCCGATGCGGTGGAAATCTGCTCAAAAATCCGCCGGTCGACGACCTCATCGTCGGCCGTAACCTTTTTGTAGAAGACGTGGTTGATCTTGATGTTGCGGATACCCAGCTCTTCGCAACCCGCTTTCATGGCCTCGGCATTGGCAAATTGGGCGATGTCGTTGAGGACCCCGGCAAAATTGGTCAACTCGGACTTCTCCATCCCTTTTTCGAAGGATATTGATTGGATGTCGGCTTTCTTAAAGTGAGTGAGCATTTTGCTGGTATTGATCCGGTGGTCGAGCGGTTCTTCTTCGATGAAAAACTGATCTTGATGCATAATCAGGGCGATCGGCGAAAACAGGGCCAAGCCGTGGGTTGTCATGTCGTAAAAATCGGAAAGAGCCTGGGCGGTGAACGGGTGATCGATATTGTACATTGCCGACCGGTTGAAGAGCAGGGCAAAGGCTCTGCCGATTTTGTAGGAAATCTCTTTCGGGAGCTTCTTGACGGTCATGGCTGACACCTTTTTCGCTGGTTAAAGACGGCGTTGCCGTTGATACCGCTCCAGGTCGCCGAGGAAATCCCGGCCGCTGCCGTAGCGTTGGTCCGGTTCGAAAGCCGTGGCCTTGCCGATGATCCGATCCATCTCCTGGTCGATTGCCGAATTCACTTCAGAGGGCTTTTTCAGAAAGAAATTACCCCGGCTGAGGATCTTATGCTTGAGCAGGTCGGTTTTGTTTTTGAATTCCGGAAGGGGCAGTTCGGCGACGAGCATCTGATAGAACATTGTCCCGGCGGCGTAAATGTCGGCCCGTCCGTCGACATCCTGTCCGAGGATCTGTTCGGGAGCCATGTAGAGCGGGGTTCCGTGAACGGCCCTGGTGGCTTCAGCGTTGCCGTTTAGGACATGGACGATGCCGAAATCGGTTACCAGCGGCCGACGGGAGTGTTTCTCGATCATGATGTTACCCGGTTTGATGTCCCGGTGGACGATGCCTTGACCGTGTGCATAATCGAGTGCATCGAGCATCTGAATCATGACCTTCAGACTCGCAGGCAACGGCAGCACGCGTCGCGAGGGGATCGGGTTTTTCTGGGCGAACTGCATGTATTGGGCCAAAGTGTTCCCCTGGACCAGCTGCATCGTTATGAAAAGAAAATCGTCGGTTTCGCCGACTTCGTATACTGGAATGATGTTGGGATGGGCGAGAATGGCAACGGCTTCGGCCTCCTGCTGGAAAAGTTCGGCCGACTTCGCCGTGATCAGACTCTTGGGCAAAACCTTGACCGCGATCTGACGTTTCAGGGACTTTTGAAAAGCGATGTACACGATTGCCATCCCGCCGCGTGCCAGTTCCTTGATGATAATCGAGGTTCCCACCTGCGTGCCGATCAGACGCTCCGCATTGTAGGCTGCTATCGTCGTCATTTAAAATATTCCTGATGCTTCCGGCTGATAGGGTAAAGTATTATTTTATCTTCTTGAGCATCTCCTCGTAGAAGGCGGCATCGAATGTTCCCATCTCTTCGGAATGGACCTTCCAGGTGTGCAGGCAAATTTTGGCATCCGTGACATTTTCGTGCTGAATTGCATACTCGAAGCACTGCAGACTATTTCGAATCGATTTGTCGTAGATTTTCTTTTTATAGGCATCGTACTCGGCCTGGTCGAAGAGGCCGGCGTCAAGGGCGTTGCTGCGCCAAATGTTCAGTGCGATGCGGGCGGCGTAAAATCCCTCCTTGTCAATGGCATATTTCAGGCGCCAGAGGCTGCTGTTGGCGGCCGCCTTGAGCTGCTTCTCGGTAATCGGTGGCTGTGTAGTTGTCTGAACACCAGGGGTGTCGGCTGCCTGCAGTGAGCCGGTAGAGAAGAAAAGGGCCACAGCCCACAGCAGGGCCGGAAGAATCAGGGGCACTTTCACGGTCAATCTTCCTATCCTCGCGGGTCGAAAAAATCCTTGTATAATTGAATCATTATAGATGATTTTGCGTTGAAAATCAAAAGGGAAGACGTATCAAGGCGCCTGGCACCGTTGCCGTGTCGAGGGTCGGTTTCCACAAGAGGGTGCCGCCGCGTCCATCCAGCCACTGAGGCGGCAAGCAATCGACGAACATGAGATAAACGGCTTCATGGCCGCGCGATGACGTCATCATCTCCCGGGTAATTTTCTGCAGCGGAGTCGTCTCGGCGGCCGGAAAGTGTCTCAGAAAAGGGTAGGTCAAGGAAGAATCTTCGTAAATCAACCACAACCTTTCCGATTTATCCACCAGACGGTCCGCTGCTTCTAAGCGGTCGTCGCCGTAGATTAAAGGAGCGGCCCAGCAACGCTTGCGTCCCCAGTCGGAAGACGTCCAAATACTGCCGGCGGAAATGACAGGCATGGCGGCTCTTTTGCCCCCGTGGCGGGGTGCGGCTCTATAGGCGCCCGTCTCCGGGCTGTTGAGGCCGTTTGGGAGCGTGAAGGCCGGTTTGTGTTGATTGCAGACGACTGCATACACCAAAAGCCCGGCTCCGATGGTCATCAAGACCCGCCGTCCTTTTTTGCTCAGTCGCCAGGGCGGCAGGAAAAATGCGGTGCAGACGCTGCCACACAGAAAGAAGACATCGAAATAGCGGACATTCTCCGGTTGCCAGGCGGGTATCAGGGCAACGAGGAAAAAATAGCCGACCAGCGCGACGGCAACAGCCTTCAAGCGTCTCGGTGCCCATCGGACTGCATAGACAACCGCCGGCAGGATCAACACGAAACCGAAGGGGCCGAACCAGGAAAACCGCTCGTCGGTCCCCCAGGCAATTTGGAAAACGGCCGCCGTTCCTTTGCCGTCGAATACCGGAGCCACTACAGTTTCGTAGACACGCTGCAGCAGTCCGCTAACCGAAAAACCCATTGCCCATTGGAGCAGATTGTCGACCGCGGGGGTGAGATCGATACTCTGAAGCAGATAACGGATCGCGTTGGCCGCGGTTCCCTGCAATCCGTCATTGTTATACACCACGGTGGACAATATCCGTGCTCCGTCGCTGCCATCGTTTGCCAGAAGCTTGTACACCAGGGGCAGAAGCGGTGAAAAGACCAGGGCCGGTATCGAGAACAGTAAAAGAATCGAGGGACGGGCGACCACCAGGTGCCACCAGGTCATCATGCCGTGCCGGCGAAAAAGCAGGAGACCGGCGAGCGGCACCAGGACAAGCGGAAATGTCAATTGCAGGGTTGCCTTAGAAATCATGAACACCATTCCAAGTATCAGAAGACACAGATCTCTCACGTTCGGCGCTTCCACGGTCCGAAAGACGGCCAGCAGACAAAACAGGGCTACTGCCGTCGGGATGATTTCATAGCCGGGCGATGTCGCCAGATAGACCATGCGCGGCATGCTGAGAACAATCACCACGACGGTGAAAGCCGTCGACGGCCATGCGTAACGGCGCGACAAGGCGTAAACGCTGCAACCGATGGACAGGTAAGCCGCAAATCCGAGCAGTCCGAGACCCACATCACCGTGGAAGCGGAGGAACAGATGCGGAAGGATCAGGATGTTGGCCGAGGCCGGCAGAGCCTGGTTCCCGCCCATGGGGGTGGACACCCCGGCCGGGAAGAGGGTGGGGTGGTTCTCGAACTCCAGTACGCGTGCGATCGAGTGCCAGTAAATCGTGCTGGGCGGAACGATCAAGGCCAGAATGACGAGGTAGCTCCAGACGATAGCGACCGTGGAACACATCAGCGGGTGCTGCGACCAGAGAGACTTGACGGCGGTCAGAGCCGGACGCAGGTCGGCTCGCCGGTGCACGATAAACGCCAGCGCCAGCGCGGTAGCAATGGCCTCGACGAACAGGGATGCTGCCGGTTGCCGAAACAGAAAGGCCAACTGGAAGACGAGCGAGAGGCCCATCAAGGTGGTGATGAGGCCGTAAGCACAGGATTCGGCGATGGTATTGCCCCGGCGGCGG
>Ga0316583_10000193_pt1 | contig 15834 bp, 18 predicted proteins | sample J_170502JBrBrA_D_FD_204513 | JGI IMG/M metagenome (GOLD analysis project Ga0316583, IMG submission 204513) | Rhizosphere microbial communities from salt marsh grasses in Alabama, United States - J_170502JBrBrA | ecosystem: Host-associated > Plants > Roots > Rhizosphere | place: USA: Alabama... | reverse complement strand
ATAGTAAATGACAAAGGCAATTAAAGACTTTTGCAATTAAGCAACTGTTGAAGTTAGGTGATGGGATGACCCAAAAAGTAGATGCGGAAGTAGTGGACCTGGCGGAAAGCCAATCGGCGCTTTGCAGTATCTTCGCCAACCCTAAACGCATCATGATCCTCTGGGCTTTGGCGCGGGAGGAAAAGGCTGTCACGGCCATTGCCCAGGCCATTGACGCTTCTTTACAAAACACGTCCCAACACCTGAGCCTGATGAAAGGAGCGGGCATCCTGGAGTCACGGCGAGACGGGCAAACGATCTACTATCACATCGCCGATGATTTCGAGCACGGCCGCTGCCGGCTCCTTCTGGAAGTATTTGAAATGCACAGCGAGGAATTAACCGGCTGAAACGCATTTAAGAATTAAAAACCAAGTCTTAACAATTGATCATGGAGGTTAACATGTCAATCCCAGTAAATGAACTATCTGAACTTCAGGCCGCGAAAGTCGTTGACGCGCGCGGCAGCGCCTGCCCCGGCCCCCTGCTGGAGGCCAAGAAAGGCATCGGCACGATTAAAGTAGGCGAAATATTGGAAATCTGGTCCGGCGATCCGCGAACCAAAGAAGATATCCCCAAGTGGTCTAAAAAAGTAGGTCATGAATTCCTGGGCACCGTGACCGCCGACGGCGGCTACGACCGTATCTTCATTAAGCGGTCTAAATAATAAAGGAAACAAATTTGATGGGCATTGAAAAAAACAAAGCAGCACCAAAAATACTGATCCTCGCGACCATTTCTGGGGGCTACGCGGGAGCCGATTCAGTGGGCCAGCTGCACACCGACTACGCCTCGAATGTTTATATTCTGCCCACCGTATGCCCGGCCATGTTCAACGAGGAGTTTTATCTGCGCACCTTCGAGAAAGGCTTTGATGCTATTCTGGTCATGTACAGCGGAACCGACTGCCCCTACAAAGGGGGAGCCGAGCGCACAGCCGAAATCGTCAACCGCGTCTATCCATTGATGAAAGAACGCGGCCTCGATCCTCGCCGCCTGCGCCTCACCGCCATCTGCACCGTGTGCACCAAGCCTTTCCTCAAGGAAGTAACCCAGATGAACGAACTGCTCAGCGGCATCGGCCCCGTGAGCAGCGAACTGGCGGCCATGCCCCAGGCGGCGTAACCACGTGGAGGTTATTGAATTATGGTAGAGAGGCTAGATAGCAATACGCAATCCAAAATCCGCGTTAGCGAAGCGGCGAAATCAGTTGACGCCCTGGTCATTGGCGGCGGCATTGCCGGCATGCAGTCGGCGCTCGATCTCGCCGATCAAGGATATCACGTGGCCCTGGTGGAAAAAGAAGCCAGCATCGGCGGGAAGATGATCGCCTTGAGCAAGGTCTTCCCCACCCTCGACTGCTGTAGCTGCATCACCACACCCAAGATGTCGGCCGTTGCTCACCACCCGAACATCGATCTGCTGACCTACTGCGAAGTGCAGAACGTCAGCCAGAACGGGGGTGGGTTTAAAGTCCATGTGCTCAAGAAACCACGCTACGTGAATGAAGATTCCTGTACCGGCTGTCGCCAGTGCGAATATGCCTGCCCGATCGATCTCCCCTCGGCCTTTGACCTGGGGCTGGGCGCACATCGCGCCATTCGCGTGCCCTTTTCCACGGCCGTTCCCCAAATAGCGGTCCTGGACATCGACAACTGCATCCTCTGCGGCAAATGTGAAAAAGAATGCCCGCATGGCTGCATCGATTTCACACAAACAGCGCAGGAATTTGATATAGAAGCGCGGGCCATTCTGCTGGCCACGGGCTTTGAATTGACACCTACGGACGCCAAAAAGGAATACGGCGGCGGGTCCTTACCCAACGTCGTCAGCCCGCTGGTCGTGGAACGACTGCTGGCCCCGACTGGCCCGTACGGCCATGTCCTGCGCCCTTCAGATGGTAAGGAGCCCGATTCCATCGCTTATGTGCAGTGCGCCGGTTCGCGCGATAAAACTCTGGGGGTTGAATACTGTTCGCGCATCTGCTGTATGTACGCCATCAAGCAGGCTATGTTGCTCTCCGGCGCGCTGCCCTTGGCCGACATCACTATCTACTACATGGACATCCGCACTTTTGGTAAGGGCTACGAACAGTTCTACCAAAATGCGCGGGCCATGGGCATTGAATTCGTCAAGGGTAAGGTGGCCAAGATCGGCGAAGACGAAGAGCACAATCCTATAGTACGTGTAGAAATGATCGATGAGGGTTCGCGCGTGGTCGAACGCCAGCATGACCTGGTTGTCTTATCAACGGGCATGGTGCCGGCCTATAACCCGCAGGAAATATACGGCGTGCCCATCGCCTCCGATGATGGTTTTGTCAGGCTGCCCGCGCCAAACCTTTCGCCCAGCGTCACCGACCGGCCGGGCATCTTTGTCACCGGGACGGCCGCCGGGCCGATGGATATTGTGGACAGCATCGTCCTCGCCGGAGCAGCTGCGGCGGAAACTGCCGCATATTTAACCGGCAGCAATTCAGCACGTCAGCAGGTCAGCGTTCAGCCGCTCAGCGTTGCCGCTGATTAGCTGACAGACTGACTGGTTGACCAGCTAGAGTGACTTATGTCTAAGAAAAACGATTCAAGCAAAGAAGAAATCCGCATCGGCGTTTATACCTGTAAGTGCGGGGGCAACATCGGCGATGTTGTACGCTGTGATGCGGTCGCTAAAGCCCTTGAAAACCAAGAGAATGTGGTCGTCTCGCGCATCGATATGTCTATGTGCTCCGATGCCGGGCAGGCCATGATCGAGGAAGATATCAAGGAAAAAGGCGTCAACCGCGTAGTCATCGGTGCCTGCGCCCCCTCCCTGCACGAACAGACATTTCGCGGCACCGTCGCCCGTGCCGGACTGAACCCTTACTTTTACCAACATGTCGGCCTACGCGAACAGGACAGCTGGGTCCATCACAACGATCCCGACGGCGCCACCGAGAAGGCTGTACGCCTGATGGCCGCCGGTATCGCCAAGTCCCGTTTGCTCGAACCCTTAGAGCCAATACGCCTAGAAGCCAAACGGCACGCGCTGGTAATCGGCGGTGGCATTGCCGGCCTGCGCGCTTCCTGGGACATCGCCCGCCGGGGACTATCTGTTACCCTCCTCGAAAAAACACCATTCCTCGGCGGGCGTATGGCTCAACTGGAGTCGATATTCCCTACCGACACTTCCGCGCGTGAGGAGCTGGACGTCTTAATTCAAGCGGTCACGACGCACCCCAATATAACCATTTATACGGGAGCGGAACTGGTCAAAATGCAGGGTTATGTCGGCGATTTCCAGGCTACCATCCGCCAGCAGTCGCGCGGCATCAGCAGTGATATCGCCGAAGAAGCGATGGCCGCCTGCACGGTGGAAGTGCCGAACGAATTTGACCATGGCTTGACCAGGCGCAAGGCGATTTATCGCGCTTACGAAGGCTGCTACCCGCCCTCACCGGCCGTAGACTGGGATAACTACGTCGATGGCTGCGTTGAGCTTGACGGGCAGATGCTACATCTGAGCAACGAGCCACGGTACTTTGAGGTAAATGTCGGCGCGGTCGTCGTCGCTACGGGCTTTACGCCTTACGAACCGCACCAGGGTGAGTACGGCTACGGCGTTTACCCGCAGGTGATGACCCTACCCAAGTTCATCCGCCTCCTGGCCCTGAACGAGGGCAAGGAGGCGTTATCCTGGGACGGCTGTCCCGTACGCAATGTGGCCTTCGTGCACTGCGTCGGCAGCCGGCAGCTCGACGGTATCAACGAGCCGCAGGCCGACGGCCGGGTGAATAATTACTGCTCGCGGGTTTGCTGCACGGCTACCCTGCATGTGGCTAATGAGCTGCGCCGCCAGTTCCCGGACATCAATATCTACGATGTTTACGAAGACATCCGCACCTATGGCCGTGGTCACGAACAGATCTATATCGAAGCGTCAAAAAACATGGTGCGCTTCCTGCGCTTCCACGATGATGAATTACCGGTTGTTGACACGCAGGACTCCGAAATAATCATGCGGGTCAAGGATTATCTGACCTGGGGCGAGGAAATTGAACTTCCCGTCGATCTCGTCGTCCTGGCCGTGGGCATGATGCCCGCGCCGATCGAGGACATCATAAAACTGCTGAAGATCTCCCCCGGAAGCGACCGCTTCCTGGCCGAAGTGCATCCCAAGCTGCGGCCGGTGGAAACGGCCGTGCCCGGCGTCGTCCTGGCCGGCACGGCGCAGGGACCGATGAACATCCAGGAAAGCTGCGCCGCCGCTTCCGCAGCCGCGGCTAAGGTGGCCGTGCTGCTCAGCGCGGGCCAGGTCGAACTGGAACCCTTCGTCGCCCGCGTCGATCCCGAACGCTGCAACGGCAGCGGCCAGTGTGTCCTGGTTTGCGAATATGAAGACGCCATTACCTTGCAGACGGTTTCCCAAAACGGCAGCACGATGCAGAAAGCGGTCGTCACGCCCGCCAACTGCGCAGGCTGCGGGTCCTGTGTCAGCGCCTGCCCCAACCAGGCTATTGATCTACAGGGCTGGACCGTGGAACAGTATGACGCCATGATTGACGCCCTCCTGGGTGTCGAAACAGCATTAGCGGCGCAAGAACTTGCGCCCGTGTAGGATGTATGATGACCCCAAAAGAAAATGCCAAACAACGAGCTATTTTTCTTAAGAAGCTGCGTGAAGAGCACAAAGATACGGTCGCTCGTACCCAGACGCTGCTCAAAGAACAAAAGGCTCTACGCAGAGAAATTTGTAAACACAACCGGGATGAACCTAAAACCATTCCCGAATTGGCCGAATTATCCGGCATACCGGCCGGTGAGGTTTTATGGCACATCACGGCCATGAAGAAATATGGCCTCGTCGCTGAAGCCGGTATGTGCGGTGAATATTACCTGTACCAACGTGTAGAGTAGTTAGAGATGAGAAACAAAGATAGAAAGACGTTTCTAACTCTTCAGGAAAATGACCGATGAGCAACCGTGTAGACCCTAATTTATTATTGAATCTAAAACAGTATGGAGAGGAGGGCGCGGTCAATATCGAAGCCTGCTTCAACTGCGGGACCTGCACCGCCACCTGCCCTCTGACCAGTGATGAATATCCATTTCCGCGTGACACAATCAGGTTGGTTCAGTTGGGGCTGAAGAACCATCTCCTGGAGAGCCTGGATCCCTGGCTTTGTTACTACTGTGGCGATTGCACCGAGAGCTGCCCGCGAGGCGCAGAACCGGCCGAAGCGCAGATGGCGCTGCGTCGTTGGTTAACGGCCCAATATGATTGGACGGGCCTGGCGCGAAAATTTTACACCTCTAGAGTGTGGGAGCTCGGTTCTGTATTGCTAGTAGCCGTCCTGGTCATCCTGGGCTTTGTCTTCTTTCACGGCCCCGTGGTAACAGACCAGGTCGAACTAAACACATTCGCTCCCGTACACATCATCCATCTCTTGGATTGGGCGATGGCCTTGGGATTGTTGTTCTTCTTGGGGACCAACAGCTTGCGCATGTACAACTTTGTCATGCGTCATGATTCAACCGTCAATCCCTCTTTCTCCGTTTACTTGCAGGAATTATGGAGTCTGCCCTATCACTTCTTCACCCAGAAAAGATGGGCTTCTTGTGATGAGCCCGGTGCGAAGACAGATTGGGTTTCGCACATGCTGCTGGTGAGCGGATACGTGCTGATGCTGATCATAATTGTCTTTTTCTTGCAGTGGTTCCAGACAGACAACATTTACCCCATCTGGCACCCGCAGCGCTGGCTGGGCTATTATGCGACGGTTGTCCTGTTGTTCGGTTCCGGCCGCGCCATTTGGGCGCGCGTAAAGAAGACCAATCAGATGCATCGTTTCTCACACGAAAGCGACTGGATGTTTCCAGTTCTATTATTCACAGTCACATTGTCCGGAATTTTGGTCCACCTGTTCCGCTACCAGGGTCTGGCTATGGCAACCTATTACACATACGTTGTACATATGGCGCTATTAGTCCCTATGTTGTTATTGGAAGTCCCTTTTGGTAAGTGGTCTCACCTGGCATACCGGCCGTTAGCCATATACTTCCAAAAGGTTAAACAAGCAGCCGCGGAAAAAGCCGCTCTTGTTCCTGCGGCAGCAGATTAACAAATTTGATAGAAACGCGAGATAGAGCAAGAGTCTCTATCTCCCCTCTCAATCTTAATGTAAGGAGATTTAAAATGAGTGAAAATGGTAACAGCAAAATGGTCGTCCTATGCAATCATGCGGATCCACCGCACGTCATGCCCACCCTGATCATGGGCGCTTCCGGCGCCAGTCTGGGCGACGAAGTAATCTTGTTCTTTTGCCCCGGCGGCGCCAACGCCTTGGTCAAAGGGGAACTGGAAAAGATCAGCGAGATGAAGCTGAAAGGACTGCCTGATCCAGTGCAGCTATATAACGATATCGTCGCCGAGGGCGGCCGTGTTATACTATGTGAACTGGCATTGGAAAATAAGGGCATCGCCGTTGAAGATGTCCGTGAGGGCGTGGAAATATTGAATGCGCCGTCATTCTTATTAGATGCCCAGGGAGCCGGTCTTTCTCTGGTCTTCTAATCAGCCCAATTCGTTTGCCAGTTTATCAATATATCAATAGATCAGTTGGTCGGTTTGTGACAAACCGACCAACTGAATTTTTGAGCGGATAAAATGCTAAAACGATTATCTTTGTTGCTCTTACTGTTCCCTTTTCTGGTATCGCTCATCGCCGGCAGCCCCGCGGCAGCTCAAGTAAGTGAGAATCCCCCCCAGGTGCAGGTGGTCTTGTTCTATTCCCCAACCTGCCCCCACTGCCACCAGGTCATTACGGAATTCCTGATCCCCTTACAGGAAACCTATGGCGATCAGCTGTCGATCCTGGGCATAGACACGAGCGAACAAGCGGGCCAGACGCTCTACAGCCTGGCCGTCGAACATTACCAGATCCCGGACAACCGCATCGGCGTGCCCACCCTGATCGTGGGCAACACCATCTTAGTCGGTTCCGCGGAAATACCAGACCAGTTTCCGGGCATCCTGGAGAAAGGACTGCTGGCCGGGGGCATCGGCTGGCCCGATATCCCTAACCTGACTCTGATCGTTCCCGACCTACCGCCTTCGGCCGATCCCGCCGCCGGTACGCAAACGGAATCCGCCGCGGAGAGTGTGGCGGCAACGCTGGCCGCCGAGCCAACAGCCGCGGTACAGAGCCTGGAAGAAGCGAGCCAAGAAATCAGCGAAACGGCGCCCGCAGAGGCGGACGAGCCAACGGCTGATCCCGTGGGCTTCACCCTGGCCTGGATCGTGATGATCGGCATGGTCGCGGCGCTCATTTATGCCCTGCGCCAGATCGTTTTTGCCTGGCCCCTGCTTTCCTCCGGCAGTTACGAAAATCAAATGTCCTGGCTTGTGCCGCTGCTGGCTCTTATCGGCGTGGGCGTCGCTTCCTACCTGGCCTATGTGGAAATGACCCATGTGGAAGCGATCTGCGGCCCTGTCGGCGAGTGCAATATCGTCCAGAGCAGTTCTTATGCCGTCCTATTCAGCGTCCCGATTGCCGTATGGGGCCTGATTGACTACCTGGCGATTTTGGGCTTATGGGCCGGCCAGCGCTTCCTCTCCGGGAAAACAGCCTCCTGGAGCGCGTTGGGCCTGATCCTGCTGGCCGTATTCGGCACCCTGTTCTCTATCTACCTGACCTCGCTGGAGCTTTTCGCCATTAAGGCCATTTGTCTCTGGTGTCTTTCTTCGGCCGTGATCACCACCCTGATCCTGATTCTGGCCACGAAAAACATCCCGGACAAGGCGCTGCCGGTAGAACTGGCGGCGCAAACAAATACCTGAACAAAGAGATAAGCCATGAACTACGTTTTTGGTCCTGTCCCCTCGCGTCGTCTAGGCCAATCGCTGGGAATCGACACGATTCCCATGAAGACCTGCAACTGGAACTGCGTCTACTGCCAGCTCGGCCGTACCGTGCCCCTGACCAACGAACGGATGGAATATTTCCCCTGTGAGGCCATCCTGGACGAGGTGGAAGAAGCGTTGGCCAAACACATGCCCGGGGAAATCGATTGGCTGACTTTTGTCGGCTCCGGGGAACCGACGCTGCACAGCGGCCTGGGCCGGCTGATCAGGGGCGTCAAGGAGATGAGCGACCTACCGGTCGCCGTGATCACCAACGGCGCCCTGCTCTACGTCCCGCAGGTGCGCGTGGCCTTGCTGGAAGCCGATGCCGTCCTGCCCTCCCTGGATGCCGGCTCGCCGCAGCTGTACCGCCAGATCAACCGCCCCCATCCGCAAACCACCTTCGAGCGCCTGGTCAGCAGCCTGATCCTCTTCCGGCGCGAATACCGGGGCAAATTATGGATCGAGGTGATGTTGATTGAAGGGCTGAATGACAGCGATCAGGCCCTAGATGACCTCGCCGACCTGCTGAAGCGCCTCCAGCCGGACGAGATACACATTAATCTGCCCACCCGCCCCCCGGCCGAAACATGGGTAAAACCGGCGGACGAGAGCACGCTCTTAAAGGCTCTGGTAAAATTCAGCGACACGGCGCGCGTGGTTCACCCGGCGGAAGGCTCTTTTGATCTGGGCTGCTGCGATACCGTTCTGGAAGCGGTGCTGGAAATCATCGCCCGCCATCCCATGCGCCAGGATCAGCTGGAAAAAGCCCTGGCCCAATGGGCGCCTGGGCAGGTTGAGGATATTCTAAACGAACTGCAGGCCGGCGGCCGGGCCCAGGTCGTCGAGCGCCTGGGAACGCGTTTTTGGAGCGCCGATCAATCCCGTTATCCTGATGACGCGCAAAGTCAGGCGACCGCCCCGGGTAAAAAAGCCGCTTATGATTCGTAGCCGCGATATACAGTAAAATAGAATGTATAGCAACCTTCAGGTTGCTTTGCCGCGCAACCTTCAGGTTGCACTACAAACGAATAACAAAGGACGATCAAAAATATGACAATGAAAATTGCCGCTGTAACCGATGATGGAAAAACGATCAGCGCCCACTTCGGGCGGGCTTTACAATACGTCGTCTTGACCATAGAAGACGGCCGAATCACGGCCAGCGAACTGCGCGACAAGGCCAATCACCGCGACTTCCAACAGGGCGGATCCAACCACGACGAACTCATTCAAATATCAGACGCTGAAGACGAATCGGAGGATGAGCACGAGCATGGCCACGGTCACGGGCAGGGACACGGCCACGGCCGTCACAGCGCCGAGAAACACCGCATGATGTTCGAGAACATCACCGACTGCCAGATCCTGCTCGCCCGCGGCATGGGCCAGGGCGCTTATATGGGTCTGGAGCAATCGGGCATACGGCCGATTCTAACCAGCATCAAAACGATCGACGAGGCCGCGCAGGCCGTCATCGACGGTTCGATCGAAGATCATCCGGAGCGGCTGCACTAAGTCGATGGTTGATTTAACCCGCTTGAGGGCCTTTGTCTATGCCGCGGAGAGCCTCAGTTTTTCCGAGGCCGCACGGCAGCTTCATCTCACCCAGCCGACGATCAGCCACCATATCAAGGCCCTGGAAAAAACACTGGGCGTCGAGCTTTTCGCGCGCAGCGGGCACACGCTCAAGCTCACCGAAGGCGGCCGTCTGCTCCTGCCCTTCGCCCATAAACTGATCCACCAGACGCTCGAGGTCCAGGAATTAATGACCTCGCTGCAAGAAGATATCGTCGGCCATCTGCGCATCGCCTGCAGCACCACGGCCGGGAAATACATCCTGCCCCAACTGGCGGCGCGCTTCTGCCGGCGTTTTCCAGGCATCAATGTCAGCATCCTGGCCTGCCAGCCGATGAACGTTATTCCTGAACTTTTGGAAGGAGAGGCCAACCTGGCCGTGGTCAGCAGTTATGATCTCTGTGGCAAGGGTTTTGAATGCCAGGAATTCTTCAAAGACAGCATTGTGCTGATCGTCCCCGCCGGGCATCCCTGGGCCAAACAAGAAAACCTTGATCCCGCCGAGCTGCTCGACGAGCCGATGCTCATGCGCGAAGCAACTTCGGGCACGCGGCGGCACATCCTCACCGAATTCGCCAGGCATGATATCGGCCTGGACGATCTGAATATTTTTCTGGAGTTAGGAAACGCGGAAGCGATCACCAGGACCGTGGAAGCGGGTTTCGGCGTGGCTTTCAACTCCAGCCTTTCCGCCGACTGGGCGCTCAACCTGGGCAGTGTCGTCGCCGTGCCCGTCGCCGGTTTTGAGCAGCAGCGCACCATCTACATGATGCGCCGTGAACTGGTTACGCCCAACCGTGCCCAGGAAGCTTTTTGGAACTTCGTGCACGACGAATCCAATGCCGATCTGCTGCGCCTGGCAGGCCAGCAGACCAGCAGTGGATGAAACTATATATAAAATAAAAACCTCTCACAAACATCCCTAAAGAACGCGCACAGGGATCACTGCGAAATGAATTCATCTGGACACATTGATGAGAAATATTTTTACGCAAATTCACCGCTAAGGCCGATGTGCGAATGGTAGAAATATATTAACTTTGAAGGCGACCTGGTGGTTGAGTAGATGATCGAAAGGCCAATCAACCACTATGGACAAAGTTCAAACCGTTGTTACCCCCAGGCTCGGCGCTGTCCGCAATGCCTTGCAATCAACATTGCTCTGGTTCCCCGGCTCGAAATTAGCAGCGTGGCTGGCGGCAGACTTTTCACCTTGTACATGATACTGATTGATTCCCATGGTGACCGGGAAAAGTATTTTATATCGCGTTTGCAAAATTTATGGATAATAATGGATTAGATAGCTGTACCTACGTTTATACTCAAGCGAGTTACTGGAGGTGTTTAGAAAATGCAAAGCTGGTTTAGAAAGCGATTCAACTGGAAAGTGTTATTGATGAGTTTGCTAATCAATATGGTCGCCATCGGCCTGACGGCGTTGATTTTGCCTGGTTTGGTCTTTATCGATAATCGCCTTATCGTTCTGGCTATCATCGCTGCAGCCCTGGGTTTGCTGAACACGTTCATCAAGCCGGTCCTACAATTGTTAACGATCAGGCTGCTGTTTGTGACGTACGGGCTGGTCCTTATCATTACGAACACCATCGTCCTCTTGCTGCTCGGCTGGCTCTTCCCAAACAGGATACAAATTCAGGGCCTTTTTACCGCTATCATCGGCGGCATCCTCATCGGCTTGATCAGCATGTTTTTGGATTATGTATTCGGCGTCAACCCGCCGCTCAGCTACCAGATGAATATTGACGACAGCAATACCCAGGAGGACCTGATATGAAGCAGCAAAGTAGAATTGAAAGGACGCGGGAAAGTATACGTCTGCGGCAAACCTACAACGTTATTGCCGCTTACGCGCTTGATTTTGTGATCGGCCGTGGCCCCATTTTCACCATCCGCGAGTTCTTTCTGGAAAAGCTGTATGGCGTGCCGCGTTTTGAGGAGCCGGTCCCGATTCCGGTTCGGGCGCGCTACATGCTGCAGCAGCTCGGTCCCATATACGTCAAAATTGGCCAGCTGATTTCCAGCCAATCGCAGGCCCTGCCGGAAGATTGGGAAGAGCAGTTAAGCAAACTGCAAAGTGAGGTGCAACCTTTCCCCTATGACGAAGTGGAGGCCGCGGTTATCGCTGAATTGGGGGCGCCTCCTGGTGAGATATATGCCCAATTCGACCCCCAGCCACTGGCCGCCGCCTCAACGGCCCAGGTACACCGGGCGGTGATGCCTGACGGCGCCCAGGTGGTGGTCAAAGTCCAGCGTCCGGGTATTGAGCAGCAAATCCAGACGGATGCAGGCATCATGGACTGGCTGGCCAACTTCGCGGCACAGCGCTTGCAGTGGGCAAAGGATGTGGATCTGGTGGGCATGGTGAATGAGTTCGGCAGCCAGGTCATCCGCGAAGTCGATTACCGCAATGAGTTATACAATGCCTTTCGCCTGAACGACGATCTGGCCGAGATTACTGGCGTGCGCGTGCCATTTTTGGACCCGGACCTGTCGACCAAGCGGTTGATTACAATGGAGTTCATCGACGGCTTTAAGATCACGGACCTGCAGGCGATTGAAGCCGCCGGGTACAGCCGGGAAGAGCTGGCCGGTAATGCACTAAAGGCCACGGTGAAGATGATCCTCATTGACGGGTTCTTTCATGGCGATCTGCACCCTGGCAATGTGATGGTCAAGCGGGATACGGGGGAGATTATCCTCATTGATACGGGCATGGTGGGCGAGCTGGATCTGCGCCAGCGCCTTGACCTGATCAGCCTGCTCTTTGCTCTACAAAATGGTGATGTGCGCGGGCTGTCACAGACGGTGCGCTCGCTGGCCGTTCCCTTTCGCGAGGTGAATGAAAAGACTTACCAGAAGGATTTTGAGCGGCGTGTCGGCCGTCTGATGTTCATGAAAGGGGCTACTTTCCCCGAGATCTTCAACGAAGTGATGGATGTCCTGCGTGAAAACGGCCTGCAGTTCGACCCCAGCCTGACCCTGGCCGTGAAATCCATTATGCAGATGGAGGCGATCAGCTCCGTGTTGTTTGAGGGAAGCAACCTGATGGAGCAGGGCATCGATACGGTACGCGAGCTGGCGCTGGAACAGGTTACGGCCGAAAACGTAACTGAGACCTTGAAAAAAGAGGTTTCCTATACATTGCGCGAGATCACGGGCCAGATTCCCTCTCTGCAAGAAGCGACCATGAGCTGGCTCAACCAGTACAAGAAAGGCCGCTTTGAAGTGCATGTGGACATGTCGGAGTTAGAAGAGCCGCTCGACCGGGCGAACACGCTGATGCGCGAACTGATCATCGGCATTTTGCTGACCGGGATCATCGTCGGCTCGGCCATCGCCACTGGTATTGCCGCCGCTTTTGACATTGAGCGCTCTAGTCTTTTCACAACCATCGCTTTCATCGGTTATGTAGCCGCAACAGTCTTCGCCGCTCTGGTGATTTTATACACGTTATGGCAGTTGTGGCGTAATAGAAGCTCGCGACGCCGTTGAAATCCTACATGTACCGCCGATCGAGGCGTAGAACTCGATCCAGGGCATGGACTGTTCGGAAGCCTGGCGAACCGCTGAAGGGAGGGCCCATACTTGCTTTCCGGAGGTGCTTTGACAATACGGCACTGCTAATAATTTGAGGCAGCGAATTGATACCCATTTCTAATAGACAGGAGGTGTCTTGTTATGAATAGTTTGCGCGCGATTTTGCAGGACAACAGCTTCACCTCTGATAGTTTGCCGGAACTGGAGCAAAAACTGTTCTTTGAAGGGGATCGCCGGCAGGCGTATCTGGTGCGTTTTGTCGTACTCCTTTTTCTTTCGACGGTCATCGCCACCTATGGCATTCTCAGCGATTCCACGGCTACCGTGATTGGAGCGATGATCATCGCCCCTTTGATGACGCCGATCCTGGCCACGACCGCGGCCCTTGTTATGGGCCAGCTCAACCGCGCCCGGGCATCGGTGGCCATTGTTGCCGGTGGGATTTTACTGGTAATTGTAACCTCCTTAGCCGCCGGTTTTTTGAATATCGGCGTGATTTCCGTAACGACAAACTCCCAAATCAGCGCGCGCATCACCCCCAATCTGAATGACTTAATCGTGGCCCTGGCAGCGGGGGCAGCGGCGGCGTTTGCCTACAGCCGCTTCGACGTGGCCGATTCGCTGCCGGGCGTGGCGATCGCCATCGCTTTGGTGCCGCCGCTGTCCGTGGTCGGTCTTTCTCTATCGACCGGCGAATGGGAAGCCGCTCTGGGCGCCTCGCTGCTCTTCACAACGAACTTTCTTTCAATCCTCCTGGCCGGAGGAGCTGTCTTTTTCCTGCTTGGTCTGGGCCAGGCATCCATTGAGAGTAGGGATTTGCCGAGGGACGCGGAGCGCCGCGTCTACCGCTATATTGCCTTTGGCGTACTCCTGGTGACACTGCCCCTGGCAATGACGACGGTCCGCGTTGCAACCGACAGCTACCTACAAGTAAAGGCAAAGCAGATCACCAGAACGTGGGTAGAATCGGCCGAACTGGAACATGAACTAAATAAAGTCATAGCCAAGCAAGGCGACCTGTTGATCGAGTTGGACGGCCCGCAAGACCCACCCTCTATTTCCGAATTGGCGGAACAATTGCAAGAATCTCTGCCCCAACTAGGGACGGCGACCTTGCGGATCAACTATGCCAGCGACCTGCCAATCGAGCGCACGGCCGAAGCAGAACCTTAGATTCGCGGGTCACGCCTTATCCTCCACCCACCCCAACACTGCTGCACACGGCCATCCCATTGGCCGTGACCCGCGACAATGTTGACCACACCGCAAGGCCGCTTGGCGCTGCATGCTCGGCGGCCGATGTCGGCCGCATTGATAGCGGAGATGGACAGGCTGATGTGGGAGGGGCGGTTGTACCTGATGTATATCTGTTGTCTATAACCGCTGTACATGTGGGCGGGCGGGCTGTGTTATCCTCGGACCCCTCCTCGTTGCCGCCTGACATCAGGAAATATCGGCCGTTCGGCATCGTCTTCGCGCGCCGTTTCCGCGCCCCAAAGCGCCATGACCGCATCGCCGATATGTTTATCGATCCAGCCACCGTGTTCGTCTATGACTACGTCCAGTCGAGACCAAAGATCGTTGAGCAGGTCTGCGATGCGGTCGGCTTCCATCGCCTCAATGGCAATGCGCAGCTCTGCAATAGACCTGTCATGATTCATGCGCACACTCTATGCATTCGTAAAAGCTCAGGAAACAGCGGGACGGCCGATGTAAGTCGTATTATATCATGATAATTGGCCATATCCTGCAAAAACCCCCTTTCGACCTCCAATTTTCAGGTCTGTTCATCTACGAGGATTTCCCACCTTGTTCCTTTTGTCAATCCATGACGTTTGGGTTGGTTATGGCTCTTTAATGTAATTATAGGACTATAAAACACTGGTCACGGTGTAGTCCTTTTTGAAATTGACTAGTCAAAATTTGGCTCATCTATGTTCCCGAATGGAGCATAGGGGATTATAGACACAACCTTCCCTCCTGGTATACGCTTTTATTAGGTCCAGAAAACAGAAATTTCGTTTGAAAATCTAATGACTTTTGACAGGGCTGGGAGCTGTGTACCAACGGATTTGGCAGACATGGCAGCGAAATTTTCTGGCGTTTAATCAAATCTCCATAAGCATGGAAAGCGTGGAACTGTTGCTCTACAAGACCTTATAAAGGGGTTTTGTGCCTTATTGTTTTAACTAATTTGTGATTAAAGGTTTGTCTTGACGACGAAATGTCTGCTGGTGTGCAAGAACGATTTTATGGCTGCCGGAGTTAAGGCTCTCTTAGCTGAACAAACTGATCTGGAACTTACCATGATCGGGGCTTTCAGTGAAAAGGAACTGGCGCAAGTAATTGAGATACTGCAACCCGATACAGTCATCCTGGACGAAGAAGTTTGTGAAGTTCTGCCCGCCGATTCGTGGAGGTTGCTCAGGGAGGTGAATGATCTACAAGTGATTATTTTCAACCAAAAAAACAATGTACTTCGTATGTATCAGAATGAATGGTCCGGGAAGGCTCGTGTTCAAGACCTGGGAACAGTCATCCGCAGTCGTGGATCACATTCCCAGTTTAGCTAGACAGAAGAAATTCGTGCTTGATTGAGGTAATCAAAAATGATTTGGAGGTCGAATTCATGAATGGAAGTCAGTTTAAAAGAATTGGTTATTTACACATTGATTTTGGAGGATGCTAATGAAGCAAAACTTAGTTAGGATGAAAGAAAGCTTACCCCCTAGAAAGTGGCCAAGCCCTGTTATAAAATTGGTCATTTTATTGATTTTCGCCGTT
>Ga0316583_10000192_pt1 | contig 15840 bp, 11 predicted proteins | sample J_170502JBrBrA_D_FD_204513 | JGI IMG/M metagenome (GOLD analysis project Ga0316583, IMG submission 204513) | Rhizosphere microbial communities from salt marsh grasses in Alabama, United States - J_170502JBrBrA | ecosystem: Host-associated > Plants > Roots > Rhizosphere | place: USA: Alabama... | reverse complement strand
GCATAAAATCTCAAAATCCGGCCTTTCTTAAAAGGCCGGATTTTCTTTTGCGCCGATGTCGCCGGATATACAAGAGAATCGATTATTCGATGATCATAATGACTTCACCGGTGGCGACTTCCGAATCTTTTTGAACCCGTATCGTCTGAACAACACCGTCCATGGTGCTGGCAATATTATTTTCCATTTTCATCGCTTCCATGGTCGCCACGGTTTGACCCTTGGCCACCGGATCTCCGACGTTCACCTTGATTTCCAGGATACGTCCGGGAATCGGTGCCACGATTTCACCTGCAGCCTGCACTTTTTTGGGCGCCGGAGCCGGGGTCGGCGTTGCCGGTTTCGCCGGGGCCGCAGCGGTATCCGTTGCCGGTTTCGGCACCTTGGGTGATATCGGCGCCGGTTTCGCCGGTGATGACGGGATGGTCCCGGATGCCGGTGCATCAGCGGGTACCAATGCCGGGCTCAAAGTCTTCGATCCTGCTGCGATGTCTTTGTAGTTTTCAATGAGAACGTCATAGGGCCGGCCGTCGACGTTTACCTGGGCAATACCTTCCTTTATGTCATTGATTTCAACTTCAAAGGTACGGTCATTGACTGCAATTTTGTATTTCATATAAAAACCTCATCGATTCTGTAAGCGGTTAAATCGGTTTGTGGGTATGGATCGGGCGTTCATAATCCGTTCACGGCCCTGCCGGACCCAGGGCGATACCGCCGGCGTGATAGATGGGGAACTCGCTGCCCCGGACCGGCGCCCTGAAAAGTGCAAATGCAGCGCTGCACAGACAGCAGCGGCAAGTTCCGGTTCAATGGCCTCGGTCGGCTGGATATCGGGTGCCGGGACTTCCGGCTGCACTTGAATCTCTTTTTCCCTTTTCGCCTTTTTTTTGTCTATCATTTGAAAGATTTTGCCCGAAAGGATCATACCGATCATAAGAATGGACAAAACAAGAAAAATACCGAAGAATCGGATAAAAAGGGTGCCCAGGGCATATCCCCAAAAAGAGTCCTTGGGTCCTCCCGATAGCGTAATCCGGCCATTTACAGCGCCGTCACTGTCAAAAGGCCCGCCGTCTTTTACCGAAACCAAAAGTTCTTGGACCATGTCCGGCAGGCTGATATTCTTTGCATCGGCATTCATCCAGGGTTCTTTCAAGTTTCGGTTGAATATCCAATACTCGGTCGAACTGCTGAAAAAATCCGACGTGACGGATACCTTCGCCTCTCCGCCCGGCGGAACCCCGTCGATCTTGATAGTAAAAAGTTCGGACTTGAAATCCTTATTGTCGACCCCGGGACGCGCAGCCTCTTGAAAATCCATGCCTTCGACGTTGACGAGTCGGCCGCCTGAAACCGTAAAGTGAATCGAAACGCTGGTGCTTTTTGCACGGGGAATGAGCTTGGCCGTGATCATATTTCCCTCACGGGTGAATTCGGGCTTGGGTTTTTCCAGATCCTCGCCGAAAGCCGCATAAACCGTCGTTCGAGGTGCCAGGATCACCAACAACCCGGCCAAAATGAGCCACGCCCGGATGGCGTTCTTGAAAAATCCATGGGTTAAACGATTCATAAATCTCTCCTACTTGAACATGGCAATGAACATTCCTGCCGCGGAGGCGGAACCGATGACGCCGGCAAGGTTGGGGCCCATGGCGTGCATGATCAGCCAGTTGTCGGGATCGGCTTTCTGGCCTTCCACTTGAGAAACCCGGGCCGCCATGGGGACTGCGGATACCCCTGCGGAACCGATGAGCGGGTTCATCTTTTCCTTTAAAAACTTGTTCATGATGTGAACGGTAAGAATGCCGCCGAAGGTGCATATAATGAAGTCCAAGAGCCCAAAGCCGAAAATCAGCATTGGTTTCCAGCTCAAGAAAACATCGGCCTGCATGGTCGCTCCCACCGAAAGCCCCAAGAGGATCGTTACGATGTTCATCATGGCGTTTTGAGCGGTTTCGCTGAGACGCTTCACCACGCCGCATTCGCGCATGAAATTTCCGAACATGAACATTCCCATCAACGGCGCCACGGCAGGGATCAGAAGAATTATAAAAATCGACGCGATAAGTGGAAAAAGAAGCTTTTCCTTGGCGGAAACAGGCCTGAGCTGCCGCATTTTGATTCGCCGTTGTTCGGGGGTGGTCATCAGGCGCATGATGGGCGGCTGTATGAGGGGAACCATGGCCATGTAAGAATAGGCGGCCAGGGCATTGGCACCCAAAAGCTGCGGCGCCAGCATGGCGGTCAGGTAAATCGTGGTGGGTCCGTCCGCACCGCCGATGATTCCCACCGAAGCCGCTTCTTTTAAAGTAAAGCCGAAAAAGAGGGTTCCGCAATAGGTGATGAATACGCCCAGCTGTGCGCCGGCGCCGATGATCAGCGTTTTCGGATTGGCGATCAGGGGCCCGAAATCCGTCATTGCCCCCAGACCCAAAAAGATCAGGCAGGGAATGATTTCCCACTGAACACCGTATTTATAAAAGGCCTGGATGAGTTGGGGATCGCCGTGCTCGGTAAATCCCATGAGCGGTGCAAGGGGGAAATTCACCAAAAATATGCCGAAGCCGATGGGAACGAGCAGCAGCGGTTCATACTCTTTGGCGACGGCCAGGTAAAGGAAAAAAAAGGAAATGAGGATCATGATCACCTGGCCGATATCCAGGTTCGGTATGCCTGTCTGCGTTAAAAGGATGCTTTTAATCAGTTCCAATACTTGATCCCAGCTCATGTAACGCGCTCCTTTCTAAAGGTTTAAAGGGGAATGTTTCCATGTTTTTTCGGAGGATTGCTGTCTCGTTTGTTGCTGAGCATCCTTAGGGCCTGGATGATTTTCAGCCGGGTGTCCGCCGGATCGATGACCTCATCGATATAACCGTGTTCCGCGGCCCGGTACGGATTCGAGAATTTTTCCCGATAGTCCTCGATCAGTCGCTGTCTTTCCGCTTCAGGGTCGTCGGCTTTTTTTATCTGACTGCGACAAATGATATTTACGGCGCCGTCGGCGCCCATGACCGCAATCTCCGCATTGGGGTAAGCCAAAATGATATCCCCCCGAAGATGTTTCGAGCTCATGACAATATAGGCGCCGCCGTATGCCTTGCGGGTGATGACGGTCACGCGCGGGACGGTGGATTCGGCAAATGCATAGATCAATTTGGCGCCGTGCTTGATGATTCCGCCGTGTTCCTGGTGCGTGCCGGGCATAAACCCCGGCACATCTTCAAAAATAACCAGCGGTATATTAAAACAGTCGCAAAAACGGACAAACCGGGCACCTTTATTGGATGCGTTGATGTCGAGAACCCCGGCCATGGCCGCGGGCTGATTGGCGACAACTCCCACCGCCATACCGTCAAACCTGCCGAATCCAACGACGATACTGGGCGCCCAATGTTCGTGTACTTCGAAAAAATAGTTGTCGTCCAGGCAGGCGGTAATGACATTTCGCATGTCATAAGGCTTGTTGGGGTCCGAAGGGACGATGTCGCGAATGTTTTCCTGGCGACGCATGGGGTCGTCGTCCGTTGATTGCCGAGGCGGATCTTCCATGTTGTTCTGGGGCAGAAACGACATGAGTTCTCGAATTTTATCGATACAGGTTTCATCATCGGGACAGGGAAAGTGCGCCACACCACTTTTGGCACTGTGCGCCATTGCACCGCCGAGTTCTTCCATGGTGACGTCTTCCCGGGTAACGGCCTTGACGACTTCGGGTCCGGTGATAAACATATAACTGGTGTTTTCGACCATAAACACCCAGTCGGTCAGCGCCGGAGAATAGACCGCCCCTCCGGCCGAGGGCCCCATGATGGCGCTGATCTGCGGGATAACGCCGGATGCCAGAACATTTAAAAGGAAAATATCGCCGTATCCGGCCAGACTCATGACCCCTTCCTGAATTCTTGCGCCGCCGGAGTCGTTGAGTCCGATGACCGGGGCGCCGACTCGCATGGCATGCTGGAGAACTTTGCATATTTTTTCAGCGTGGGCCAGAGAAAGAGAGCCGCCGTGTGCGGTAAAATCTTGTGCAAATACAAATACTTGTCTTCCATTCATCAGCCCGTGCCCTGTAACGACACCGTCGCCGGGGATCTTTTTTTTCTCCATTCCAAAGTCTGTACAGCGATGCACTTTGAATCGATCGAACTCGACAAACGTTCCGTCATCCAGAAGTTTATCGATCCGCTCCCGGGCGGTGAGCTTCCCTGAATCATGCTGTTTTTGGATTCGATCAGGACCACCGCCTTCCATGGCTGCCCGGTTCTTTTCCTCGAGTTTATCGAGTATTTCTTTTGAGTCCATGCAGTCTCCTTTGTCGGTATTCACTTTTTTAAAATGGTCTTCATAGAAAAAATAGTTCACCTGCCCTTAGCAAAAATTATTAAAGGATTCAATCGAAAAATACTGAAACAATTCTCAAATCGATATCTTTCGGGACAACACAAAATTCCAGAACCGAAATATTCATCAAAGGATCGCTTTTTCGAACCGCTGAATTTCCCCGATCGTGTTTGAAACAAGGATTGGGCGGTTGAGGTGAAGTTTGTTTCAGAATGAAACTCGATGTGGCGGATAGGTCACTATTGGCCATAAACAAAATACGTTATAACGCCATTAATTCCCAAGAATTGACCATGCGCTTGAAACAGAAGATTCTGATTTTATGTGGATTTCAGGATTTCTTTTTTTTTGAGCGGAAACCATATTCCATATTGCAAAAATTTTAAATCTATGCATTATATGACTCTTTTTAAAATCAAAATAGGGAGGATGGCGTGGATTCACATTTCATTTTTGGTCTTGTGCTGATCGGTTTTGCTTTCTGGCTGTGTTTTAAGTTCAGAAAAAAGAAATGACCGGAGATGTCGTTAAGATTTTGAAAATCACACGAGATGACACAGGAAGGGATATTTAGCGATGACACCTGAGATGATCCTGACAATGATTGTACTTGGTTTTGCCGTCGTTCTGTTTATTTTTGAATGGGTAAGGGTCGATGTCGTGGGAATTATCATGATGGCGCTGCTTCCCCTTATCGGCCTGATTTCGCCGAAAGAGGCATTTGTCGGCTTGAGCAGTAATGCCGTTGTTTCCATCATGGCAGTTATTATCATCGGCGCCGGTCTTGACAAGACAGGGGTCATGAACAAGGTGGCCGGCCCCATTATCAAGCTGGCCGGCAGCAGCGAGAAAAAGGTCATTACCCTTGTATCCGGTACGGTTGGCATCATATCGAGCATGATGCAGAACATCGGCGCTGCGGCCCTGTTTCTTCCGGCGACCCAGCGGATCTCCAAAAGAATGGGGATCCCGATATCTCGACTCCTGATGCCCATGGGGTTCTGCGCCATCATCGGTGGTACCATCACGCTGGTGGGGGCCAGCCCCACGATTCTTTTGAATGACCTGATGGTTCTCGGCGGGAAAAAGCTGCAACCCTTCGGTCTTTTCACTCAAACCCCCATCGGCATCTGCCTGCTTTCAAGCGCCATCATTTATTTTATCTTTTTCGGAAAATTTATCTTGCCGGCGGCAGAAGGAGAAGCGGAAAAAGGGGTTACGGCGCTGTTGATGGAAGCCTACCAAGGGCTTGAAAATACATTTGAAATACACATACCGGATTCCTTTGAAGGCCCTAAGACGCTTCAAGATCTGGCCATCCGGCCGAAGTTTCTGGTGACCGTGGTGGCCATCAGCTTTTCAGCGGAAAATGAAAAATCCTTTGTGCCCAAAAGCAGCGATGCGATTTCTCCGGGTGATGACATCGCCGTCATCGGCAAGGAAAAAATGGTGAGAATGCTGGCCGACGAATACGGGTGGGAGATCAAGAACGGACTGGATGTTTTTGGAGAGAGCCTTGCGGTCATCAATGCCGGAATGGCGGAAACGGTGGTCTCCCCCCGTTCGGAACTGATCGGCAAAACCATGAGCCAGGTTAATTTTAAGGAAATGTACGGCGTAAACCCGGTGGCGCTGTTTACCGGCAATAAAATTATTTACAGCAACTTGACCCACGTCCGGCTGCAAATGGGCGATACTTTGCTGCTCCAGGCACCCTGGGAGAAATTTCACATTTTAAGAAATCAGCCTCAACCCCGGGCGCTGACCTTTGCAACGGCCCTTGAAGGTGAAATCATGCGTCCTGAAAAAGCCAAACTGGCGGTGACCTGGCTGGCCGTGGCCCTGGCGCAAATTATTTTCTTCAAGATTCAGCTTTCCGTGGCGCTGATGTCCGGCGCCCTGGGCATGATCATCACCGGCGTGCTCTCGGTGGATGAAGCCTATCGCGCCGTGGACTGGATGACCGTGTTTCTCCTGGCTGGCCTGATCCCTTTGGGCATTGCTTTTGAGAAAACTGGTACGGCGGCGTTTATTGCAAAATTCGTTCTAGGGATGCTGGGTAATCCCTCACCCATCGTCTTGCTGGCGGCGGTGGGCATCATGACGTCTTTTTTCACCCTGGTGATTTCCAATGTCGGCGCAACAGTGCTGCTGGTTCCGCTGTGCATGAATATGGCGGTCATGGCCGGAGGAGATCCGAGAATGGCGGCACTGGTCGTGGGATTGTCGGCATCCAATACATTCGTCCTCCCGACGCATCAGGTCAATGCCCTGGTGATGAGACCCGGCGGCTATCGTACCGTGGATTATGCCAAGGCGGGAGCCGTTATGACAGCCATCTTTTTAGCGGTGGAGTTGGCCATTCTCTATTTCTTTTACGGCATTCAATAACGGTACAGGAGGTTAGCGGTCAATGGCGGTCATTACCATTTCTCGAGGATGTTTCAGCCACGGTCAGGAGATTGCCGAAAAGACGGCTAAAATGCTGGGGTATGAATGTGTGAGCCGGGAGATTCTGGTGGAGGCCGCCCAGCTTTTTAATGTCTCGGAAAGAAAGCTGATTCGATCGCTCAATGACGCGCCCAACATTTTAGAGCGGATGGTCCGCGGCAGAGACCGGTATCTTGAATATATCAAAGCCGCGCTATTGGAATATGCCAGGAAAGGAAATGTGGTCTATCACGGCCATGGCGGCCATCTGTTGCTGACAGAGATTCCCCAGGTGCTCAAAGTAAGAATCCTTGCCGATAAAGACGACCGGATCAAGTTGCTTCAAAAGCGTGAAAACGTCACAAAAGAAAAAGCGACCGGAATCATTGAAAATGAAGACAAGAATCGAATCTACTGGACCCGGTATCTGTACAAGACAGATATTCATGACCCCAAGCTTTATGATATTGTAATTAATATCGGAAACTTGACAATTGAAGACGCCTGTGAAATCATTTGTCTTGCAGCAAGGAGCAAGACTTACCGAACCACCGATGAGTCGAAACAAATCGTGGAAGATTTCGCCATAGCCAGCCGGCTGCGGGCGGCCCTGCAACCGGTGTGCGAGGCCGATGTTTTTGTTAAAAACGGGAACGTTCATGTAACGGTCGCGGCTCAGAAGCGAAAAAAATCCGGCTATGTCAGTCCGGCATTGCAGCGACATCTCGGCGAAGTCTATCAGGATGATTTAACCCGGCAGATTACCGAAATTGCGCGCGACATACCCGGCGTCAACAACGTATTCTGTCAAATTGCAATGCCCTATTATACCTGATACCCGCTGTTCCCGGCGTCGGACCCTGTATCCCATCATATGCAAAGATGAAAATCAGCATCAGAGGGAAAATATTTTTAGCCTTTGTTATTTTTATCGGCATCAGCAGCCTGATATGGGCACGCAGTTATTACAGCCAGTATATCCTCAATCAGAAGATCCAGATTATCGAAAGAAAGTACGATCTTTTAAACACCATTCTTGAGGCCCGCCGGTACGAGAAAAACTACTTTTTGTCCTTTGATAAAAAGAACATCACCGAGGCCTTGAACTATATCCAACGGGCCGAGGATATCCTTCGCGATATATTGACCCGATACTCAAAATATACCCTGGCCCAGAACCTCGATGAAAGAATTACCGAACTGGTGACATACAAGGATTCTCTCGCCAATCTTCTGAAACTCCAAGAACAAGGGTATTTAATGGTCCCCCCGAATACCGTCGAACGCATTCGATCCCAGGGTAGGATTCTGACCAGCGAGCTGGAAAAAATCGTTACAAAAGAAAGACAATTTACCCAAAATCTCATCGGAAAATCAAAGACGATCCATCTGTTGGCGCTGATCCCCGTCTTTATCCTCTCTGTTTTAGTGGCGTTGTTTTTGATTTTCAATGTCAACCGTCCGTTGAAAACCATTGAAAACGCCATCACCAGAATCGCAAGGGGAGATTTTAACAATATCCCGGAAATTAAAACCGGGGATGAATTCGAATCCCTGGTGACCAGTCTAAATAATATGATCGATGAATTGAACAAGCGAAGCAAGCAGCTCGTGCAGGCGCAGAAGCTGGCTTCCCTGGGAAGACTGACCTCGGGCGTGGCTCATGAACTGAACAATCCGCTCAACAATATATCTACCTCCCTTCAGATCCTTATCGAGGAACTGGCGGAAAACAACCTGGAATATAAAAAAGAACTGCTGACCGGCGCTGAAAAAGAAGTGGAGCGGGGCAAGGAGATCGTTCGATCTCTGTTGGAGTTCGCCAGGGAGCGGTCTTTAAGCTTGAAACACGTGGTGTTTAAAGATTTGGTGGACAGCGCCATATCCCAAGTTCGATCTCAGGTGCCGGACAATATACATTTCAACATCGATGTTCCCGAAGATATCCGGGCTACCCTGGGACCCCAGAGAATAGAACGGGTGTTGATCAATCTTATCGTCAATGCCGTTCATGCCATGAAGGACGGCGGTGAGATTACCATCAGCGCCAGACATGAGAAGGCGCAAGATGGATTTTCTTTTCACGTGATCGACACGGGTGAAGGCATCGATGAAAAAATCCTCTCAAAAATTTTTGACCCTTTTTTTACCACAAAAGGTGTCGGAAAGGGATCGGGGCTGGGGCTTTCCATTGTTTACGGCATCATGGAACAACATGACGGGAAGATATCTGTTTCCAGCGAAATCGGGAAAGGTACAACCTTCACCTGTTTCCTGCCGTATCATCAGGCCGGAGAGCGCCAATTATAATAAGGATGAACGTGAAAAACAGAAATGAAATCATTCTGGTTGTCGAAGACGAGGATATTGCAAGAAAAAACCTGGAGCATATTCTGATCAAAACCGGCTACGATGTCGTTGCCGTCAACAACGGCCAAAAGGCCATTGACATGCTTCAGTCACAAAATTTCGATCTTGTGATTACCGATCTGAAAATGGACAAAGTCGACGGCATGCAGGTGCTTCATAAAACAAAAACGCTTCAGCCTTACACGGAAGTCATTATGATCACCGGCTACGCCACGATAGAAACATCGGTTCAGGCCATGCATGACGGTGCCTATTATTATATCGCCAAACCCTATAACATCGGAGAAGTTCGCCAGATTACCAAGGAGGCGCTGTTAAAACGGCGTCTTCGGCTTGAGAACATCGAGCTCAAGGAAACCCTCAAAAAACAGCAAAAGATTTCATCCATTGTCGGACAAAGCAAGGTCATGATGGAGATTCAGAAAACAATTCACCAGATCGCCCCTTCGGACATCAACGTCTTGATTCTCGGTGAAAGCGGCACCGGCAAAGAACTGGTCGCCCGATCCATCCACCGGTTCAGTCCCCGTTCAGAAAAAGAATTCATCGCATTTAACTGCGGTTCGTTTACGGAAGAACTCATGGCCAATGAGCTGTTCGGTCATGAAAAGGATGCATTTACCGGTGCGACAAGGGCCAAAGCAGGGTTGATCAAGACCGCCGACGGCGGCACGGTTTTTCTGGATGAGATCGGGGATATGCCGCTGAGCATGCAGGTGAAGTTGTTGCGCGTGATTCAGGAAAAGGAAGTCTTGCCGGTGGGAGGCGAAACACCGGTTCCCGTGGATGTCCGCTTTATCGCGGCCACCCATCGCGAGCTCAAGGAAGATGTGGAAAAAGGGCATTTTAGACAGGATTTGTTTTACCGGTTGAATGTCATCACCATAGAACTTCCATCACTTACCGAGCGGAACGGCGATATTCCGCTTCTGGCGTATCACTTCTTGTTTCAAAAGAGCAAGGACATGAACAAAGATGTTCAATTGATTCAAAAAGAATGCATGGAATTGCTGTGCCAGTATGGCTGGCCGGGAAATATCAGAGAACTGGAGAATGTCATCGAACGGGCGGTTGCGCTGGCCAACGGTCCGGAAATAACCGTTAACGAACTGCCGGAATACATCAGCAATCTTTCCATCGAAACCTATCGCCGGCATGATCAAGCACTGCCGACCCTCGAGGAACAGGAGAAAAATTACATTAAATGGGTTATCGATAAGTGTGAAGGAAATAAAACCAGGGCCGCGAAAATCATGGGCATCGACCGGGTTTCCCTGTGGCGCAAAATAAAACGATTCGGGCTGGAACCTGAAGACGACTGACACTTTTACACAGTACCATATTCGGAGGCGAACACATGAAACAGCTTGGAAATCTGATGGATCGAATCATTGCGCGTATCAATGTCAATCTCCGAGAATTTCAATTTGACGCGGAACCCTTGGTGCGGCGAACGATTCCATTGGGGCGGCTGGTAAAATTTTACGCTTTTTACGGAATTAGTCCCCGACAAGGGTTTCATTTTCGCATATTTCGATCAAGTCTATCCGGAAGTTATTTTCTGGGCAGATGTACGGTGGACCACGCCGTTGTTTATAAGAGCGATATCCGGGGGGATGAGTTGAAAGCCAAAGGGGACCGGTTTCATTTTCAAGGGGCTGAAATTCCTGTTTGCGATGATGAGAATATTCGCATTAAAGATGCCTGTCTCATTAAAACCCTGGTTCATTGTTATACCCACGACCCGGAAATTTTAGAAGAGTTTTTAATTCAAAATACGGTATCCATGCATTATGCCAACATCCACGGTTCTCCGGTGGAAGGATGTTTTATCGGTCCCTTTGCAACCGTGGATCTAACAACAATCCACGACAGCGTCATCGGCGCTTTTTCTTATGTACAGGCCGGGGAGCTGTCTCACCAAAATATTGAACCCGGTACCGTATGGGTTCATGCAAAGGATGCATTCGATTTTCGGTATATTTTTTCAAATAACGTGCTTGAAAAGTATATTTCCCTGGAGCCGGGGGCCTCACCCAGGGGCATATTCATCGATTTTATACGAGATCGCAAAATGGATTTTCAGAAAATCTTTGATGTCGTAAACCTGAAAGCGCCCATTTCAATTCCGCGCGGCGCATCCTTAAACCGGTATGCGGTCGTGAAAGGTGACAGCGTTATCGGCGAAAACGTATTGGTGGCTCAGCGCGCCTGCCTTGAAAATGCCTGGCTGGGGAAGGGCGCCAATGCCCAGGAAAACTGCTATATCATCAATTCCCGCCTGGAAGGCAACAATGTCACGGCCCACGGCGGAAAAATCATCCACGCGCGCTTGGGGAAAAATGTTTTTGTCGGGTTCAACGCGTTTTTACGGGGAACACCCGAATCTCCACTCGAGATAGGGGATCGGTGTATCGTCATGCCCCATACCATCATCGATCTCGATGAACCCCTTAAGATACCGGAGGATTACGTGGTCTGGGGCTATATCAGAAACGCCGATGATCTTAAAACCCATGCCGCTTCCGTAAAAAGACTCTCAAGGGTCAAGAAGAGCCTGACATTGGGCGCGATGAGATTCCAGGGCAGCGGCGCCGGGTTCATCGAAGCATTCAAACATCGAATCGAGCATATACTGGCGGCCAACGGCGCTTTTTTTGACGGAAAGCAAAACAAGGGGCATGCTCAGATGGGGCAGGATCTAACGTTTAATATTATTCACCCCTATGGGAAAGGCCCCCAAAAAGGGCTGTATCCTACGATGGATATCCGGCCTTAGAACGCCAAAAAAAAGCCGTCAGGTTTTGATGATGAGATAAACGATATACCCCACGTAACACAGAAGAAGAACCACGCCGTCCTTGCGCGACACGATGTATGTTTTTCTCATCATCAGCCACGGCAAAACGCTGACAAACATCATGAAAAGGTAATCGATGAGAAGGCCGCTTTGAACAAAACCGCCGGGAATGGGGATGGGTTTTACCAGGGCGGCGGCACCGAGAACGCTGAGGATGTTAAATACATTGCTTCCCACGAGATTGCCGATGCTGATATCCATTTCTTTTTTCATGGCGGCAACAACGGAAGTCGCCATTTCGGGAAGGGATGTCCCCAGCGCAACGATGGTCAGGCCGATAAATTTTTCGTTGACGCCGAATACCTTCATGATGGCCACCGCCGCATCAATGAGAATTTCCGCACCGGCAACGACAACGATGATTCCCGCCGCAATCCACACCACCTGCCGGCTTCTGGACGCGATATATTCGATGTCTTGGGCGGCATGGCGAAAAGCAACGCCTTCGACTTGACTTTTATTGCGGGTTTCCTTGACGGCAGTGTAATAATTGAACGCGGTATATATTACGATACCTGCCAAGAGAGACGCGCCTTCAAGTCTTCCGATTTTCGAATTCAATGAAATCAGCAAAAGATAGAATGATACGCCGAGCATGATCGGTATGTCCCGCCGGAACACGGCCCGGTCGCCCCTGATGGGGTGAATCAATGCCGATATGCCGAGCACCAGGGCGATGTTGCAGATATTGCTCCCGATGACATTTCCGACGGCGATCATGCTTTTGCCTTTAATGGAAGAGACGACACTCACCACCAGTTCCGGGGCGGAGGTCCCGAACGCCACGACGGTCAGACCGATAACAAGGGGCGTAAGGCCCATACTTCGCGCCAGACTCGACGATCCTTTGACCAGCCAGTGGGCACCGTAATAGAGCATTAAAAATCCGACAACAAATAAGAGCAGGTGAAGTGTCATAGGCAACGCTTTGCATTCTATTATTTAAATATTTTCAACTGTATCAAACTTATACAACAAATGTAAACGCTATTTCCTTTTAGATGAATCGGCTTGAGAAAAAGGGTTGCATAAAAGTTTTAAATTCAGTTAAAATCTCTTGAATTTTTTCGTTTTGGAGAACCATTGATATGCACTATGAAGGAAACATCATTCGACCGCCCAGTGAAGCCGGCAGTATACTGCTGCAGGTCACCGTGGGCTGTTCCAGAAACAAATGTACATTCTGCGGCGCGTACAAAGGTGAACGGTTCCGAATAAAAAAGGATCCGGTGATTATGGAAGATATTGCCTTTGCGGCAGCGCATTGCCAACGGCAGCGCCGCGTATTTTTATGTGACGGCGATGCGCTTATCATTCCCCAAAAAAAACTTCTGCATATTTTGCAACAGATCAAACGGCAGCTTCCCTGGGTGACCCGCGTGGGGGCGTACGCCAATTGCAAAAGCCTGAAAATGAAAACCCTTGACGACCTTGAAACACTCAAAGCACACGGCCTTGGCATCCTGTACATGGGACTTGAGACCGGGGACGACATCACATTGAAAAAAATCAACAAGGGTGCGACATCGAAAGAGATGATCCAAATGGGCCAAAAAGCAAAGGCCGCGGGAATTAAGCTTTCCATTACCGTGCTGCTGGGGATTGCCGGTCCGTCCCGGTCGGATATCCATGCCCGTGAAACCGGTCGGGTCCTTACCGCCATCGATCCGGAGTATGTCGGCGCGCTGACGCTGATGCTCATTCCGGGGACACCCATGTACCGGGACTTTAAAAACGGAGAATTCTTTTTGCCTGAGCCTGAGGACATGCTAAAAGAGCTCAAAACCATGATTGACGCCACAGAACTTTCAAAAGGTCTTTTTCATGCCAACCATGCGTCAAATTATCTTCCCATTAAGGCAAGACTGCCGAAGGACAAACAAAAGACATTGCGTCTTATAGATGAGGCGCTGACGGGCAGGGTCGCCCTGAAACCGGAATTTTTACGGGCATTGTAAATCAGAAACCATCACATGCCATATGTTAAAAAAGGAGAAATGAATGAAGACCGAAGGCCTGGCAGAAAACCTGATAAACGTCGATGAGTTGTGTGTCAATACCATCCGCGGACTTTCCATGGATGCGGTTCAAAAAGCCAATTCCGGCCATCCGGGCGCTCCCATGGGACTCGCTCCGGCGGCATATGTCCTATGGACACGGGTAATGAAACATAATCCTTTAAATCCCGGATGGCTCGACAGGGATCGTTTCATACTGTCAGCCGGTCATGCCTCCATGCTCCTTTACAGTTTGCTTCATCTTTCGGGATATGCCGTCAGTCTCGATGATATCAAAAATTTTCGCCAGTGGGGCAGCAACACGCCCGGCCACCCCGAATTCGGTCACACACCGGGGGTGGAAACCACTACCGGTCCGCTGGGACAGGGGTTTGCCAACGCCGTGGGCATGGCCATGGCGGAACGGCACTTGGCCGCCCGGTTTAACCGTCCCGGATATGACATCGTCGACCACTACACGTATATGATCTGCGGAGACGGTGATATGATGGAAGGCATTTCTTCGGAGGCGGCGTCTTTGGCCGGCCATTTGGGGCTCGGCAAACTGATCTGCATTTACGACGACAACCGGATCTCCATTGAAGGTCCCACATCGATCACCTTTTCCGAAGATGTCGCTCTTCGATTCAAGGCGTATCACTGGCATGTTGTCAGCGTTGACGACGGCAACGATTTCCAGGCCGTTTATGACGCGGTCCAGGCTGCTAAAGCCAACACAAAGCAGCCGTCTTTGATTGTTATGCGCACGTATATCGCCTGCGGAAGTCCCAACTTGCAAAATTCCGCTGACGCCCATGGCGCGCCGCTGGGCGAAGAAGAGGTCCGTCTGACCAAAAAGTGCCTCGGCATGCCGGAAGATGCCTTCTTTTATGTTCCTGAAGCAGTATCGAATCACTTCAGACAATGTATTGACATGGGAAGCAAGGCCGAGGGCGAATGGCAGGAAAAATTCAAGGCTTACAGTAAAAAATATCCGGAGATAACGCAAAAATGGGTGGATGCCATGAGCGGGTTTCTCACCACCGGATGGGATGAGGATATCCCGGTATTTAAACCATCGGACGGTCCTTTGGCCACGCGGGCGGCATCCGGCAAAGTTTTAAACGCCATTGCCCCGAAACTTCCCACACTTATCGGCGGCAGCGCAGATCTGGCTCCTTCCAACAAAACGTATTTGAATGAATCCCATGAATTTCAAAAAGATGCCTACGACGGGCGCAACATCCGCTTCGGTGTCAGGGAGCATGCCATGGGCGGCATCATGTCCGGCATGTTTCTTCACCACGGTCTTCGGCCTTACGGGGGCACCTTTCTGGTTTTTTCGGATTACCTGCGGCCCTCCCTGCGTGTGGCTGCCATTATGAAAATACCGCTGATATATGTCTTCACCCACGACTCCATCGCAGTGGGCGAAGACGGCCCCACGCATCAGCCCGTAGAGCATCTGGCCGCGTTGCGGGCCATTCCGGGCCTTACCGTTATCCGTCCGGCCGATGCAACCGAAACCGCCCAGGCTTGGCGCCGGGCCCTGAAAACCACTACCGGACCGGTGGCGTTGATTCTGAGCCGTCAGAAACTGCCGATACTAAATTCCGGTGCCGGAGAAAACGGCTTGGAAAAAGGGGCCTATATCCTGGAAGATTGTGAAGGTAAACCTGATATCATACTGATCGGTACGGGATCCGAAGTTCATATTGTTCTGGAAGCCAAGTCCCTCCTCAATGAAAAAGGTATTGCCGTGAGGGTTGTCAGTATGCCCAGTTGGGAACTTTTTGAAAAGACATCGCAAAAATACAAAGATCGTGTCCTTTTGCCGGA
>Ga0316583_10000191_pt1 | contig 15854 bp, 10 predicted proteins | sample J_170502JBrBrA_D_FD_204513 | JGI IMG/M metagenome (GOLD analysis project Ga0316583, IMG submission 204513) | Rhizosphere microbial communities from salt marsh grasses in Alabama, United States - J_170502JBrBrA | ecosystem: Host-associated > Plants > Roots > Rhizosphere | place: USA: Alabama... | reverse complement strand
TTAACCGCGGTTTCAAAACCAGTCAACGCAAGATCCGTTGTTAGTATCAACCTGTCCCTCAACCTATTCCTAGTCCATGAATGTCTAGTAGCTATTACTATCACGCATCTCGTGTCAAAACAACTATACCTGTCCCTAGTCTGATTGCGAAAGCCTATCTTCTGGCTTATCCGTGAGCCTCTCTCTTTTTTCTACTACGTGGCTATCCCTACTATACCAAGCTACCGTGTCAACTATACAAAAGATGCCGCCCTTGCCATTTCCACTATATCACTCTTTCTCCTTTTCCTACTTGACCTGACCTAGCCCTTTACCCAACTACTTGACTGATCTATCTTTCACAAGCCTATGAGCAACTCGGTGCAAATCCCTCACGAATGCCTTATTGACAGGACCTTATCGACAGTCCTCCTTTGTTAGCTGCTTCCACTCTACTCACATCAAGTTCTCAATTAGTTCAATACAATAGCTTTCCTTCCTTGCATTCCTTCGATTTCCTTCTCCCGACTCAGCTTCTTTTGGGCAGGGCGGTGGAATTAGCTTAGCTGCATATTTGGCTGCTTCATCCTTCCTACATCACTTGTCATTTTCTAACGAAGAGCTTTGTTCTGGCACGAGGAATTGGGTCCATAATCTAAATAGTGAGTTTGTTTCTAGCACGAGAAATTGCATTCTAAATGTCAATAGTTAATGTCAATAGTGATTGTTTCTTCTGGCACGAGGAATTGAATTGCCTTGCCTTAGGACAAGCGCTAGTCTGAGCGTCAAGGAGAGAAGCATGCCCAGCTGGAGGTCTTCCATCAATGTCTCGAACTGCAGGACTGGTCTCGCCTTTGGGGAAGTGTTTCTCCCTCACTCACTTGATCAGCGGAGACTGAAACTACTACTTCCAATCAAAGACCTGTTATTTATCTATCCCCGGCTGAACCTTCCTACAAATCGACCCAGACGGCTGCATTCTTGCTTAGGTAGACCGAAGACTCCGGACAGACATCCGAAATACAACAACCAACGCCGGGTTCCGAAGATGGTGTACGAAGCCCAAGTCTGCACGCCCCTCAACAAAGGAGATCCTACAAATCATCAAGTTCTCTCTATCAAGTAAAGAGAGAGGCAGAATATCATGCCGCGACTCTTGCAGCACAAGAATGTACGTGGCTCAGAGGGCTCTTTGATGGAAGATGTCCACCATCCAATTGGCAGTGTGGGAAGATGAGTTTTGACAACCGTCAACACAATTCGGTTGGCATCTAATCCAATGTTCCCCGCTCGGAAAAAACGTATAGAAGTAGCCTACCCCAGCCCTGACTCGATAAGCATCAAGGAGAGAGAAGAGCGGAGCACCTAACATCAGAGGAAGGACTAGTATTCAAGACAAAGTCTCAGGATCCCGTAGTTGAACCAGCCTGACTTCTTAGAACGAGTGAAGATCTTAGTGCAGACCTACCAGTCTTCTTCTTTCCTGCTTTGAAGCTGAAACTCACTGAGTTCACTGATCAAAGGCTAATCACTGCGATCATCAGACTCGAGAAGCTAAGGCTCAGTAGGTCGAAGAAATCTCTTTCTGATATGTGGGAGATAGATCGCACCGACTACCACAGGAAAGATGGTACTCCAGCATGAGCTGACTTCGCCTGACTCCAGCACGCACCTTTTTCTTTGTTTCGGGACACCCGCGCTAATCATAAGTAGATCTGTTCGGAATTCCTGTTAAACAAACTCCGAACTCATCGCATTAAGACTAGTTCTCGCCCCACAATTCGAATCATCCGCGACTTTCTCCCTCATTAGAATCAGCGTCCGCCCCATAAGGGATATGCTTCCACTGCATACGAAATCTGGTCTGCCACCACATCAAAACCTAGTGTCCGCCCCGCCCCGTTGAAAGAAGCTTCCGTCCCTTTACTAATATACTATGAGTCGGTTGGCCATCCTTGCTTCCGCATCCGTTTTTGATCCATCCCCAAACGAGTTGACTGATCGGACTCGCACCCACAAGCTTTGAAGGCCGCTTTTTGCCTCGCATAAGGAATGGAATTTGGCTTGGAATGCCAGGTAGGAAATAGATCGATTGAGAAGTTTCTGCAGATAAAGAATACGTAACCAGATGAGAAAACGTCTATGTCCTTCAACTTGATTTGTGAACAGCAGTTGTTGATCCAGAGCTTAGCTCTGCATTTCCAGCCGTTGAATCAGTTTCTTCATCACCCGCATCATAATTGGTAGTTGATGAGTCCATGTTTGCCCTGGCCTCAAAGATGCCGACTGGTTGCTGACGACTCCCCCCACATCCGATATCGATGTTCCGACCTAAACTAATAGAATTAATTACCTTAGGCCTCCCTTTATCTATTCTATATTCTCAGAGTTCCTCCTGCTCTTATTTACCTTTCGTCGGGCTTGGCTGCATGTATTCCACTTTCGTATACTGGCAGTCAATTAATATCGTAGATATACAGATTGACTGATTTCTTCCTGAACCTGCTCCTTCATCAACACTTCGAAGCGCCGGCTGCCAGAATCAGCCTCCCTCAGTTGTCTAAACAATGGCTGCGAAGCTCTCACGCCCTTGTTCTTACTGCCACCAAGCGTTGAATAGAAAAAAGGATTCTGTTCTTTATATATGAGAGAAGCTGCTACTAGTATTCCACTATGTATGGAATTGGAAGGAGATCCGCTTTGTCGCCAGTGACAGCATTCAAACAGATCTGGGTCAGTGCCCGTGTAGGTAGCCAATGCCTTCTCAATGGGTCGCCCCTCCCTAGCGCTTCGAGGACTGGAGTTCAGCCACCGGCAAGGTTCCGGTAGGTGGCTCTTTGAGAGATAGATAGGAGATAGACGAACTGATGCCCTGCATGCAGTTGTAGGCAGCGAAGCCCACTATGAGAGAGGTGTCTTGGCCAAAGCCCAGAGCTCATAAGCACTTGTTTTTCAGTCTCTTATTAATTGAATTCGTGCAGGATGATCACAAGAAGAAGGAAATTGAACCGCTCGTTTATAGACTCAATATTCCTCTCGAACCTAGCCCTGATCGAAGAAAGAAGGGAGATTGATCTTTCTCTACCTACGCAAGCAAAGAAATTCATAGGTCGTTCTCAACTGCTAACTTTGATACAGAAGGCCCGGGTGCCACCCAGTCCTTCCTCGCTTGACAATCGAGCTACTCCTTCCAGTCCTTCCTCGGGGAACTCCAGACTTGTGGATTCCAAAGCAGTACGTGCTCTTCCCATTTGACGAAGCCTCATCAGCCGACGACTCCGAAGGTTACCCCTCATCTCTATTAGAACCTGCTTTCCCTGACACGAAATCAGCTCCCACTGCACACGCAAATGATTAGCCCTCACATGAAGAATGCTCCGCCCCCTATGCTTCCTGGCCCCGACTAATGGTAATGAGTGTCCGACCCATAACTGCAATTTCATCATCCCTTTTCGCAGATCCTAAGGAATCGAGACTGTCTGGGGACACGTATACATTGTTCACCGGCAAATTACCATAGTTACTATGAAAATTCCTCTTCATTCCCATCTTCTGATTTGGTAATTGACGAAGCAGTCAAAAGCGCCGAGAGAAATGGCACCTTATCTTATCTTAGACCAATAGGGCGCGCCTTCGTGAATAGAAAACTACTCGACTCTCTCAGGAAGGAAGGCGCGTTGGCATAATGTGAACCAGAGGAAAGAGGCTCCCGATCTCCCCTATCTCCGCGAAAGCGGGGCAGAGGTTATTAATGAAATGGAGTGAGCTCAGAAATGCGTAATATTAGCCAAAATTGAGCTAATTCATAAAAAAAACAAAGACCTCGACTGGTATAATAGTGCCATTGAGCTTCGCATTCTGGCGCAAGCGCGCGCCTTTTATGTCAATCAAAGATAGGAATTTGTCTGTCAACCGTAGCTCGTGATGAAGTCTTGCTACTTCGGCTTTGGAACAACTAGGCAGTGAATTGAATTGATGAACAAGCTACTACAGTGTCAGTCCCCTATAAACGTCAAAACACCGCCTATAATATTCTTTCGAGCGATCACTGGCGCACTTTATATATTCAGTAGTTGGTTCATCTTTCCATTAATAACCTTTTGATATTATATAAAAGAAACTATGTGGCTTTCCCATTTTCTCACGCTTCCGCTGTGCGGTGTCTTATTCCTCACATGGAAGCCGCGCAGGTCTTCGGTTTCGGACAATTGTGAGCGGGACTGACAGAGCATCTTTCTAGGCCCGATCAGTGCCAGCAAGGTATTGGGATAGATAACTAAGATCTGTAGATGTTTTTTGGGCAGGTGTGACAAGACGGAACCTGGCCCAGTGTGACTTCAGGTCAAGTCTGGCTTCCTTGTAGGACAGGAGTGGACTTAGCTGCATGCATTCATTGCAGACCTGACAGCAACCATCCATAGCAGCCTTTGGGACTTGTGTTCTCAGTCTTGGGCAAATGATTGGTAGTCGGCCCGGTTCACTACTCTCGGTCAAGCCCATCTTCTGATGGCTTTCCTCTTTTCTAAGAGTAGAGTCTAGACTCTGTTATTTCCCTTCTTGTGTTTGCTGATGTTCACTCCTACCCGAAGTGCGCCGCTGGGCAGCTAGGCTCATCATAGGGCTTCGTCTATTGGTTAGCGTACTCTCGGCACACCAATGATGGAGTGAGAAACCTTCTTCCATCTCAGTCCAAGCCTATCTTGACACTCCCTCCGTCAAAAAAGTACACACTACCATATGCTACTCTTATGGGCCAAAAATCGTGCCCATAGAAGTTGATGAGATGAATCTGGCAACAGACAGCTTAATCACCTCTTCAAAAGAGAAGGTCATCGTCGTCGGCGTACGTCCGCCAATCTATTTGGATTCTCAACCTCAAGAGAAAAGCCAAATCCTCTCCCAGTCTCAACTTACTAGGTTCGCCCTATATTTACCAATCGATGTACCCATAATATGCATCGTCATCAGGTTCCAAGGCACACGAAATCATCTGATCCTGATCACGAGAAATGGTATGCCACCAAATACGTTGGAAAAGACTTGCTGATCATCTGCCTTCAAAGTGTCCCAAAGCCTGTCTCAAAGCCTGTTCCACACTTGTCATACGCCTTCCTTGTTGACGTTCTTGTCTCGGAAGTGTACCCAATTAGCTATCATCCAAAGCGGGAATCTCTTCATTCTTACTACCTAGCTTCGAAAGTTCCCACAAAAAAAGTCGAATACATTGACTCGATTGGACATCTGCTGCTTTCCTCTAGTTCTTTGCCCAGAGTAGACAGGAAGAAAAGAGATGGCTAGAAGTGAAAGACGTCGAGACAGTCAGATCATAGATAGGCCTACCAAATCCGATATTGAATTCTCACTGAACCAACTAATGCAGCCCACTTAGGCGCCTCTATAAAGTCAGACATTCGAGAAGGCATGAGTGAGGGATAAGCCTACACTGAGCCAAACAAAAACGGGGGAGACACGAGATGAACTTAATAATCTGAGAATGGCAAGTTCACTTCTTTCTGGCTCTATATATTAGTCCGGGGTCCTGGCTGAATTCAATCTGAAGAAAAAGGAAGAATGAAAGTCTAAGAAAAGCCTGCTTGGAAAGAAGGATTTTTCTCTTTTTTTAGGGGACCAATTCTTTCAAAGGTGGTAGTTGCGAAGTTAATGCACCGACTTTCTTCTTGACCACTGGAGACAAAATGTGGTTTTGGTCCCTTTGTCCATGTCCCATAGGTTGTTTGATTGATTTACGTCCGAAGGTGAGATGTGCTAACGTGTTCACAGGAAAAGTCTGATCTTAGTCCAGAAATTCTATAGATATGAGTGAGTAAACGTGAAGAACGAATCAAGAGGAGGTTGGAGTGGAATTCTCTTTCTTCCTTCGAGAATTTCTATCAGTTTCATTCCTACTTTTGAACTACGATCTTCCGAAACAAGAATTCCTACTACTTGACAGCTTGATTCTGTTTGGAACATCAATAACCCACACAAGCAGATTTCCCTAAATATTGGATTGTGATTTCTTCGGCAGTCATTCCATGAAAGCAAGCAAGATCTCTTGAGAGACTCAATCTCCGTTCTTGAGCGAATCTATGTTTTTATTAAGGTCATCTATTTATGACAGAGGAAGAGAATTCGTCTTTGAAAGTTTTGATAGACTTTGTGAGAAATTACCTTCTTCTTTCTAAGTAGTCAAAAGCGAAGCGCAGCCAAGTAAATCTACCAACCGCCCCCTTATCTATCTCTATCTTTTTGTCTTGTAGGTGGGTCGGGTAATCGTTTAGCAGTAGATCTATTTCTTTTTGAAGATACGGCACCAGGAAGAAGCTATAGAAGAATCTGCAGAGAATGGTTTGGACTTTCTGGAATGATTCCTGGAATCCTCGGCAAACTCACTGAGAGGTCCTTCCGGCACACTTGGCTCCTTTGCCCTTCGATTTGTCCGGATACCGATCAGGAAGACCAAAATGATATCGAAATTGTCATTAGAAATTGATAGTGTATCGCTTGGTAGCTCGTGCATTATAGAAGCGCCAGTCAGAACTGATCTTATCTGAATACGAAATTGTTAGTCCACGAGAAAAGTCTGAATGACATAGTACGAACAAAAAAACTACTTGACTTGATGGAAAAGAAAAAGCCCTGCTTGCTGGGGCTTAGGCTGGTAATCTGACTGAGAACCCCGGCGAGGCTAATCTGATAGTTGAGTAGCGAACCCCACCCAAAAGCGATGATTGATTTCTTTCTGCCGTAGCTTGCTTGTTCTGAGTCGTCCCACCAATGAATGGTAGTTTTTTTCAAAAGTTTGAACCGGACGTCTATGGCCAGTAACCTATTGGATCTGATCCTCTTGTGAATTCTCCAAGCGAGCTCAGGCGTCTTTTTCCGCTCCGTCCATGCAGTTTGAAACTAGGAACTTGGCTAAGTCTGAACCCAATCCCTTATCTTAGTTGGGTAGGGTAGGGCTGACCGGGATTCTTTCGTTGAAGATTGGCTGGCATTTGGCTAAGTCAAACACTAGGACTGGGTAGAGTAGGGATTGATTCTGAGAGGTCATTGGTTGGGAACTAGGGAAAGTCAAGAAAGATTCCCATTCAGTTTCAGAATAGGCAGGCGGCTTATCTCTTTCCTCTGTCTTCTTGTACGGAATCTAGCTACAGGCATTGGGAGAACGAAACTAGCATATCTACTGACTGGTCTTTTCTTTTCTCTTCTGTAGAATATCTATGACTTGTAGTTGGGGAAAGCGGGGCACTTGGGACTAGCCTAGGTCATTTACTTACATGGGTCAGCATCATATGAGGAAATGTAGGACTTTCTTTCTGTGAATTACGTACGTCTCACCTTACAGAAATTTGGTCTAACCAAACTAGATAAGGGGAGAAGCAAACTAGATATGAAGAAATGTAGGTAGAGCATTACCCGGGATAGGTCTCAAGTAGGTAAGTTGCTTCTAATGAAGCAGTTAAGAAAGAAGCTTATTGCCTTGGTATTTATTGGAAAGAGTAGGCATTTATGCTTATTGCTTACAGAAAAACGAAACTGACTCTCATAGCACTTGACTTCTTGATGGAGTTTTTCCTGGATATGAATACCTATCAGTTTTTGGCAAATAGAAAAAAAGAGTTGGGAGGTGCTAACTTGACGTGGATGGAGTTGATTTCAAGAAAGAAGCGACGTATTAAATAGGACTTGTGATTTCTCATATATAGGAGTTGATTCAGTTAAGACAGAAGCTACCGGATGAGTCAAATACAGTGGTAAAGTAGCACTAGGGAACATAGGAGTTGGGTGTGGAACTAGGTCATCAAGTAGTGGGGCTTCTTCTACAATAGGCATTAGTACAGCTTAGGGCGGGCATTACTTAGCATTGGGATGAGTAGCAGTAGGGAGATTAGTAAAATAGTGAAGAGTATATGTATGTAGGGCAAGGAGGTAAGAGTAGGACTTGTTGGGAGGAAAGTCAAGCAATAGGTAGAATAGGAAAAAACAGTAGGTCAAGTCAAAGTGCATTGCTTATTAAGTCAAGTCACAGGGATTGGCACTAACTAGGGCTTGTTACTAGAAGATTTCTGTTGTCTTAGAATGTCCCTTGTTATGTGTAAGCCTACCTTTGCGATATCTATTCCTTGATTGAGTGAGGAAATATCTATGAGTTTATGCATTTTAATGAGTTGAATAGGTCAGAAGCTTCAGTATATCATTGCTTGGGTCTAATGCCTTAATGGAGTGACTCAAGAAGTGACGTAGGGGTAGGTATCAAACAACAGTTATTGGCGAAAGTGGGTCACCGACATATTCTTTGATGGATTTGCTAAGTAAAGAGTAGTAGGCATAGGCTTCTGGAATATAGGTAGAAAAAGATAACGAAAGTAGTAAATAGTCAATTGAGTGTATTAAGTTAACAAATAAACTGAGGATTAGTCAACGGAATGAGGCTAGCTAGATTCTGTCTTTGCATAGGAGTTGTAATAGACTATGTCTGTTCTTTCGTCTTGCCATCATTGGAATTGCTTGCTTGGCACTAGGGAAGATAGGGTAGGAGTAGTCAAGAAAGAGTAGTAATAAGGAGAACTATGAGATAGGCGGCTAGTAGGGAAGTTTTGTCTAATGAGGAATAAAAGAAGTGACGCGGATATAAACCCTACTTGGAAAATAGGCCGGGAGTAGGCAAGGAAAGATAGGGTAAGAAGCTACCTGCTATTGGCTTTTTGATAGATAGCTATGGGCATTGGGAATAGCAGTTTTCTAAAGAGTAGCATCCGGGCAAGCATGAGTTCTGACTTTTCTGGTGACTTGGCTAACTAAGCTATTATCCTACTAGATATCCACTAGAAAGTTAGTTTCTTTACTTCACCACTCTGCTACTAAGGAATCTTTTCTCTTCTCTTTTTGTAAAGGCCGGGGATAGGCATTTCTTAGTATTACTCAAGCACTAGGTAGAGCAAGCAGGTCAGAGTAATATGTAGTAGTTGGTAGTCAAGCAGGTCTCAACTCTAAGTTAGCCAATAGGTCAGGATAATAGGTATATGGGTAAGCAGGTCACCTACCTTCACTAATAACCTATACTGGATATGTATTTGCTTTGACAGTTCGGTCTAAAGAAGAAGTTCAGACAGAAGCTTGGGAAAGTCAAGAAATAGGCGCCGGCTAGGATGTAATGAGGAAATGAAGCAACGGATTGGGTAACGAAACTATCAGCAGCAGAATATGAGTGAGAAGATGTAAACCAATGTCTTCTTTCTGACTCTGGTACACGGATGGGCACTAGAGCTAATGGGGCTGCTTGGAAGAACTACTATCTCACGAAACTAGGTAACTCTACAGGTCAGAGTAGTTGATGTAAGCTGCTTAGGCACCAGGTCACGAAAATAGGGCTAGTCGAAAACCGTTATCAAATGAATGTATTTGCTTGTCAACCAATGGCAACGAATGTCTTTTCTTATGGGCAAGTAGGTTTTCTCATATATATATATTCTTTTCTGTCTTTGAATAGGGAAGTTCGGAGCTCATAATATCCTTCAGTCAGATGTTGAGTTGCTGATTGAAGAGGGAGCTCCATCTAAATGATGAAATCCCCAGGTAATCCACTAATATCAGACCTGGTGAAAAGACCGCCAAGAGCAACTTTCTCAGATGGGAAGGTGTGATCAGGAGGTTCAACTAAGGCTTGATCGGATAGGACTCATGCATCCTCTCTTCCACTTTCAAGGTCTAATAGTTCTCTCCTGCCAATTCTATAATCCGTTAAAGCAGGTTTTTGACATCATAGCCATGAGCTGGTCTTTCATTGCTAAGGGACAGATAAGAAGGAAGGGGCGGCAGACTTCTTAGTACTTTCTTTTGAGCGGCTTTCAGAGTTGAGACTTCTGGGGAGATGCCTTTGGTGGACAAGGGCAGGGAAGAAAAGTATAGACTGGGTGACTGTAAGAGGTAACTGCCCTTCCTAAGTTGCTTAGCTGCCCGTTCTTAACTAGCGTAGGTCAGTTCTTCCCCGTCTTGTCTGCCTTTAGCCCGTACTTGTCCCGATACGATGAGTTACGAAGAGCTTTCTTAGTCGATAAAAAGAGGAGGAATTTCTCTTCAACACAAGAGGCGGAGGTTCAAGATGTATGTTGGCTCCATACGGGTCATCAACTGCTCCCCTTTAGGGTCTTCTTGACATCAAGGCTTATACAACGAATCTGATACCGGACTTCCGATAAGGCTATTCCGGAAGAAAGAATGCTTTGATTCCGCTTTCGTTAATTCGTTAATATATTGAGGTTCAGGAGGTAAGAAAGAAAGAGGAAAAAAAGACTGAGCTAATGATAGAAACTGTTGATTTGGCCTAGAAACAAGAGGTCAAGACGGAAAGGTCCCGCCCGCTTCCATTCAATAGTTCTTTTTCCTTGTCTTTCCAGTGGTACTATCAACTACCTTTTCTTTCAATTTCTCTGTGTGGCAGAGAGGGGCCTAGAATGAAACCAATTCCCAGGGTGTGATGAAGTCAATTATAACAGATGGCCATTGCCCCATTTGCTTACTTGGAACTCTGGAGCAGGGAAGAATTTCCCGTCAATAAGCTACTTGTTGGCTATCTTATCCCTCGGACGTCGAACTGAGAGTCTCTCGAAGGATCGCTGGAATGAAGGTAGGATTGACTGGGGATTGGCATGCTGGATTTTTTGGGGCGTGAAATACTTATTGGATCTCCTTTCCTAGTGGGCAACTGGGAGCCGGGTTGGGATGTTAGGGGGTATGATTGATGGACGTATTCTCGTCTTGATGGAATATCAGATACCTCACACTGGCGCCATTTATATATCCAGTAGTTGGTGATTGGGCAACAGCTTCCTCGATCGTTTTGGGTGAGGCTAGAGAAAATGAAAGAAGGGGTCGGTCTTTCAGGGAAGTTCTAACTCAAAGCAGACTGATTTTTGGAGGATACTAACACTATGTGTTTGATTTCGTCCGTCAAGGTCTTTTCTTTTTCTTTTTTTTGAGAAAGAGCACGCCCGTGGTAGACTTCTGAAAGCGCCAGGCTAAAGGCAGGCTATAAGTAGGCAGTTTTGTCTTGCTCGAAGAGCTGCTGGCCTTTTGACGGCTTGGCTTCGCTATCCCTCCTATGTATACGTCGGCCTTCAAAGTAGTCTTCCATACCATCATGCCGATGTTATAGTGCGTCAAGCTTCGCCAGAAGCAAGCAAGATGAGGAAGCGAAGCTTCATAGACAAGGCTCGTTCGGTGCTTGACTGACGAGCTCGTGTAGTCAGGCCTCGCCCTACCCACTGAAAGACTTCCATAAGGGCTTAGACACTCCCCTCGTCAACGAGCGTTAGAGCGAGCGAAGCCTTCCTGGAGCTTCCCCCAACAAGCAAGGGATGAGCGCAGACAGACGCTCAAAGCCGTTGCGCGTTAGCGGCGCATACGTTTTCTCGCTCCCTACAATGGAATTTCCGCTGAAGCTTCCCTGGTTTAGTTGGTTTGTAGGATTAATTGATTGGAGACCCAAGAACCATAATCCTTCAAAGAAACAGCTTCTACAACGATAGGCATAAAGGCATGATTAGTTCCACAAATCTCACTGCACTGACCATAGTAAACTCCTTCTCGTTGTACCAAAATGGAGGTCTGATTTAAACGACCAGGTACAGCATCACATTTGACACCTAAGGAAGGTACAGCCCAACTATGAAGTACATCAGCAGATGTGATAATCATACGTAGATGAGTTTTGGCTGGTACAACCACTCTATTGTCAACTTCTAATAAACGTAATTGACCCAATTCTAAATCATCTTCTGGAATCATATAACTGTCAAAAGTGAGTGACTGTTCATCGGAACTGTTATAGTCCGAATACTCATAAGTCCAATACCATTGATGTCCAATAGCTTTGATAGTAACGGCTGGATCTACTACTACCTCGTCCATTGAGTATAACAGAGCAAAGGATGGTATAGCAATGAACATCAGGATAATACTAGGAAAAATGGTCCAAATTATCTCGATAGTAGTTCCATGAACAATCCTTTGCGGGATTGGATTAGTTTGCTCGTGGAAATGCCATAAAGCTCGAACCAACATCCATAATACGAAAACCAAAATGAGAATCAGGAAGAAAAAGATATCGTGATGTAAGTCAATTATTCCTTGCATAATAGGTGTCGCTGCGTCTTGAAATCCTAATTGCCATGGTTCCGCTGCATCACAAAAAGCGATTGTGAGGAATCGCCATGCGTCTTCATTCCAAATCATTGGATGGAATTTCTATTCATTTGATGCTCTGCTCCCTCAAAAAAAGATCAAGGAGACTGAGGAGAGACTTGGCCTTGGTTTTGCCAACGAAAGCTTTGAAGCTAGCTTGAAGATGAGATGACACCGAAACAGAAAAACGAAAGAGGAAATCCAAGAAGATGATGATTTATAGCGAAGAATTCCATCTCTCTATCTATGATATTCCTCGATGCTTTGGAAGCAAGGTGAAGAAAGATAGATGAAGAAAAAGAGGAAGGTGAGCCGTAGAAAAGATCATCTTTATCGGACAAATTGATGGATTCATTCTGGTGGAGTGGGTTCACCCGTGAATGTTGATGTGGTGCGAAAAACTGCCACACATGCAAGGAGGAAGAAGAAAGGTGAATGGTAAGAAAAAGCAAAGGCGCGTGCGACAAAGCAAATGGAAGTTGAAGGAAGATCGGTGGGCACGTCTCGAGCTCTATGAGCATTATAGGCTTCTCGCTGTGATCAATCAACTATGAAGACCAGATTGTTTCCTTAAGTTGACTTTCCTTCCTTTGAGGATGATAAGGATGGCGAACGAAGTAGGTGATAGCAGCATTGACTCCTGTAGAGTGGTCTACCGAGTTCAAGAGTCAAGAAGAGAATGAAATCTGAGAAGGACAAAAGAGAGACGACTAATGTCTTGAGCATATAGGCGAGAAAGAGGTAGGCACGTTTCGCACAGAGAGGCGATATGGACGAGCTGTCGATTTGTTCCTTCCAAGGAGGACCCAGCGAGGGACTCCTAATGTCCCGAGGTTCAGAGCGACTCACTCACTACTAATGTTCCGATGCTAGGGGGAGAGAGACTCCGGCACGTATCGAGCCATATGATAGAACCACACGGCCTTGGTAGTAATAGCGAACATCTCTCCGCCCGGCTAGAGATTGTTTTCTAGAGAATTGTTTTCTAGAGAGAGTTCCTTCTGTAACAGATCTTGACAGAGATTGAATCCGCCACCCGAGAGAAGGAAGCCGGCTCGACCATCCCCTCCCTTTAACTGTGAATTTCACTTAAAGGGAGAATCTAGTGGGTCTGCCTGCCATTGAATGAAGAAAACCTGCATGCAAAAGCATTTGAAGGAAATGTATTTGATTGTAGAACTCCAGAAAGAGTAGCGCAGATCATCCTGCAAGCAAGCTATTAGTAGAAGAAGTAGGCAGCTCTGATTCACTGATTCACCATAAATATCAGGGAAGTCAAGATAGATCTAACGGATGGGAAGGTCAGTCATTAGTGCATATTCTATATATATATATATAAACGAAATTCATTGAGTGCTAGGAGTGCTCTCTTGATAGAGTTCTAGCCAAGGTTACGAGCAGGGATAACTACGCTAGCGCGGAACATTTGAATAGTAGTGACTTGCTTTAGCGACTCTAGAGGGTTGGTTGGGGAAAGTGGCTTCTTTCACCCGGATCTCTTCAATCTGCCTGTGGACGTAGGCAGCTGTTGGTGCTGGTCTTGTCGAGGTTGGATCTTGCTTTTCGGCGTAGTAGGGCTTGAGTCACATGGAAGACAGGACTTCAAAGACTTCGGCAACTGCACCCTGTATGAAACCTTCCTCTCTCCACGATTGGGAATAGACCTTCGAAAGTACCTAAACTAACTACCTTTCTCGCTTTTGACTCGAAACAGAAGCCCTTCCTCGTTGCAAGTCGCTAGCTTTGGTACTTACTGCATATTCTCTTCACTTCAATAAGGAAAAGTTCGACTAAGAGAGTTTCACTTAACCATTCCCTGCCTCCCAGTCATAGTGTTCGCTTCACTCCTGCCTCTCGAAAAGGGCTGCTGAGGGGGAGACACGAGGGGAAACCTAATGAAAGGCTCGGAACTGAATATAAGCTCTGAGTCGTAGTTTTTTAGAGAGATTGTCTCATCCTTACCTGGCAAGCAAGGTGAATCAAGAAATGTGAGTCGTTGGGAAAAAGAAAAGAGGAAGTGCTTATGTGGTCTCAAGGGTAGGTTCAATCAAAAGCAGCTAGGAGTTCCATCTTTCTATCAATTGGCGAGTCTACCACGGCGAGAAAGAACGAATGAATACGGCGAAACACGCCTTCGACCAACTACTAGAGTAGCTCGTACCACTCTCGGATGCCCTTCCTTTCCATGTAGGAGTTAGTGAGTACCAATAAAGGACTGCTTCCCCTATAATGAATTCCTTCTTCCGTCAATCAACCAGTCCTTCCGTTCGCATCGAGAGACGACTAATGTCTCGAGAACGAGAACAGTCATTCATTTCTCAATTCGAAAAAGAGCTCAGTCCGGTTCACTTCATAAAGATTGAACTTGATTCCGTAGAGTGCTTTGTAACAATCTCTTTGTCTAACTGAAGCATCAGACAAGGAGCCACTCTCTCCTTCAGGTACCGCTGTACATGCTCATGTATAAGAGCCATAAGCTTCCTTTTCAGAGAGGCGTATAGTTGATCAAGACCAAAGTGATGATCTACCGAAGAAGAGACCTCGTGCACAAACAAATCGAGAATTGAACCCACCAGACTGATTTTCCAGACAAAGAAAGCATGGTTCCTTAACAAGCTAGCTAATGCCCACACCATCTCCGGTAACGAAGAGCCTGATGAAAGCACATCTGGCAAGGCAATCGTGGATCCAACAAATTCTGAAGGCAGCAAAAGAAAGATCAAGAGATTCGAGCTCAGAGAAAGGCTGACGCAAGGTAGCAAGAAGAAGAAGAGAAGTGCTTCTTCCCACCTGATCTCGAGGGCTTGTTACCAAGGAGGTGAAGTCTTGGTTGGAGGAAGCAAGTGAGTTTATATAATTGGTTTCCATTTTGGTAAGAGACAAAGCACGCATATCCTTTTGAGTCCAGGTAAGATGGAGGTGGTCGAGCTGGGCCCGACATGCTTCTTCTTGGGACGCCAACTCATCGGCCTCTTCCCAGGATAGATGGTCTCTGCCCTTGGCCGCAGCCTGCTCCAGAGCTGATTGCTGCTCCTTTATGATTCCCACCTTCACCAAGTAGCTCTGATCCAGTTCTGTCAGAGACGCCCTCTCAAGCTCAACCTCTACCAGCTTCTCTACTGCTGTATCCACCGAACCACGGATCTGAGACAGGGAACAAAAAACCTCCATCACCTCCGACTTTTGAGATACAAACCGTCGCACTATCTCTGGAAGCCTCGCTCATGTCCTCCATTAGATGACTACTTGCATTCAAAATACCTTCCAAAGTGGAAAGAAGGGATTTACTAAAATGACTGTGACCAGAATGAGATACTGCTCAAGAATAATTAGCTTTCGAAGAAGTACTGGATTCTCTTTTCTTTCTCTTATAGTTTATTTACAATATATACTGTCAGTTTGAAGTTCTCAATACCAAACTTTGTCATATTAGTAATCACTGGTCGTAGCTTTTTCGACGCAATATCTTGTGGTTGCTACACGAGAAGCAACCTTAGAACTACTTCCAACATATTGCTCTCCGGTAATCATATTTGTCCAAATAGAGATTCCAGCTTTGGTCCTGTTCCCCGTTTACCTACTAGCTCTACTAGAGCCTTTTTATTTACTTCTTGAGTACCAAGTACACAGTACTCAATAGTATTAGGTGGAATTTTCAGAAGTTCGTTCAGTTCCTCTTTAGAAACATG
>Ga0316583_10000190_pt1 | contig 15861 bp, 14 predicted proteins | sample J_170502JBrBrA_D_FD_204513 | JGI IMG/M metagenome (GOLD analysis project Ga0316583, IMG submission 204513) | Rhizosphere microbial communities from salt marsh grasses in Alabama, United States - J_170502JBrBrA | ecosystem: Host-associated > Plants > Roots > Rhizosphere | place: USA: Alabama... | reverse complement strand
GGAGTGGTATCGCGAGCGGTGGAGCGGCCCCCTGGTGGTGCAGAAGATCTACGAGGCGCCGCTGGACGTACGCGTGCTCTTCGCGCTTCATCCGGTGCTGGGCATCGAGCCCGGCGACGGCATCCACCCGCTCTCCGACAACGCTGGAGACTTCGTCTACTGGGGCTCGGGGCCGCCCTCGTACACGGTGTATTCGCGCGGCGGCGAGCCCCCGCCCGCCGCCCTGCGGTCGGCCACGGCCGGTTATGAGCCGCAGCCTCGCTACTACCTCCAACTCCCGGAGCACCTCGACCCGCGCATCCCCGCGCTCGCCGACTCTCTCACGAAGGGCTTCACCACGACCTACGACAAGGTCATGGCCATCCAGCGGTGGCTGCGGACGTTCCGCTACACCGTCCAGCTCCCCGCCACCGCCGGCGACGCCACCCTCGCGCACTTCCTCTTCGTCAGGAAGGCCGGGCACTGCGAGTATTTCTCCACCGCGATGGTGGTCCTGCTCCGTACCCTGGGGATCGAGGCACGGAATGTGAACGGGTTCCTGGGAGGGGAATGGAGCCAGTTCGGCGACTACCTGGTGGTGACACAGAACCAGGCCCACTCGTGGGCGGAGGTGTGGTTCCCCCGGTACGGATGGGTCACCTTCGACCCGACACCTTCCGCGGGCGACGTGAGCGAAGGCAGGGAATCGTGGTTCTGGCCCGGACGCATTCTCCTGGACGGCATCCAGCATCGCTGGGACAAGTGGGTCCTGGACTACAATGCGCGCTCCCAGGAAGGGATGTTCCAACGCTGGGCCGGGGTACTGGGCAACCAGCCCGCGGACCAGGCCGGGAGGCAAACGCAGTCGGGCGGCAGCCACCACGTCCTGGTCATCCTCTTCGTGGCTCTGGTGGCCGTGGTGGGTGTCGGTTGGGCGCGCCGTGGCGGCGGACCCAGGAGGCCCGAGAGCCGCATGTACCTGCGGCTGCGCACCAGCTGCGAGCGCGCGGGGGTAGCGGTGACTCCCGGCCTCACACCTCTCGCGCTCGTGGACCGGGTTCGTGTGACCCATGGAGCCGCCGCCGCCGCCGTGGGGAGAGTAGTGGACCTCTATCTCCGTTCACGCTACGGTGGGGAGGTGCTGGGTGAATCCGAGCGGCACGAGATGAAGGAAGCGCTCAACGTCGCGCGCCGCCTCATGCGCGCGCGCCCCTGAATGCACGGAGCACCATGGACAAGGAAGCACGCGGTCCGACGAGCCCGTGGGGTGACCGGCCCACCCCCGCCGACGGCGAGACGTTGCGGGTGGAAGTGGGTCCCCTCACCCTGTGGATCAAGAGCGTCGACAACGAGATTTGGCTCTCCTCCGCCCGGGAGGGGGGGCGGCCCGAGGCACCCCCGGACGACCTGGAGTGGAGCCGCTGGGCCCTGAGGGACGAGCCCCATCACCTGCGCATCACCCCCGCGTTGCCGGACCGGCCGCTGGTGGTGAAGCCCGACCATCCCTTCACCCTGACCCGCCGGGCGCGGGCGCGCATCTACATGCGCGTGCCCTCCTGGGTACGCGTGGAGGCCGTGGAGTCCGGCAAGAGAAGCCCGGTCCGGCTGGCGGAGGTCGCCACGACGGCGCTCTCCGACACCTGGTGGGGTGGCTTCCTCGACGGCGAGATGGCGTACTGGCTCAGCACCAAGGCACGCCGCGCGTTCACGCCGGAGCTGTTCGCCTCCGACCAGATCATGAGCGTGCTCCAGCTCGACAACCTGTCGGACGACGATCTGGTGGTGGAGAAGCTCCTGGTGCGGGTGGAGCACCTGAGCGTCTACGAGGACGAGGACCGGCTCTGGGCCGAGGAGGTGCGCGTGGAATACCACGGTGAGGCCGAGGGAAGCGACATCCGCATGGACGACAGGCCCCCGCGTGAAGCCGCGGGCGCCCGGGAGATCACGCCGGCCCGCACCCAGGCGCGCTCGTTCAAGGCGCGCACATTCGCCCGTCTCCGGGCCCTGTCGGGGTTCAGCCTGTGAGCGCCGGCATGGGGGTCCCCGCGATGCTGACCGCGGCGCTCCAGCAGAACGCCGCCAGCGCCACCGGCTTGGACCTGCGCCGGCTCCTCGACCCCGGGCACTTCCTGCGCGTCGCCGGGCTGCTCGTCATCGGGCTGCCGCTGGCCTACGCCGTGTCCCGCTGGATCCGCAGGTACGTGGCACGGGCGTACAACCAGCAGAAGGGGCTCATCGTCAGCAAGCTCGTCTACTACCCCCTTCTCGGCATCATCCTCGTCACGGTCCTCAGCGAGCTGGGCTTCTCGCTGGCCCCCCTCCTGGGGGCGGCGGGGATCCTGGGCGTGGCCCTGGGCTTCGCGTCCCAGACTTCGGTGTCCAACATCATCAGCGGCTTCTTCCTCCTGGCGGAAGAGCCCTTCCAGGTGGGCGACATCATCACCGTGAACGACGTCACCGGCGCCGTGCTCACCATCGACATGCTCTCGGTGAAGATCCGCACCTTCGACAACAAAATGGTGCGTATCCCCAACGAGGCGCTGGTGAAGACACAGCTCACCAACGTCACGCGCTTCCCCATCCGCCGCGTGGACGTGCCGGTGGGCGTCGCCTACAAGGAGGACATCGGGCGCGTGCGCGGCGTCCTGCTGAAGGTGGCCGAGGACAACCCCAACGTCCTCATGGAGCCCGAGCCTCTCGTCATATTCCAGGGATACGGGTCGTCGTCCATCGACTTCCTGTTCGCGGTGTGGGCCAAGAAGGAGTCGTGGCTGGCGGTGAAGAACGCCATCACCGAGGAGGTGAAGCGCCGTTTCGACGCCGAGGGAATCGAGATCCCCTTCCCGCACCTCTCCATCTACGCCGGGTCGGTGACCGAATCCCTCCCGATCCGCCTCGTCAGGGAGAAGAAGACATGAACGGCGCCTCCGAGGGACCCGGCGTGGTGGGAGGGGCCCGTGGCAGGCCGAAGGGGCTCCATGTGGCGACGCTGGCCCACGACGGGCGCATCTGGGACGCGTACCTGGAGCTGGACGACGACCCCCGTCGCCCGGAAGTGTGTCGGGGGCACATCCGCTTCGACCCCACCGACACCGGCGGCGGGGAGCGCCCCGTGTGCACGGGCGTGATCATCATCGAGAGCTCGTACGAGGAGGCGGTGGCCAAGGCGCGCGCCTTCGACGAGCGGCAGATGGAGGGTCTGCTGAGGTCGGCGTTGCCGGAGGAGGAGGAGTAGGAGAACCGTGCCCCATACCCCGGCGCCGATCTCCGCTCCAACGGGTGCGCTGGCCGGACGCTCGATGCAGCAGGTGAGGCGCAGACGCGCGGGCGCTCGACAGCGTGTATGCCGCCAGGAACCGAGCGGCATGGGGTCCGCTAGCAGGTTGCTGAAAAAGGGCCGCTGGCGGTAGTGGTAGCTTACAAGCTGCGCGGGAGTAGATTTGGGGCGTAGGAGGACTACCTCTCTCGCGGAGCACCCGGATGCGCGGCAAGCCTGATTACCAGTCGCAGATCTACTACCCGATCGACATCGAGTCCTGGATCGCCCCGGACCACCCACTGCGGGCGGTGAAGCGGCGGGCAGACGAGGTGTTGAGCTCGATGCGGAAGGACTTCGACCGAGCCTACGCGAAGCTCGGGCGGCCGTCGATCCCGCCGGAGATGTTGCTGAAGGCGCTGTTGCTGCAGGCGCTGTACTCGATCCGGTCGGAGCGGCAACTGGTGGACCAGATCCAGATGAACCTGCTCTACAAGTGGTTCATCGACCTGTCGCTGGACGCGGCGGCGTGGAACGCGACGACGTTCACGAAGAACCGAGAGCGGTTCGAGAAGCATGGGCTGCTTCGGAAGTTCTTCGAGCGGGTGGTGAAGCAGGCCTATGTGGAGCAGTGGGCGTCGGACGAGCACTTCACGGTGGACGGGACCCTGATCGAGAGCTACGCGTCGCTGAAGAGCCTGAGGCCGAAGGACAGCGGGGTGGAGCGGGTGAGCGACGGGTCGGACGACGACGATCCGGGCAACCCGACGGTGAACTTCCGGGGCGAGAAGCGGAAGAACGACACGCACGGCTCGGTGGTGGATCCCGAGGCGCGACTGTACCGGAAGAGCTGGGGAGTGGGGGCACAGCTGTGCCACGGTGCGCACGTGCTAATGGAGAACCGGCACGGCCTGGTCGTGGACGTGAGCGTCAGCGAGGCGAACGGACGAGCAGAACGCACGGAGGCCCTGAAGCTGGTACGGAGGGCGAAGCGGCGACACAAGCTCAAGATGAGGACCCTGGCGGCGGACAAAGGCTACGCAGCGGGCGCGTTCCTGCACGAGCTCGAGTCAGAAGAAGGCGTGGTCCCGCTGGTGGCGATGCCAAAGGTGCCGATCCGGAGTGAAGGACCGGAGGCCGATGCCCGGCGACGTGCGAAGCGCCGCCAGAGGACCAAGCGGTACGCGGCAGCGCAACGCATCCGCAAGCGCGTGGAAGAGATCAACGGCTGGACGAAGGAGATCGGAGGCATGCGACGAAGTCGACACGTCGGACGCTGGAAGATCTACCAGGTCGCCCTCGTGGTACACGCGGCGTACAACCTGCTTCGCATGGGGCGGCTGGAGGCGTTGGCTCAGACCTCCTGAGAGCCGAGCGAGCGGCCTCTCGGTGCCCTCGGCGGCACCAGAGAGGCCCAACAGGAGGTCGATCCAGGCTGCGGATGACGCCTCCAACCAACACACACGGAAGAAACCACCCCTCAAACGAGCTTCTTCAGCGACCTGCTAGCTGAAGAGATCGGTGAGGCTGTCGAAGAGATGCCCGAGGTCTTTGGCCAGGCCGAGGATGATCGCGACAAGGAGCACGAGCACCACGACGCTGATGGTCATGCTCACCTTCAGCCAGTATCGGTCAAGCGGTCTCATGGCGCGTTGAGCATTGGCGCCGATCGAGATCTCTCGAAAGGGGCCCTGACCGGAAAGGACCCGCTCGATGGGCGAGCACACGGGCACGCTCCCCTCCCCGCGGCACCGCCGCCGCGAGCCCGCGTGGGGAGCCGTTGACGCGGCGGGTCCAGGAGAGGCAGTGCGTGCCGCAAGGATTGAAAGGCTGAGGGCGGCGGGGTCCCCGGAGAGGACATCGGCGGAGGGGTTTGGACGACCCTCCGCCGCTGAACGAGCCCGTCGTCGCTCAGTTGGAGGAGCCTCGCGCCCACAGGGCGAGTGGCCCTCAAAGGGGGCACGCCGCCCTCAGCCCGGACACCGACGAGGCGGCACGCCCCGCCAGTAGACCCTACGCCTCCCTGATCCACCTCACCAGCTCCAGCAGCGTAGGCCGCTTTCCCGCCATGAGAATCCCCGCCTTGTAGATGCGCCCCGCCACCCAGGCCACCGCCACCAGGGCGATCCCCATGAGCACGAACGAGAGCGCGATCTGCCACGCCGGCGCTCCGTTCCCCGCGGCGCGCGCGAACATCAGGATCGGGCTGAAGAACGGGATCAGCGAGAGGGTCACGGCCAGAGTCGAAGTGGGGTTCTGGATCACCTGCATCACGAAGACTATGGGCACCACCACCAGGAGCGTGACGGGGAGCTGCGCCTGCTGCGCCTCCTCGTCGGTGCTGCACATGGCGCCCACAGCGGCGTACAGCGCCGAGAACATGAAGAACCCGAGCACGAAGAACCCCAGGAACAACGTCAGCAACCCCGGGCCCGGCAGGGCGGACTTGATCATGCCCAGGTCGGCCGCCTCCGGGTGTGACGCCAGGATCGCAGGGATCCCGGCGGACGCCGCGAGCACACCGGAAAGGACCCACACCGCCATCTGGGTCATCGCCACCCCACCCACGCCGATGATCTTCCCGAGCATGAGGTGCCACGGTCTCATGGACGAGATGATGACCTCTACCTGCCTGCTCGTCTTCTCCTCGAGGGTGGCCCTCATCACCTGCACGGAATAGAGGAGGATCACGAAGTACAGGAAGAACGCCCCGACGTACGCGACGATGAACTTGGGGGAGTTCAGGCTCGCCCCTCCGGTGGAGAGGACATCCACGTGGAGACTTCCGCCGTTGAGGAGCGTCTCCACGTCCACGCCCGTACCCTGGAGGTTGTGCTCCAGCGCGGTGTGCGCGATGGCGCTGCGCAGGGTGATGCTCTGGAGCGTCGTCGGGCGGGAGCGCCCGTAGAATGCCGCCGAGCCGGTGCGCAGCGTGCTGTCGGAGAGGACGAGGAAGCCCCCGAGGTCCTTGGCCGTCACCTCGTTGCTGAGGTTCGCCACCACGTCCTGCGACCACGGCTCCTGGCGCACGGTGTAGCCCGCTTCCTTGAGGCGCGGCTCCAGGCCCTGGTACAAGACGCCCGTCCTGTCCACCACGGCGATGTTGCGGTTGGCCTTCTCGCCCCGTGTCGCGGAGTAGACGGACAGGAACATGAGCCCCCCCATCATGACGGGGACGCCGATGGTCGAAACGACGAACCACTTGGAGCGGACGCGCTGGAGGTATTCGCGGCGGATGACCGCCCACACGTTGCTCATGCTCATCGACCACCTCCCGTGCGTGCGTCCTGCGGGGTGCCGGCGTCACCGGTGGCGTCCGCCCCGGCATGACGCACGAAGATCTCGTGCAGGCGCGGCTCCACGAGGTCGAACTTGTAGATTGTGGCGCCCGAGTCCACGCCTCGCCTGAGGATGGGCTGGTGGTCGGCTCCCTCGTTCAGGTGCAGGAGGAACCCACCGTTCACGCGTTCGATGCTCTTCACCTCCGGGCCCCGGAGCCATCCGTCGTCACCGTCGAACTCCACCGCCACGACGCCCTTGCGCTCGGCGGCCTTGAGCTGCTTCAGATCGGCGTCCAGCACCTTGCGGCTCTTCGAGATCAGGCACACCCGCTCGCACAGGCGCTCCGCCTGATCCATGAGGTGCGTGGAGAAGAGGATCGTCGTGCCACGCTTGTGGAAGTCCAGGACGATCTCCTCCAGCACGTCCTGGTTGATGGGGTCCAGGCCGCTGAAGGGCTCGTCGAGGATCAGGAGGTCGGGATCGTGGATGACGGTGCCGATGAACTGGATCTTCTGCTGCATCCCCTTGGACAGGTCCTCCACCTTCTTGTCCGCCCACTCCCCCAGGCCCAGGCGCTCGATCCACTGCATCCCCCGCTGCCGCCCCTCCGACCTCGGCACGCCACGGATCTCGGCCAGGAAGAGGACCAGGTCCAGGCACTTCATCTTCCGGTACACCCCCCGCTCCTCGGGCAGGTAGCCGACCTTCGTCCGCCGGATCTCGTCGGGATCCCCGCCGAAGAGGTCGACGCGCCCCTCGTCGGGGTGCAGGATTCCCATGATCATGCGGATGGACGTAGTCTTGCCGGAGCCGTTCGGGCCCAGCAGGCCGCAGATCACGCCTCGGGGGATCTCCAGATTCAGCGACGACACCGCGGTGTGCTTGCCGAAGCGTTTCGTGACGCCCTCGAGGCGCACCGCGTATCCGTTTGCGTTCATCGACCAGGTCTCGTGATGGGTGGAGCAGGCCGGTCACTACCGGCCAGAATGGCAGAACGTCCGCGAACCGGGCCGGCGGATGTGTGCAACCACTACGACGAGGGTACCGGAAGCCTTCAAACGGGCACAATCCGTCGCGCATTGCGCGGTCCCCGTGTACATTAAGCCGCTGTAGCGAGAAACACGAGGAGGCTGGATGGCCATCTACCGCACGCTTTACTACAGCGATGTCACGGTGGGCGTAGGGGGGCGGATCACGATCCCCCAGGATATGCGGGACGACCTCGGCATCGACGAGGGAGACACGCTCACCGTGCGCGTCGAGGAAAACCCTGAGGGCGGAAGGCAGATGGTGGTGTGGAAGGCCGAGCAACAATCCGAAGAAGAATAGCCGTCAGCTTGTCGAGTCGTTGAACCGTTGAGCAGAATCCGCGTCGAGCAGGGAGACATCTCCGGCTTCGGGGGAGATGGTGTGGTGAACGCCGCCAACAACCACCTTCGCATGGGCGCGGGTGTGGCGGGAGCGCTGAATCGGCGGGGCGGCCATCTGATCCAACAGGAGTGCGACGAGTACGTGCGCGCCCACGGCCCCCTGCGCGTGGGCGAGGCGGCGGTCACCGGCGGCGGTAATCTGCCCGCGCGCTGGGTCATCCACGCCGCCGCCATGGGGGACACGCCGCCCAGTGCGACCTCCATCGAGTCCTCGACCCGACACTCGCTGCGCCTCGCCGAGGAGCACGGCATGAAATCGGTGGCTTTCCCCGTGCTCGGAAGCGGCATCGGCGGGTTCCCCTTCGCGGAGGCCGCCAGGATCATGGTCGGCGTCATCCGCGAGCACGGCGAGGCGCACGAGCTCCCCGAAGACGTGGTCCTGTACGGGTACAACGAGACGGACGCCGCGGCGCTTCGGCGCGTGGTCGAGGAGCGATAGGCAGGTCGTCGCTACGCGTCCAGATCCACCCACCGCACGAGGGCCCCGAGAGGGCCCAGGCCGTCGTGGTGCCACCAGGGGGGAGGGAAGGGCACGTCGGCGAATGCTGTCACGCGGGTGACCCCCACCCGCGCGAGCGCCTCGGCCACCGCCTCGGTCTCCCCACCCAGCCCCGCCACCGCCACCGTCTGCAGGTGCGCCGAGTAGGGGGCGACCAGCTCCGCCACCCGTGCCGCGTGCGCGACGGGCTTCACGCGTACCACCCGTCCGACGCAGGTGGGGGTGAACTCCGGGGACGGGTCCCAGATGACCGTCCACGACGCGGCCCCACCGTGGCGGATCTCCACCCCCGACCCGGAGGCGGCCAACAGCTCGGTGGTGCCGCGGAGCTGGTGCAGCGTCGAGGCCTCCAGGCCGTCCAGGACGCCGCCGGGGAGGTGCCCCTCCAGCGAAGCCAGGGTCTCCGCCAGCAGGGTCGCGAAGCCCCGGGGGTCGATCTCGCCACCCTCCACGACGTAGACGACCTGAGGGGACACACACCCGCGCTGGTCGAAGAAGGCGAGCGCCCCCGCGACCTCGGAGGCCGCGCGGCGCACTCCCTTCGCATCGAGGGCCCCGCGGCCCATCACGCCCAGGCTGAGACGGTGGTGATACGCCACGAATCGCGCCGTTACGGGCGTGCCTCCGCGCAGCCGCGATACCGTCGCGTCGTCGCCGTAGGCGGCGACGACGTCCGCTTCCCGGAGAGCCGCCTCCTCCACCGCCTCGCTCCCCCCCGGCCAGTAGAGCACCGCCGCCGCGTCGGCCAGCTCCGCATCCTCTTCCCGCAGGGCACGAGCGAACAGGACCGGCAGCACCTCGTCGCCGCGGCCGGGCTTCAGCAGCGTGGGACCCTTCACCAGCAGGCTCCTGAGAAGCGCGGTCACCCCGACGCCCGGCACCGTCCCCGCCACGATCTGCACGCACAGACGCGGTCCCACCGCCCGGAGTCGGCGGCATGCCCCATCGTCTCGGAGGACGAAGCCGTCCAGGGGAGCGCCACCTTCCATCTCCGCGTTCAACAGCGTCTGCAGGCGCTCCGCCCTCCAGTCGGCGGCCATCCCGTCCAGGACCGCCGCCGCCATGGGTGCCGACAGTCCCGACGTGGCGGGGAGCAGCTCCAGCGCCTCCGCTCTGAGGGGATCGCCGACTTCGAGAAAGCGATCCCCCACCCGCCCCAGCGCCGCGGCGACGTCGGCCGCCCGCCGTTCCAGGAGGCCCCGTCGGGCCTCACCGAGCAGCGTCGCGATCCGGCCGATCCACTTCGGCGTCGCGGCCGGGTAGCGGACGCGGAGCCCCCCGGTCTCGTACTCGAGGGAGGGGCCGCCCGCCGGGGGCACGCCGGCCGGCAGCGCCCAGGCCTCGAACGGCCTTCCCCCCCCGCTCACGAGCGTCGCCCCGAGGCGGTCATGAGCTCCTCCATGGCCCGCGAGCAGCCGCGTGGCTCTGCCCCCTCCACCCGCCCCTGGAGGCGCACGCCGTCCGGAGCCACCGAGCCGAGATCCTCGGTGAGGACGTGGCATACCGAGCCCAGGTTCGCCAGGTCGAAGAACGCCAGCAGCCCCACCTCGCCCGGTGGCAGGGGCTCCAGGGTGCCGGGGTCCAGCGCCCGCGCACGGAGCCAGGGCGGCGGCACGTGCCGGCGCTCCGCCGACGGGCCCTCGCGCAGGACCGGCTCGTAGAGCTGGGAGAGCAGCTCGGTCATGCCGTACTCGTTCACCACCCGGTGGGCGGGCACGCCCAGCAGCTCCTCCACGGCCCGGTACAGGGCGTCGCGCCCGAGCACGCGGCTCCGGCCCTTGAACCCTCCCGTCTCCATGATCCGCGTGCCTGCCGGAAGCGGCGCCTTCTCGCCGCGGAGGGTCAGGCCGTCCAGCACGTGGACGAAGGCGTACGCCGTTCCCGCCAGAAGCGCGGGACGTCCCTCCACCTCCAGCGCGGCGGCCGACTCGACGAAGCCGGCCAGGTCCAGGCGGCCCTCCCCGTCCACCAGCCACCGGACGCCATCGCACAGCTCGTGGCCCGCCGTGCCGACCATCGCCGACAGTGACGAGTCGGGCGCCTCCGCCGGAGACGGCACCAACGAGAGGAGGGGGAGTCGCTCGCCCCCGGGAAGCAGCGCGGCGCGGAAGTTGGGGAGGAGCGACGCCCTGTAGAGCGCCATGCTGGGCACCAGGTGCCGCCCACGCGCTCCGTATCCTCCCGTGGTGCCGCTGGTGTGGAAGACTGCCTCCACCGGGCGTCCGTCCGACGAGACCAGCTCCAGACGCTTGAACGCCGTGGCGGGGACCGCCGGCACGTCCTCCCACCGGTCGATCCCCGCCGGACGCACGCCCCGGGCCTCGCAGAAGGCGCGGTACGTGGCGTTGGAGTCCATCTGGTGGGTGAAGGCCCGCAGCGCCAGAGCGTTGAACGTGCTCTCGTCGAGGGGCGCGTCCACACCGCGGGCGAACAGTGCCATCAGCTCGTCCGCCAGTCGTGGAAACCCGGCCCCACCCCCGACCTGGCGGTCCGGGACGTCACGCTGCTCAGCTGACATCGCTACAGTCGTCCTGCCACAGGCTCCGACGGAGGGTGTCAGGCGAAGCGGCGGGGGTTGAGAAGATCACCTCCCGGCACCGGATCACCCTCGGTCACGATGGATGCGATCACCCGCCCCGCCTCGAAGGCGAAGGGCAGGCCGCCGCCGCTGAACCCCGAGATCACGAGCTCACCCGTGCGCCCGGGGAGCGGTCCCACGAGAGGCAGGTAGTCCGCGGTCCAACCGAAGATCCCGCTCCACCGCCGCTGGACGTCCAGCGGCGCGTAGTCGGGAAAGACCTGCTCGAACCAGCCCTGGATGTCCTCCTGGAGATGGTGGTCCACCTCCGGCCGTGTCTTCCAGTACGAGCGGTCCCACGCGTCGTGACGCCAGCCCCCGAGGATCAGACGACCGTGCTGGTCCGAGCGCCACACGTTGAGCTTCCAGTGTGTGGCGAAGGCGCCCTGGACGGTGAGCACGCCGGGCGCCGTCACCATGCCCTGACCGCGAATGGGCACGATCTCGTCCCCGATGAAGGCCGAGAAGCGTCGCGAGTCCACGTGGGTGGCGTACACCACCATCTCGCACTTCACTTCTCCCTTGTTCGTCTCACAGTGCATGAACCCCGACTCGTGTCGGGTCTTGTCCACGTCCAGCCGCTCGATGACGGTAGCGCCCGCGTCCACCGCGGCTCGCGCGAGAGCCTCGGCCGCCGGCCCCGGGCTGACGCACCCCCCGCCCTCGATGAGGTACCCTCCGTGGAGACCCCTCCCGTGGGTGAGCGTACGCACCTCTTGCGCGGTGAGCCACTCCACGGGCATGCCCGCGTCGTGCAGCGCCCGGTGGGACGCCTCCACCTCGTGGACGGTGTGCGACTCCGCCAGGACGTAGCCACCGGAGACGTCGAGCCCCGACGCCACCGCTTCGCCCCGGGCCTCCAGGAGGGCCGCCAGGCCCGCCACGGACCGAAGCGCGAAATGCCAGATCCGCTTGGCGGTCTCCTGCCCGCGGAAGTGGACCGTCTCGTTGAACGGCTGACGCATGGGCGGCGACAGCAGCCCCACCGCCGCTGCCGTCGCGCCCGAGCCGATCCTGTCCCGCTCCAGCAGTACTGTCTTCACGCCCGCCCGCGCCAGGTGATACGCCGCTGACGTCCCCGCGATGCCCCCTCCGACCACGACGACGTCGGCGGTCGCTGGAAGCTCAGCCGCGAAGCTCTGCTGAGGGACCATCTGGACGCTCATGGATCCATCCTGGAGCGAGTGGGCATGATGCAGCCGCCCTCCGCCGGGGGGGCGTCGGGCAACAACGTAATCTAAGGGGGAGAAGGTCGCCGCGCTGTGCCGGGGTCGGCTCGAACGCCGCCTCCACCACGGCTTTCGGGACCGCAACGGGTGCCGGAGTGGGGCGTACGTCGTGCCCTTCCGTCGAAGCGCTCGTCGCCGGCAACGACGGGGTGAAGACGAGGGGGCGGGCCCCGTGCGCCCGCCCCCGTTCGACGGAGCAGCCCTCGGAGGGGGCCGCCCGGCGATGTCGTGGGCCTCTTACACGATGCCCTGGTCGAGCATGGCGTCGGCGACCTTCAGGAAGCCACCGATGTTGGCGCCGTTCACGTAGTTGCCCGGCGTGCCGAACTCCTTGGCCACCGTCACGCACGTGTGGTGGATGCTCTTCATGATGCCGTGGAGCTTCTGGTCCACCTCTTCCCGGCTCCAGCCGTAGCGCATGCTGTTCTGAGCCATCTCCAGGCCGGACACCGCCACGCCACCGGCGTTGGCCGCCTTGCCGGGTCCGTACAGGATCTTCTCCTTCAGGAAGACCTCGACGCCCTCCGGCGTGGTGGGCATGTTCGCGCCTTCCGACACAACGTAGACGCCGTTCTTGATCAGGTTCTTGGCGTCCTTGGTGTTGATCTCGTTCTGCGTGGCGCTGGGGAACGCGCACTCCGCCTTGTGGTCCCACAGCGGATCGTGGTCCCGTCCGCCCTCCACCGGCGTGTACACCGCGCCCTTGAACTTGTCGGCGTATTCCGCGATGCGGCCGCGGCGCTCGTTCTTGAGCTCCATGATGAAGGCGAGCTTGTCGCGGTCGATGCCCGCTTCGTCGTAGACGTAGCCGCTGGAGTCCGATGCCGTGACCGGCTTGCCGCCGAGGTCCAGGATCTTCTCGATGGTGTACTGGGCGACGTTTCCGCTCCCGGAGACGAGGCAGGTCTTGCCCTCCAGCTTCTCCTTGCGGGTGGTCAGCATCTCGGAGGCGAAGTAGACCGCGCCGTAACCCGTCGCCTCGGGCCGGATCAGCGAGCCGCCCCAGTTGAGGCCCTTGCCGGTGAGGACGCCGGTGAACTCGTTGGCGAGACGCTTGTACTGTCCGAAGAGGAAGCCGATCTCGCGGCCGCCGACGCCGATGTCGCCGGCCGGGACGTCCGTGTTCGGACCGATGTGCCTGAAGAGTTCCGTCATGAAGCTCTGGCAGAACCGCATGACCTCGCCGTCGCTCTTGCCCTTCGGATCGAAGTCGGAGCCACCCTTGCCACCGCCCATGGGGAGCGTGGTGAGGGAGTTCTTGAACACCTGCTCGAAGGCGAGGAACTTGAGCATGCCGAGGGTCACGGACGGGTGGAACCGCAGGCCGCCCTTGTAGGGCCCGATGGCACTGTTCATCTCGACGCGGAACCCGCGGTTGACCTGAACCTCTCCCCGATCGTTCACCCAGGGCACCCGGAACAGGATCACCCGTTCGGGCTCGATGATCCGCTCGAGGATCTTGGCGGAGCGATACTCCGGGCGCCGGTCGAGGACCAGCTCCAAGGACTCCGCCACTTCCTGCACGGCCTGGTGGAACTCCGGCTGGGCCGGGTTCTTGGCCTTAACCGACTCCATCAGGCTCGTCACGTAGCCAGCCATAGCGCGCTCTTTCGGGTTGCAGTGTGGGGGGAGGGTCGGTTGGGAGGGTCCAATAAGATGGGCAATTCCGCCGAAGTTGGCACCCTGCGTCACAAACCTCCCGTCCGCGCGTGCCCACCGGGCTTCCCCCTACGCTCCCGCCCCCGTGCCGCGGACCCACGAACTCCTTGTTTGGTAACGGATTGCAGGCCGTAGAGCGTGATCACGGTATCGCCCATCTCCAGTCGCCGCCCGCCCTCCGGCAGGACGTGGCCGGCGACGTGCTCCACGCCCAGCACCCGGGCGAAGGGGACCTCCAGCCACCGCGCCACCACGAGGTCGAGCTTGCGGGACCCGTACGGGGGATCCGCGAAGGCGATGTCGTAGGCGCCCACCTCGAGCTCACGCGTGAACGGGATGGCATCACGCTTGAAGATGCGCGCCGCCTTCCGCCTCGTCGTCGGCCGCACGCCCGGCCGGGGCGGACGGACCCGGAAGGCCGCCACGTTGGCCTTCAGCGAGTGGAGCGCCGCCGGACCGCTCTCCACGAAGTCGATGCTGGCGGCACCTCGCGAAAGCGCCTCCAGCCCCAGAGCGCCGCTCCCCGCGAAGAGCTCCAGGACCGTGGCACCCTCCAGATGCGGCTCCACCAGCTCCAGCCAAGCGACGCGCACCTGCTCGGCGGTGGCGCGCACGCGCTGCCCCGGCGATACCAGCGGTCGTCCTGCCCACACTCCCGCGACGATCCTCAATGCACGGTCTCGACCGTCGGGAGCGGCTTCAGCAGCACCCCCCTCCGCTCCTCCCCGTTCATGATGGCCACCACCGGCGACGTGAAGCGCAACAGGCGCACCGCACCCACGGATGCCACCTCGCGCTGCGCCGCCAGCCACTCCCAGTCCACCCACCCCTCGTCGGCGGCAGCGTTCACGGTGAAGTAGCCGACGCCCAGCGACACCAGGCTTTGATACAGGTGCGTCCCCTGGGAGGGCGTGACGCGGAAGTCCCGGAAGCCCGCCTCGACGATGATCTTCGCGCCGGAGATGTCCTCCCACTTCACCGGAATCCCCAGCCACGGCTGAGTGGATCCCCATCTGCCCACCCCGATCAGTCCGTAGGGCCGCTTCTCCTCCCGCAGCATCGTGTTGAAGTGGGCCACCGCCGCCGCGACCTCGGTGCTCTGCGAGCGTTCATAGCGCTCCCGGTCCACCACCACCCAGTCGGTGAGGTGGTCCACCCGTCCATGCCCCAGGATGGAAGGACTGTCGCAGAATATCCGCTGCCGGTCGATCTCGGTGAGGCTGACGTCGCCCTCCCCGCGGGTGGGCGCCACCGGGCGAAGCTGGAGGAAGCCCATCTCGGCCGGCTCGTCGCCGCCGGGCGACAGGGTGGCCGCGAACTCGATCTCTACCGGCAGGCGGGTGCCCGCCATGCCCAGCACAAGGAGTTCACGCAATATATTCGCTAACGGAAAGACATCGTGCTTGAGAATGGGTGCGAAGCTCACCAGACGGACGCCACGTCGCCCTATGCCGTCGTAGACGGCGTTGTTCTCGGCCGAGAACGTCGACGCGACGGGTGCCAGCGTCGCGTCTTCCTCGGCCGCCTTGAGGCCGTAGCGCACCAGGGGCCCATCCTGCGCCCAGCCTCCGTCGGGGGGCTCCTTCCCCAGCTCGAGGGCCCAGAACTCCCTCTGCGAGCTCTGCAGCATCCCCTCCACCGAGGAGTGGTCCAGGATGTGCCCGGGATGCGGGGGCGCGAAGCGCAGGCAGGGCTCCCCCTCGGCCACGGTCTTGCCCAGGCCCAGCGCCACCGCGGCGATCCCGTCCTCGGGATGGGCCGGGGGCGTCGGGTAGTAGTTGTGCGAGCGCGCCACGCCGGAGAGATGGGGATAGAAGCGGTCACCGTGGCGGGCGCCCACCACCCGCTGGATGATCACCGCCATGGCCTCCTCCTCCAGGCGGTACGGGGTCGCCTCGATGAAGGCCCGCGCCCGCCGCCCGAAGGTGGTGGCGTAGACGCGCTTCACG
>Ga0316583_10000188_pt1 | contig 15985 bp, 15 predicted proteins | sample J_170502JBrBrA_D_FD_204513 | JGI IMG/M metagenome (GOLD analysis project Ga0316583, IMG submission 204513) | Rhizosphere microbial communities from salt marsh grasses in Alabama, United States - J_170502JBrBrA | ecosystem: Host-associated > Plants > Roots > Rhizosphere | place: USA: Alabama... | reverse complement strand
TTTCATATCGCATGCTGTTTTTGAATTCGTCTGCTTTGATGTTGACAAAACCCGGGTTTTGATCTACTGGGGTACTGTACCCCAATTGAGATTCTCATCCAGGAACCGATCATGGTCGATCTTGCCGATGATTTAATAATCGAAGCGCCGGTGTCCATCCGGCAAAAGGTTTATGACTTCCTCAGAAACCAAATTCTCTCCAACCCTATTGCTGCAGGTGAGCGTCTGGTCGAAGGTCACTTTGCATTTAAGATTAAAACTCGTTTGGACAGTGAGAGTGATTGATGGAAGAAATTAAGTTTTACGGCCGCGGCGGGCAGGGCGTGGTGATGGCCTCCCAGATGCTGGGTTTTGCCTTTTTCAAAGCCGGATTTTACCCACAATGCTTTTCGGTTTTTGGCGGAGAGCGCAGGGGCGCGCCGGTTGTCAGTTTTTTACGGGTTGATGAAGAGAAAATACGGCTTAAGTGCGGCATCAAGCATCCCAATGAAATGATTTATCTTGACGACAGCCTGATCGATGCTCGGGAGGTAAAATCTCTGTTGAAACCGGGTGGTAAGATTCTGATCAATACCGCTCAACCGCAATCCGCATTCAAGGAATTAGATCGGTTTTCCTTTGGCAGGGTCGATGCCCGTGCGATATCAGAACAGCAGGGTTTGGGGCGAACCATCAATACCGCCATACTCGGCGCGTATTGCCGCTTGTCCGGTAAACCCGATCTGGAGGTTTTGCTGGCATCTGTCGAAGAAATGGTTCCGGCTAAAAAAAGGGAAAATCTGGCGGCGGTCCGTCAGGCTTACGAACGACTTGAAACCTGTTGAAAGAAGGTGTTGGTTTGAAACAACCCAAATGTATCCATCCCGAGTACATTGTCCCCATATCGCGTGCAAGCACCGAAGATTTTAAAACCGGCGAATGGAATCGTGATCGGCCGGTTTTCCAGGAAAAATTGTCCCCCTGCCGGGTTGCCTGCCCGGTGGGGAATCATATTGCGCTGGCCGTATTTCATGTTTCAAAGGATCGTTTCGCTGAATCCCTTGCTGTATTTTTACAGGAAAATCCGTTGCCCGGTGTTTGCGGCCGACTTTGCTATCATCCCTGCCAGAGCGAGTGCAACCGCGAGGAATTTGACGGTGCGGTCAACATCCGGGCCCTGGAAAGAAGTGCCGCTGATCGGGGTGATGCCCGGCCTGCAGCGTTAACTGATATCGGCAAAAATCAGGCGGTGGCTGTGGTGGGTTCCGGGCCCGCCGGCCTTGCGGCAGCTTATCACCTCCGCCGCATGGGGCACCCGGTCACCCTTTTTGAAGCGGAGAATCAAGCCGGCGGGATGCTCAGATTGGCGATCCCGCAGCATCGGCTGCCCGAAGCGGTCCTGGCGCGTGATATGGCGCGTATTATGAGCCTTGGAATTGATTTGCGCTGCAATGTCCGCGTCGACGCCGAAAAACTAAAGCAATTATTGACGGAATTTCAGGCGGTATTTTACGCTGTGGGAGCGCATCAAAGTCGCCGGCTCGAGGTTCCGGGGGCGGATAGCCGGCAGGTGATGGCTGGCCTGTCATTTTTAAAAGCGGTGCGCAGCGGTCAACTCGAAAAGCTACCCGGCCGCACGGTGGTGATCGGCGGCGGAAACGTCGCCATTGACGTGGCCATGACCGCCCGACGGCTGGGGGCTAATCATGTCGATATCGTCAGCCTGGAACAGCGCAATGCAATGCCGGCGCATGCAGCCGACATCTTGGATGCCGAGCAAGAGGACATCTCTTTCCATCATGGCTGGGGGCCCGGCGAAATCGATGCCCGAGGGAATCAGCGGGTTGATGTCAAATTTATCCGATGCCTGTCCGTATGGGATAAGGGCGGAAAGTTTGCCCCCCGTTTTAACCCAGAAGAGAGCCTGACCCTCGATGCGAATTGGGTGATTGCGGCGATTGGACAACAACCAGACCTTGGCGGTGCGGATAACAAAATACTGAATAGGAATGGGGACGGCCTGGTGCAAGCCCATCCCAAAACCCTGGAATCACCGGTTAAAGGGCTATATGTCGGTGGCGATGTGAGCGGCTCCCCCGGATCGGTGGCGGCTGCTTTAGGCGATGGTAAACGCGCCGCCCTGAGTATCCACCTCCATCTGAATGCTGTAGCATACGAGCAAAACGTATCGGCCGCAGAATTTATCCGGGGGCCAGGGCTTTCAATTGAAGCGTTTTTCAACCCCTCACGGAGCTGGGATCCCAAAACCGTGGTGACCTTTGACGACATCGATCCCCTTTATCTGCACCACCAGGGATCTCTGCCGACGCCGCGCCTGGATCCCCAGCAACGCGGCGCCGGATTTGTCGAAATCAATCCGGGTTTTAATGCCGACATGGCACTGGTGGAAGCAAGCCGCTGTTTTTATTGCGGTACCTGTGTCGGGTGCGAGCGCTGTTTGCTGATGTGCCCCGATTTATCGATTCATTCCATTGAAGGCAAAACGTTTATGTATCAGCCCCAAGACCCCTTTTGCAAAGGCTGCGGCACCTGTGCGGCGGTCTGCAATCGGGGCGTCATGACATTTGGAGAAAAGCCTTGAAACAGTTTATTACCGGAAATCATTCTGTTGCCGAAGCTGCCCGCCGCTGCCGGCCCGGGATCGTGGCTGCCTATCCCATAACACCGCAAACACCGATATACGAGAAGCTCTCAGAAATGGAAGCCTCCGGAAAGCTCGACGGTATCATGATGCGCATGGAATCCGAGCATTCAGCGATGGCGGCCTTAATATCAGCTTCACTGACCGGAGTCCGGACCTTTACGGCGACTTCCTCCCAGGGCTTGGCCCTGATGCATGAAATGCTGCATTTTGCCTCCGGCGCCCGCACCTCGATTGTAATGGCCTGTGTCAACCGAACCCTGGCGTTGCCCTGGGCCTTCTGGAGCGATCAAACCGATACCCTGTCGCAACGAGATACCGGCTGGATGCAGATTTATGTCGAGCACAATCAGGAGGCGCTGGACTCGGTCATCCAGGCGTTTCGCCTGGCCGAAGAAGTTCTGCTGCCGTGCATGGTGGTTCTAGAGGCCAATTTTATTTCGCATTTCATGGAGCCGGTGGATGTGCCCGCTCAGGCAGCGGTGGACCGCTTTCTGCCGGGAGTTAACATCCCGCAGCGTTTTGATATCAACAATCCCAGTTATGTCGGCGCGGTGGTCAACCAGACGCAGTACCAGGACTTCAAGCATCTGAGCCAGGAGGCCATGTATGTCGCCCTGGAAACGGCCGAAAGTGTCGATCGGGAGTTTGGGTCGTTATTCGGGCGCAGTTATGGATTGGTAGAGGCGCAAGGTATTAAGGACGCTGAGCTGGTGCTGGTGACTTCTGCCACCATCACCTCCACGGCCCGCGTGGCGTTGAGGCAACTTCGCGATAAAGGACACAAGATCGGTCTGGTGAAGATCAGACTCTTCCGACCGTTTCCTACGGAACACATTCGGAAGCTATTGGATCCGGTGCCCAGGATCGCCGTCATCGACCGCAATATTTCCCTGGGACGCGAAGGGATCTTTTGTGCGGAGGTCAAAGCCGCCCTTTGCAACAGTCCGGTAAAAAAACAAATCCTGGGGTATTTAGCCGGAATTGGCGGCACGGATGTCGATGTCGACCTAATTCAGCGAATTGTTTTAGATGCGCTTTCACGCAATGAGTTCCCGGACCGCCCGATCTGGATGAAGGAGGAATGATGTAGCATGGAACCGTTGACTGATTCATACGACCCATACACGTCCGGTATGGATGTCATGCGCTCCGGCCATGCCGCCTGTCCGGGGTGCGGACAGGCCATTAGTATGCGACTGGTTCTGCGGGCTGTCGGCCCGCGGGCGATTGTGGTCACGGTGCCTTCGTGTGTGTCCGTTATTGCAGGGCCGTTTCCCAATGCCGCGGCCAGCGTGCCTTATTACCATGCGGCTTTTGAAGTTGCGGCCGCCAGTGCGGCCGGAATCTCAAACGCCCTCAAGATCCAGGGCAAGAAGGACATTCCGGTACTGGCGTTTGCCGGAGACGGAGGTACTTTTGATATTGGTTTGCAGTCGCTATCCGGTGCTGCCGATCGCAATGAAGATTTTATCTATGTCTGTTTTGACAACGAAGGCTATATGAACACCGGTATTCAGGTGTCTTCAGCCACACCCACCCACACGTGGACCGGGACCACACCGACCGGAAATACCCGGCGCAAAAAACAAATTATGGAAATCATGGCAGCCCATCGCATACCGTATGCCGCCACGGCCTCCATCGGATTTCCTGAAGATCTGATGCAAAAGGTCCAAAAGGCCATGGATTTTCGCGGCACCCGCTTCATCCATCTTTTATCGCCCTGTAACACCGGATGGAAAATTCCCGAAAACATGGCGCCCAAAGTCAGTACTCTGGCGGTGGAGACCAACATTTTTCCGCTTTACGAGATCATTGACGGCCTTAAATACCAGATTACTTACAACTCCAAAGGGTTGCCGGTTGAGGAATACCTGTCCGTTCAGGGGCGTTACGCTCATTTGACGCCGGCGCAGATTAAATCCATTCAATCCGATACCGATCGAGCCTGGCTGGACCTCAATGATAAGGCCGACAAACACACAGCGATCGAATCTTAATGGGTCAAAGGATAATTAACGCTGACCATAAAAATGCGAAAGGAGGAAAGAAACGTCCGGTATAAAACAGGGGAGGTTTACGAATATTTAAAGGATTGATGATATCGATCCGTGAAAGGAGGAAACATGTCGCGAAAAAAAACCTATCTGGTAATCATGGCGCTTTGTATCGGTATTTTACTCAATGGCGGTTTATCACCGGTCTGTCAGGCTGCCGACAAAATTACCTTGAAAGCCATCAGTGCCTGGCCCAAAAGCGTATTTGAAGTTCAGAATTTTATAAAGTTCATCGATATGGTACAGGCGAATGTGGCTCAAAAGTATGCGGGTGAACTGGAAGTCAAATATATCGGCGGACCGGAAGTGATTCCCAACCGGGAACAGGTCGAGGCTCTGCGCAAGGGCCTGGTGGATGTCGTTTTTACAACCGTTGGCTATTATGCCTCCATCATTCCGGAAGCCGATGCCATGAATCTAACGCCGATGCACCCCTGGGAAGAGCGTGAAAAAGGGGTCAATGATTTTTTAAACAGCGTTCACCAGGAAAAAGCAAACGCCTATTATCTGGGAAGACTGGGCACCGAAATTCCGTTTACGATTTATCTGAACAAATCCATTAGCAGTGCGGATTTGACCGGTCTCAAAATTCGCTGTTCACCGACCCACATCGGCTTCCTCAAAAAACTGGGCGCCCAGCCGCTGGTGATTCCACCGCCGGATGTGTATACGTCTTTAGAGCGGGGATTGGCTGATGGTTTCATCTGGCCGGCGGGCCTGATCCGTGACTGGGGCTGGCAGGAAGTGACCAAATACATTATCCAGCCGTCGTTTTACAATGCCATTAATGTGGTTCTGGTTAACCTGGATGCCTGGAATAAACTGCCCAAGCGTCTGCAGGAACTGCTAATCGAAACTGAAAAAGAGGCCGAGCGCTATGCCGTGGAGCGCGGGCAGACCCACATCAAAAATGAATTTGTTGCCTTACAGAAGCTGGGATTGCAGATCGTCAACTTGCCGCCGGCTGAGGCCCGCAAACTTACCGATGCCGCTTACTCAAGCATGTGGAAAGTTGTTTTAGAAAAATCTCCGGAAAACGGCGCCAAACTCAAGGAGCTGTTGAACCAGTAGAGGGACGAACGCTTGCATGTTGAATAGGGGACCATCCAATAGGGACCGGATTGACCTGCCGGGCAGGGTTTTGGATCAATTGCTGGCTTTTCTGGCGGCACTGGCAGGTCTGCTCCTCCTGTTTGTCACTTTTTCGATAAGCTATGCCATCCTGGCGCGCTTTGCCGGATTTGCGTCTCCCGTGTGGGTTGTGCAGTTCAATGAGTACGCGTTACTGTGGATGACCTTCCTGGGAACGGCCTGGTTGCTAAACAAAGACAAACACGTCTCCATTGATCTGGTTACCCGCCTGCTGCCGGTTTTCGGGAGGGTCATTTTAAGTCTTCTTCATAACGCTGTCGGAGCAATTCTTTGTGCGGTGTTTACCTGGTACGGGACCCTGGTTACCTGGGATCAATTTCAAAGAGGCGTCACCGACGTTCAGGCCATCGATTTTCCCAAGTATCTGGTCCTGGCGGTCATCCCCTTAGGGTTTTTTCTGCTGGCCGTGCAGTTTTTGCGCCGGTTTATTTCCATCCTGCGAAAGTCTCAGGACGGTAACCATCACGTCCGCACGGCATTGAATTTAAATGCGGCGACCGATTCCGATAAAAAGGCCGCGGTTGCAAAAAGGGGCAGGAGGTAGCAGCGATGGAGTGGTGGACCGTGTTGCTTTTTTTTACCGGCGGTCTGATCATTTTGCTGGGGTTGGGTTTTCCCATTGCGTTTGCTTTTCTGCTGATGGATCTGCTGGGGATATTGATTTTTATGGGGCCGTTGGGGCTGCAGCAAATTACCCTTCAGATTTTCAGTTCCCTGGCCACTTTCACTCTGGCACCCATTCCCCTTTTCATTCTGATGGGCGAATTGATGTTTCATTCGGGCATTGCCTATAATACGATTGATGTGCTCGATAAATGGCTGGGCCGTCTGCCGGGTCGGCTCAGCCTGCTGGCGGCATCCGGCGGCACGCTCTTTTCGGCCCTCAGCGGCTCGACCCTGGCCAATACCGCCATGCTGGGAACGGTTCTTTTGCCGGAGATGAAGCGTCGCGGTTACAAACCATCGATGACGGTCGGTCCCATTGTCGGTGTCGGCGGTGTTGCCATGCTGATTCCGCCATCGGCTCTGGCAGTGGTTTTAGCCAGTATCGGTCATATTTCGGTGGGGCAGATCCTGGTCGGCGGCATTGTACCGGGGCTGATGCTGGGCGCCTTGTACACACTTTATATCGTGGTGCGTTGCTGGATAAACCCCGCCTTAGCGCCCCGCTATGAGGTGATCCCCGCAGCGTTTATGGAAAAGCTTATTTCTTTTATTCGCTATGTTCTGCCGCTGGGATTTATTATTTTTATGGTTCTGGGCCTGATGCTTCTGGGCCTGGCCACTCCGACTGAAGCGGCGGCCTCCGGTGTGGTGGCAACGCTGCTGGTAACGCTTTGTTTTAAACGCCTCAACTGGAAGATGCTGAAAGCCTCGATCATCGGCACCCTGGAAGTGACGATTATGGTGTTTATGATCATTGCGGCTTCTAAAACCTTTAGCAGCATTTTGGCTTTTAGCGGTGCCACCCAGGGCCTGCTGGATCAGGTTCAAAAACTTGATCTATACCCGCTTCTTTTGCTACTGGGAATGCAGCTGGTGGTTTTCATACTGGGCGCTTTCATGGAAACCATTTCCATCATGATGATTTGCCTGCCCATTTTCATGCCGATAGTTAAAATTGTGGGCTTTGACCCGGTCTGGTTTGGGATTTTGATGTTGATTAATTTTGAAATGGGGCTTTCCACGCCGCCCTTCGGTATGCTGCTGTTTGTCATGAAGGGCGTCGCTCCGCCGGACATCAGTATGAAGGACATCTGGTTGGCGGCCTTTCCGTTTATCATCTGTGATATGGTTGCCATGGCGATGATTATTCTTTGGCCGCGACTGGCACTGTGGTTGCCCGGCTTGATGCACTAGAAGTGGTTTTAAAATTCCAGATTGGGTTCAAGATGGGGTTTTGAAACCACTTCTAATATGGAAATGCCGCATCACTAAAAGCAAAAGTGCACGCCGAATAATAGCGTGGAAAAAGAAAAGGGGGGGCATTCAAAAACCGCAAAAGCCCCCTTTTTTGTTCTTTACTATTCTATTTACGTTTGGGGATACGGCGCATGGCGGATGATTTCACCCTCGACCAGGTAAACGACTTCTTCGGCGATGTTGGTGGAATGATCGGCCAGGCGCTCCAGGTGGCGAGAGATTAAAAGCAGATTGATCAGGTACCCGATTTTGTCCGGATTTTCGCCCATGGCTTTTTTGATTTTATCGTAGGCCTCAAGTTTGATCTTATCAACCTCATCATCCATTATGACGACCTTAAAGGCCAGGTCATAATCCAGTTGAATGAGGGCATCCATGCTCATTTTCAGCATGGCCTGGGCCTTTTCCCCCATGGACGAATAGTCAAAATAAAAGTCGATTTGTTCGCGTTTGGCCGTCACCTCCACGCGCTCGGCGATGTTGACCGCTTCATCACCGATGCGCTCCAGCTCGGCATTGATTTTAATGACCGCAACAATAAACCGCAAATCAATGGCCATTGGTTGATGTAAAGCCAATACCTTGAGGCACTCCTCTTCAATCTCGACTTCGGTTTCATCAATTTCATAGTCTTTTTTAATAATCTCCTGGGCCAGATCCGCATCATTGGTATCAATGGCCTTGAGGGCTATCTGAACGCGTTCTTCCACCATGGCGCCCAGGGCCAGAATACGCTTTTTTATATTTTCCAGCTCCTTTGTGAATTGCTTTCGAATCCGCTTTTCCATTGTAATTATCCTTAAAATGCATCCGCTTTCTATGTCATAAAAAGGTAAACCGTTTTTGTCAGACAGGCAAGAAAAAATTCAAGGATGCCTTTTTTCGTGCGCGTCCTCTATTGCCGCTTTAAAAACAACGATACCACGATATCGTTTCCCACTTAAACCCGCAAAATGTTAGATTTTTATTAGCCTAACAAAAAACTAACAAAATCTTCGCTTAAAGTTAACAAACAATTCCTAATCTTTTACTGTTTATAATTTGTCATTTACTTTCGCTCCAACACAGTTCCGGCCTGATTAGGGTTAGCTAAGAAATGTCAACGACGACACTGCTATTTATTCTTTTAATCTTATCGGCCTGCGGTTATTACGCCGGCCGACGGCGTGCTTTTACCGTTGGCAGTGGTTCAGCCGGAATTAAAAATCTGCACTCGCGCCCGATCTATTATGGATCGCTTACCGCCCTGTGGTGCGGGATTCCGGCCCTGCTTTTATTCGGGCTCTGGCTGGCTTTCGAGTCCACCTTGATTACCCATCTGGTAATCGCTGATCTGCCGGAAACCATGCGAAATCTTCCGGCGGCCGAGCTGAATCTGAATGTGAATAAAATTCGAAACCTGGTCAGTGGAAATATTATTGCCGGTACCGTCGAACCTTATATACAGGCTGCCGCCGATCATTACCGCAACTTGAAGGCGACCAGCAATGCCGCCCTGGCGGTTGTTGCCATATCGATGGCCCTACTGGGGCTGGTTATCGTCAGGGCCAAAATAACCCCGACGCTGCGGGCGCGCAATCGGGTCGAACAGGTCATCAAAATTATCCTGATTGCCTGTTCCACGATCGCCATCTTTACCACCATTGGTATTGTACTGTCGGTGCTGTTTGAATCTATACGTTTTTTTCAAAAGGTACCGGTCTCCGAATTTCTCTTTGGGCTTAAATGGAGTCCCCAGACGGCCATCCGCTCAGACCAGGTCGGCTCATCGGGCGCATTTGGCGCTGTTCCAGTATTTACAGGCACTTTATTAATATCCGTCATTGCCATGTGTGTTGCCGTACCTATCGGGTTGATGTCTGCCATTTACCTGTCTGAATATGCAAGCAAGAAATTTCGCACGGTGGCCAAACCATTGATTGAAATCCTGGCGGGCATTCCTACCGTGGTTTATGGATTTTTTGCAGCCCTGACGGTCGCCCCCTTTATTCGCGATACCGGAGGACTGCTGGGCCTGGGCGTATCTTCAGAAAGCGCCCTGGCAGCCGGCCTGGTGATGGGGATCATGATTATTCCCTTTGTTTCATCTCTATCCGATGATTTCATCAATGCCGTGCCCCAGGCTCTGCGGGACGGTGCTTACAGTTTAGGGGCCACTCGGTCGGAAACCATCAAGCAGGTTATACTACCGGCGGCACTGCCCGGAATCGTCGGCGGTATTCTTCTGGCCGTCTCCCGGGCCATCGGCGAAACCATGATCGTGGTGATGGCTGCCGGTTTGTCGGCCAATTTGACCTTAAATCCATTGAAAACCGTAACGACGGTTACGGTCCAGATTGTGACCCTGCTGGTTGGCGACCAGGAATTTGACAGCGCCAAAACCCTGGCGGCGTTTGCCCTGGGCTTACTGTTGTTTCTGGTAACGTTGTTATTGAATGTCATCGCTTTGCATGTGGTTCGCAAATATCGAGAGCAATATGAATAATTCCCAAACCCAATCATCAATTAAAGAAAACAAAAAAGAACGCACCCTTGACATCGTCAACCGGGGACTGAAAAGGCGTTACAGCGCCGAACGCCGGTTCCGATTCTATGGTCTACTGGCCATTGTTGCCAGTATGGTATTTTTATCCCTTTTATTTATCAGCATCATCGGTAAGGGTTACACGGCCTTTCTGCAGACTTTCGTTGAACTGAATGTGTTCTTTGATCCTGAAATCCTGGACGAGCAAGCTCTGGCAACCGCCGATTATCAGGGTCTGGTAAAAAAATCTTTACGGGACATGTTCCCCGATGCCAAGGGTCGACAGGACAGGCGGATGTTGTACGGCATTGTCAGCACAGGCGCATCCTTCCAATTAAGGGACATGGTGTTAACCCGTCCGGATATCATCGGCAAAACCGCCGAGGTCTGGGTTCCGGCAGATGATGATGTGGATATGCTGGTCAAGGGGCATTTTGACCGTCAGGCTGGCGAAGGCGAACGCCGCTTAAAGGACAAGCAGTTGGCCTGGGTCGATCAACTTTCGGCCGAAGGCAAAATTAAAAAGAAATTTAACACCACCTTTTTCACCGCCGGGGATTCCCGCGAACCGGAACTGGCCGGTATCTGGGGAGCAGTGGTCGGGTCATTTTTTACCCTGGTGGTCACCCTTGTGCTTTCTTTTCCGATCGCTGTGGCCGCTGCGGTGTATCTGGAGGAATTTGCGCCTAAAAATCGGTGGACCGATTTAATTGAAGTCAACATTAACAATCTGGCGGCAGTGCCTTCGATTGTATTCGGCTTACTCGGGCTGGCGGTGTTTTTGAATTTTTTTGGGCTGCCGCGATCGGCTCCGGTTGTCGGCGGACTGGTGCTGACCTTAATGACATTACCGGTTATCATTATTGCCAGTCGCTCGGCATTAACTGCGGTGCCGCCATCGATTCGCGAAGCCGCATTGGGCGTGGGTGCATCCAAAATGCAGATGGTCGCCCATCACGTGCTGCCGCTGGCATTGCCCGGCATGCTGACCGGAACCATCATCGGCATGGCAAGAGCTTTAGGCGAAACGGCACCGCTGCTGATGATCGGGATGGTGGCCTTTATCGTCGATATTCCAACTGGATTTACGGATCCGTCCACCGCATTGCCGGTTCAGATATACCTCTGGGCCGACAGCCCGGAGCGCGCTTTTGTGGAGAAAACTTCGGCAGCAATTATCGTACTGCTGGCATTTTTGATCGCCATGAATGCGGCAGCGGTAATTTTGAGAAAACGCTATGAAAGACGCTGGTAATGATTTTCAAAGGTATCGAAAAGAAAAACGGTTCAGTAGTCTTTATAATCTGAATGAAATATCAACAAGATTCTCACATTATCTTAACAAGTGATCATTATTTTGTATTCACTTGTTGGAACACGTTAATAAACTTTTTTTTCATTTTTATTCTTAATCTCATTGCATGAAGGAGGAAACAACTATGAGAAAGCTACTTGGTTTAGTAATCGTTACCGTTTTTCTGACAGCCTTGTTTGGGCCGGCCCACGCTGCTTCCGGAAGGGATTATATCAGCATTGTGGGTTCATCCACTGTTTATCCGTTTGCAACGGTTGTTGCCGAGCAGTTTGGTAAATCGACTGCTTACAAGACGCCTAAAATAGAATCTACCGGTTCCGGTGGAGGTCTCAAGCTTTTCTGCGCGGGCGTCGGTGTTGAACACCCGGATATTACCAACGCTTCGCGTCGGATCAAACAGTCTGAATTCGAAAAGTGCCAGGCCAACGGTGTGAAAGAAATTGTCGAGATCAAAATCGGTTATGATGGCATTGTTTTGGCGAATTCGAAAAAAGCGGCTCCCCTGAAGCTCAGCCGCAAGGATATATTCCTGGCGCTGGCAAAAGAAGTTCCGGATCCCGCCGGCGGCGAAAAACTCATCCCCAATCCTTACAAAACCTGGAAGGACGTCAATCCTTCTTTGCCGGCCAAATCCATCGAGGTTCTTGGACCGCCGCCGACCTCCGGTACCCGTGATGCCTTTGTCGAGCTGGCCATGGAAGGCGGCGCCAAAAACTTTGATTGGATTGCGGCCATGAAAAAAACAGACAAAAATGCCTATAAAAAGGTCTGTCATACAATACGCGAAGACGGTGCCTTCATTGAAGCCGGCGAAAACGACAACCTGATCGTTCAGAAGCTGGAAGCCAATCCGAATGCCTTGGGTATCTTCGGCTTTAGCTATCTGGACCAGAACATGGACCAAATTCAGGGATCCTATGTCGACGGTGTCCAGCCGACCTTTGATGCCATCGCCGACGGCAAATATCCGGTTTCGCGCCCGCTGTTCTTCTACTTGAAAAAGGCTCATGTAGATGTGATTCCGGGCATAAAAGAATATCTGGATGAATTCACCAGCGATAAAGCCTGGGGGCCGGAAGGGTATTTAAGCGAAAAAGGCATGATTCCGATGCCTGCTGCTGAACGTGCGCAATACAACGATGCAGCCCATTCGCTGAAACCGTTAACCTCATTAAAGTAGTTAAATGAAAATGCCTGGTAGACCGGAACGAATCTGTTCCGGTCTACACTTATTCTCAAATTAACCGCACAATCGAATTAATTACATTAAAGGCTTTACTACTTTGATATTAATCTTTAATATGCGTTTTTCTGATGCGAAGAAATCGGTGGCCTTATGATTTCACTGAGAGAAATGGATGAATCCGGTTTTGTAGGAAATATGCTCGAAGAAACGATACAGGCGAAAATTAACAAAGAGGTAACCAGGGTACTTGTCAATCGCGAAAACCGCGACACGGTTGGTAAAATCACCGTTGACAATCCTCGCATGACCTGTCGCAATGTTGATGTCTGGTATGGTGACAAACAGGCGATTAAAAACGTCTCTCTGGACATTGGCCGCAATGAGGTCATTGCCATGATCGGGCCCTCCGGTTGCGGCAAGTCCACATTCATTCGTTGTCTCAACCGTATGAACGACACCATCGAAGGCTGCCGCATTACCGGCGAGATCACCTTAGACGGTGTCGATATTTACGATAAAAACATCGATGTTGTCCCCCTGCGGGCCCAGGTTGGCATGGTCTTTCAAAAACCCAATCCTTTCCCGAAATCCATCTATGAAAATATCGCTTACGGGCCGCGAATTCATGGGCTGGCGGCCAATAAAGCCGAACTGGATGAAATCGTTGAAACATCGTTGATTAAAGCCGGTCTGTGGGATGAGGTCAAAGATTGGCTCAATCAGACAGGCACAGGCCTGTCCGGCGGACAGCAGCAGCGCCTGTGCATCGCACGCACGATTGCGGTGAACCCCGAAGTGATTTTAATGGATGAACCCTGTTCGGCATTAGATCCAATTGCGACCGCCGTCATCGAAGATTTGATCGATGGGCTGCGTGAACAATATACGATTGTAATTGTTACCCATTCCATGCAGCAGGCCTCGCGCGTATCACAACGCACCGCTTACTTTCATTTAGGGGATCTCATCGAAGTGGGGCCCACCGCACAAATTTTTACCAACCCGAGCCATCAGCTTACCGAGGATTATATTACCGGCCGATTCGGATAGAGGCTTCAAAGGAATTTTCCACAACTTCCAATCAGGTAACTGTTTTAATCCAGCCCCGTAATTTGTTCCCAATATGATCCCTAATCCTGCGAAGCGCTGCCAATTTTTGATCACGGCTGCCGGGCAACTGCCCGGGGTCTTCAAATGGCCAGTGCAGCCTTTGGGTTATCCCGGGAAATACAGGGCATTGTTTTCCAACGGTTTCATCGCACAACGTTATTACATAATCATACAGTTTGCCCTGTTTGAAAAAATCAAATACGCTATCTGACTTAACCTGAGAAAGATCATAGCCAATTTCAGCCATCACCTCTACTACCAGCGGATTAACCGGTTTGGGCTCTAGACCGGCGCTTTCGGCATAAATTTTATCGGTAGCCCAATCATTTAAAAATGCCTCCGCTATCTGGCTTCTACCACTGTTGTGCCCGCAAATAAACAAAACCTTTATTTTAGCCATTTCCGTGGTTCCTATCTCAGTTAATTCAGAATCCCGCTGAGCATTTCTGCCTTCTTATGAAATCTTTGAAGCGACTGAAGCCGATAAGGCACTAAGGCAAAAAAAAAATTGCGGCAATTGCAACAAGAATAAGAGCTATTATTATTGTTTGCCTACTTACCGGAAAACAGATGCTAATTATTTAATCACAGCTGTCGACCCTGTTTTTGCTTCATAAGTTAATCACTGCAGGTTAGTTTTTCATTATGGGAAAGTTAAAATTGAGTGAGTTTTAAAGGACGGATATAAAGAGATAAGAGTGCGAAATAGCCGCTTTGATTGCACCAAAACGGTGAAGTCCACTTCGTTAATGAACTAAACTATAGACCCCGCATTTCATGCGAATTAGGCTTTTGATGTTATTTTGCAACCATGGCGCGCATCATGTCGCCGGCATTTTCGGCGTGGTCGGCAATGGAGCCGATGATTTCCGTTAGGCGGATCAAATGAAATACGGTCACGCCATCATCGATGGTATTAAAGATTTTTTCTTTGACGGCATCTTCAAGCTTGTCGGCCGCATGTTCATAATGGCGTAAGGTGCGAATCATATCTTTAACCACTATCCGCTGAGTGTCTGAAAAATTTGAAAAGTATTTGTGGGCTGCGGCTGCCATTTTGCTTAACACTTCAAGCGGGTCAATTACGGCTTCAACCAGAAGCATAAAATCTTTTTCCAGCGCCTGCGGGATACCTGCATGGGCCCTAAAAGATAACCAGTCAAGGCTTTCTTCCACGACATCCAGCACCTTATCCTGTTCGCCCAAATAGCGGAACAGCTCAAATTTATCCACTGCCAGCAAAGTACCTTTGGGCAGATGTCCCCGGATGCGACGCTTGATGGCATCGGCTTCGCTCTCGAGTTTATCCATATCTTCTCTGAAACGCTCGAAATCCTCGCATTTGTCTTCTATGATGCACTCTATGGCCTTTTGAAAAACCCAGGCGCCTTCTTTCACCTTTTCGGCGTGTTCTTCCAATCCATCAAACGGTGAGGCAATAAACATCGACATAAATGGTATCCGCATAACGAGCTCCTTATGTTCGTTGTACCCCCCAAAGGGTCATTCGAAAATCCACCTGATAATATAGAATAAAAGAATGGTCAGAGCGGCCCCGACAGGGATCGTCACGACCCAGGAAATCACTATATCCCGAACGGTCCTCAGATTCAATGCCTCTACACCTCTTGCCAGGCCGACTCCCAACACCGCCCCGACCAGCGTATGGGTGGTTGAAATCGGGATTCCTAATTTACTTGCCAGCACGATGGTAACCGCTGCGGAAAACTCTGCCGAAAAACCCCTGCTGGGCGTCAGGTCGGTAATGCGCTTGCCGACTGTTTCAATTACCCGCCAGCCCCATGTCGCCAGGCCGACGATAATACCGATCCCGCCAAGGGCGAGCACCCAGGTCGGCACCGCCGATTTCATAGCCACGGTGCCGGTTTTGACGATGTTGATAACGGCGGCAAGCGGCCCGATGGCGTTGGCAACATCATTGGCACCATGGGCAAAGGCAACGAAACCGGCGCTTAAAATTTGCAGATATACAAAAATGCGTTCCACCTTCTGGTAAGAGACGACTTCCATTTCCGAGTCGGTCATCTGCTTTACTTCCGCCTTCATTCTACCG
>Ga0316583_10000185_pt1 | contig 16016 bp, 12 predicted proteins | sample J_170502JBrBrA_D_FD_204513 | JGI IMG/M metagenome (GOLD analysis project Ga0316583, IMG submission 204513) | Rhizosphere microbial communities from salt marsh grasses in Alabama, United States - J_170502JBrBrA | ecosystem: Host-associated > Plants > Roots > Rhizosphere | place: USA: Alabama... | reverse complement strand
AGCCGCATCCCGGCAAAGAAAGTTGCGGGACCGGTGAAGCCATTACAGCGGCCTGCCGGTTTGGATATGATCCAACAAACAGAGAATAGGCGGTCACTGCTGCTGAAAGCAGCGCCTTTTGCCGTCCTTCTCGCCCTCCTCCCTATCGTGTTTGGCGCATTTCAGTTATTGAGAAAAAAGAAATGACACAACCTGAAACGATTCAAAATAGAAATGGCGATGCCCCGCTGCTGGAAACATATGAGCCGGCAGGAAAGCAGACTATCATACCTTTCATCAATCCAGCAACTGGCGAACAGTTCGGTAGCGTCCCGGAAACCTCCCAGGAAGCAGTCCACAAAGCGCGCAAGGAGATGGGCGCTGCGGCGGTGATCTGGGCGGCCAAGCCGGTAGAAGAACGGGTGCGCATTTTACGCAAACTGCAAGAAGTGATCATCGATTCCCTGGACGAAATAACGGCCGTTATCAACAAGGATCACGGCAAAAGCCGCCAGGAAGCTTGGGCCGAGGTGTTCATGACCACGGACAAGATGCATCACTATAATAAAAAAGCGCCCGAGTGGCTGGGTGTGCATAAGGTGAGCGGCGGCCGGTCCTTCTTGCTTTCCCTTTCACGCAAATATTTCACGGAAGCTATGCCTTTTGGGGTCGTGGCCATCATCGGCCCCTGGAATTATCCTTTCGAACTGGTCGTCCCGGCCATGTATTCGGCGCTGCTGGCCGGTAATACTGTCCTGGTCAAACCCTCCGAAGTATCCGCGGCTACAGGCGTGATGATCGAAAATCTGGTGCGGCGCGTCCCCGAATTAACGCCCTTTGTACGCTTTTTACACGGCGGACCGGATGTCGGCGCGGGGCTTGTGCAAACCCAACCCGATCTGATCTTTCTAACCGGTTCCGTTTCCACCGGCCTGAAAGTTGCCCAGGCGGCGGCCGAGCGCATGATTCCCTTCCTTTGCGAATTGGGCGGTAAGGATCCCATGATTGTTCTGGGAGATGCCGATATCAAGGCTGCGGCCAGGTGGGCCGTGTGGGGTGGTGCGGCTTTCAACACCGGGCAGACCTGCGTCGCCGTGGAACGCATCTACGCCGTCAAAGAAATCTATGATGAGTTTGTAGCAGCGGTAATCGCCGAAGCGAAAAAGGTTGCTATCGGTTATTCGCCAGAAAAGAATAATCTCTATGATATGGGACCGCTCACTTTCGATCGCCAGGTGCGAATTATTACCGATCATCTGCAAGATGCGCAGGAGAAAGGAGCGCGCATTGTCTATGGCGGCACCATCGATGGGATGTTCATGGAGCCGACAGTTGTGGTGGACGTTGATCACTCGATGAAATTGATGAAGGAAGAAACCTTTGGGCCGGTGCTGCCGATCATGAAAGTCGATGATGAACCGCACGCCATCCTGATGGCCAATGACAGCAAATTTGGTCTTGGCGCTTATGTATGGAGCCGCAGCGAGAAGCATGCGCAGCGCGTGGCCGAACAACTCCAGGCCGGCGTGATCAATATCAACGATGTGCTTGCTCACTACGCGGTACCCGATCTGCCCTTTGGCGGCGTGAAACTATCGGGCAACGCGCGCACGCATGGCAAGGAAGAGGTGATGCAGTTCACCCAGCCGCGATCGTGGGCCGTCGGACCGCCGCCGCTGCCATTCGACCCTGTGACCATTGTGCGCTCAAACAATCAGTACGCCTTCGGAACATTCCTGCTTCACGTTCTCTTTGGGGTAACGCCGCGGCAAAGAGTGGCGCCATTAACGGAGTATCTTGAAAAAGGCGGTCGCAAGAGGAAATTAGGTCTGGCGGCCCTACTGGCCGCGGGTATCAGCGTGCTGGCCGGCAGCCTTCGCCTGCTCATAGGCCGGAAAAAAGCTTAAAAACGGCCGTTTACACCCAAAAACAAAAAAGGCTCGCAGTGCATCAGCACTGCGAGCCTCTTTCTTTACCTCGAGGTTGCTACCGTTACAGTCCGGCGATTGCTAACAATCCATTACAAATCACTAGCCACCGTTCACTGGAGACTGTTTACTGTTGTTGTTGAGTCGACGGCCGTGCCTGCAAGGTCAGGGGAATCGAATCGATCTGCCCGTCGCGCAGAACTTTCAGTTCGACCGTCTGGCCGACGATTGTATGTTCCACGATATAACCCAGCAGATCATCAAAGGCGCGAATTTCCTGGTCGTCGATACCGACGATGACATCACCAACGCTTGTGCCGTTCGGATCCGCGGCAACTAATCCCGCGTCCGCAGCCGGACCGCCGGTGATCACCTCGCCAATGGCGATGCCGCGTGTATCAGCATCCAGGCCCAGAGCCTCGGCCATCGTCGCGTTCAGTTCCGACCCTGAAATGCCCAACCATGGCGTAGCCGCGGAGCCGCTTTCAATCAACTGCGGAGCGATGATCGCTACCACATTGGCGGGTACGGCAAAGCCGACACCGGAGGACCCACGAACGGGCGATTCGATAGCCGTGTTCACGCCGATAACAGCGCCTTGCAGGTTCAGCAGCGGGCCGCCGGAGTTGCCGGGGTTGATTGCTGCATCCGTCTGGATGATGTCCGGGATATTGTAGGTGCCGCCACCCGGAGCTTCAGCGCCGGGGAAGAGGCGATCCAGACCGGAAACAATGCCGGTAGTCAGTGTGTTTTCCAGGCCGAACGGACTGCCGATGGCGACGACGATTTGCCCAACTTTTAAGGTGTCGGTATCAGCCAGAGCTAGCGGCTTTACACCTTCGGGCAGTTCGGCAACTTTAATGATAGCCAGATCCGCATCAGGCGCGGTTCCTTCGATAGTTGCTTCTTCCTGCGAACCGTCTGCGAAAGAGACCACGATAGTATTGGCACCGCTGACAACATGGTTGTTGGTGACAATATGTCCTTCGGCGTCATAGACAAAGCCCGAACCTTCCCCTTCATCTACTGCGATATGCACGACGGAAGGACTTGCATTTTCGAAAACGCTGATGAAAGCTTTTTCGTGCTCAAAGTAATCACCGGCTGCGGGAAGCGCTGCCGCTGCTGCCGTGGAGCTTGTTGTAGAAGCTGCCGGAACATTTGAGGCTTGTTGGATATTGGCTTGCTGGGTAGTTGCAACGGCTCCGTCAGTCTGGGTGACCGGCAAAAAAGCGACGTCCTCCCCACCTATCCCGCCACATGCGACAAGACCTAGAGCGAATATAGTTAATATGATAATACTGATTGTCGGTTGAATTTTGTTAAGCATCTTAACCTCCACAGGTTATACGGATATTGATGCGTATAGTTGCTGGAATCGCACGGTTGGACGGAAATCATATATTTCTCTAACACTGCGTGTGATGCAAGAACGCCCTGGTATTCTCTGTCAGAGTAGTTAAGAAATTGTAAAGATGGGCTAAGGGGAAGATTAAGATAGCTCTCTCTGGTACCACCATTCGTGCAGATCGCTCATGCCCCGCGCGTTGAGTTTGTGGCCGGTGTTGTATTCGTTGTAACTCAGCTGGGCATTGGCCTGCCGCAAAACATCGGCGCAGCCCAACGATCGCTCATGAGGGACCAGCTTATCTTCAAGGCCGACTGCCATGAAAATGGGCAGCTCTTCCAGGGGGGCGAGGATGTCCGGATTATCACATGCCTCGGGCATAAAGCCCACCAGGCCGGCAATGGCGCGCACCAGACCCGGATTTCGCATCGCCGTGGCGTAGCTGAGCGCCGCACCCTGGCTGAAACCCATCAGGTAAATATGATCAGGATCGGCATTGTAAACGCGTGGTAATGCCTCTAAGAAGCGCGCTACGGCCGTACTCGCGGCGTCGAAAGCGGCTAAATCCGGCCACTCACCATATTTTTGGCTGATCCAGCTGTAAACGCCGTTTTCATCTGCCAGCAAGCCGCGCGGAGTGATTTTCAGCCAATGGGCCGGGGTGCTCCTGCGAAATACCCACATCATATCTTCATCTCCAAAACGGCCGTGCAGCATCACCACCGTGCGATAAGGACCCGCTCCGGCAGGCTCGAGCACTTTATGGACCATGCCCAGCTCAGTGAGCAAAGGGCCGCTGTCGATGAGTTCCGGTTCTTTTCTTGGCATTGAAGATATCCACGCTGCTGCCTCATCTCCCTCGGGAGGCAGACTCCGCTAACGGGTAAAAAAAATGAGGTGGGAAATAAGACGGGCGTCTTATTCCACCACCTCTGGGGGGGGAGCCATTCGTGAGTATAGCAGGTTTTGTAATATTGTCAATCTTTTGGTGAGAACTGGTTAATGCAACAAAAAAACACAAATTTAGCGCTGGCGTAGGCGCTTCATCAACGGCCGTCCGCTGAATGACTACCCGACTGCGGACTCCTATGGCACAATTAGGCGCGTATGGAAAAATGGGTTACACGCCAAAAGATTTATGAAGGCCGCATTTTTGATGTGCAGGGCGGTGAGGCGATGCTGGACGACGGCCGTCTCGTGCACCGTGAAGTGGTCACCCATGACGGCGGTGTCGGCGTCGTCCCCGTATTAGGGGAACAGGTGCTGCTCATCCGCCAATACCGCATCGCTGTCGATGAATTTATCCTGGAGATCCCGGCCGGTCGTCGGGAAGGGCAGGAACCGCCGCAGCGCCGCGCCGAGCTGGAATTGAAAGAAGAGACCGGTTATCAAGCCGCGGAATTCCAGCTTCTTACAACTTACTACTCCTCCGCCGGCTTTACGAACGAGCGCATGTTCATTTTCCTGGCCACAGGTTTGCAGGAGGGTGACCAGGCGTTGGAAGCGGATGAAGAGATCGAGATCCTGCCCATTGCCCTGGCCGAAATCCCACGCATGCTCGCCGAGGGCGAAATTGTCGATGCCAAGACGATCATTGGCCTGCGCGAGCTGTTGGCCCGGCCGGATTTCTTGACGGGAGCGGGGTAGGGGGAGTATGTCGGCCGTTTTTGAGCGTTCTTTTCGCGTGCGCCTCTACGAATGCGACGCCTATGGCCACGTGAATCATGCCAATTATCTGCGCTATATGCAGGAAGCCGCCCTCGATGCCTCGGCCGCCGTGGGTTATAACAAAGCCTGGTATGACGCCGCCGGCCGCTACTGGCTGATCTTGCAAACCGGCATCACCTATTTACGGCCGTTACAGTTTGAAGATACCGTCATTATCAAAACCTGGGTTTCCGACTTTCGCCGCGCCACCTCGCGCCGCCGCTATGAACTACGCATCGCCGCTTCCGGCGAGTTAGCGGCCGAAGGCTTTTCCGATTGGGTGTATCTAGATACCGTCATCCTGCGCCCTGTGCGCATACCGCCGGAAATGGTCGAAGCCTTCACCCGACCCGGCGGGCTGCCGCCGGATGCCGAAAGAGATCCTTTCCCCGAACAACCTCCAGTTCCGGAAGGCGCCTACCGCATGCAGCGGCGTACCCGCTGGTCGGAAATCGATCCCGCCGGTCATGTCAATAACGCCGCTTATTTCACTTTTTTTGAGGATTGTGCGATGGAGTTGATGGTCGACCGCGGCTGGCCGGCCGCGCGCATGCACGCCGATGGCTTCGGCGTTGTCGCCCGCGAATTCCGCATTCAATACCAGTCCCCGGCGCTCTTGGATGATGTGTTAGAGGTGTCAACCTGGATTTCCGAGGTAAAACGCGCCTCGGTCTTGCGCCATTACGTGATTAAGCGCGTGGGGGATGACGAGCCCATCGTCCGCGCCCAGGCGCTGTGGGTTTGGATCGATCTCGCCTCCGGACGCCCGCTGCGCATCCCGGAGCAGTATTTGCAGGCTTTTGCGGATAACGTTTTTACAGTAAGCAGTGAATAGTATTTAGTATTTAGTCTGCAGTTTTGGCTGATGGCTGACGGCTGTCAGCTGTCAGCTAAAAAACGCCTTGCGTGCGCTGTCTAGCTGCTCTAAATAATCCTGGCCATTTTCCATTTCAGCTACGCTCTCGCGAGCGACCTCGTAGGCGAAGCGACGGCCGTTACTTTGCGGTTCAGCCATCCACGAAATTAGGGCGGTGAAAGCCAGCGACAGCAAATACTCCGCTTCCTCTCCCGCGCGTTCGGCATACATCGCCGCCCGCTGGTAATTCGCTCCTGCGCCGGCCGTGGCATTCGCGGCCAGCAGGTGCCCGGCCAGCATCCAATAAGCGCGGGAGAGCGCTAAATCATCCTTATCCAGTTTTAGGGTCAGCCGCAGATTTAGCCTGGCCCCGTCCATGCCGTCCGCGATTTGCAGGGGAGTGATCTCAATCCGTGATTCAGGCCATCCCGGCCAGGTAAAAGACGCCAGATTGTAAGCAAGCTGCTTGGCCGCGCTGAGCAGTGCAATCGCCTTCTCCCTGTTTCTTGCCCCGCTTTCCTCAGCCTGCTGGAAACAAAATCGGATACCCGCCTGGCATACGGCCACGACCTTGGCGATATCTCTCTGCTGCCAGTAAAGCTCCTTGGCTAGATCATTATAAGCCGCGGCCGCGGTCAGCGGATCCGCCTGTTTTTCTAACAACTTAACCGCCGCAGCGACGTCCGCTTGTTCCAGTAATTGCAGTGCTTGTTCAACCATTTGGCTCCCTGTTCCCATATTCATCGGGTGATACTTTCCACATTTCAACAAAAAACGAATTAGCAAGAACGGCCGTGGTTAGTCAGACGGTTGGATTAAGGGGGTGTGTAGCCGGTTTGTAGCGAGTCAGGTAAGGAGGAGTTGGGCCTATTCTTTGAATAGGGCGTGATGGAAGGATCGGGTGGGTAGTTAGCCAGTGATAAAAGAAAAGGGGTAGCCACGGCCGTCCGGCTCCGGGCATCGTTCTGACCCGGTCCGGTGATCTCTGCTTAGAAAAGACCCTCTTGCAATTCATGCCCCAACTTTAGTATAGAACATACGTTCTTGTCAAGAGCAAAAAGGAACGAGTTTCTAGTAAGTGGTAAGGAGTATTTAGTATTTAGTATATCAGTTCATCAGTGTTTCAGTGCTTCAGTTTTTCAGTATCCTGGTCGACCAACTGACGAACTGACCAACTGATGAACTATCTCCCCAGCGCCCCCAAAAAAATACCCAGCCCGCCGATGATCAGGAAGGCCGGCCAGATCAGGTTCCAGTTGAGATTGAATAGAAAGGCTGCGGCAACCAGGCAGAGGATCGTCCCTCCACCCAAGGCGCTCCAGACCTTGCCGGTAAATTCCCCTTCGCTGCGCAGCAGGTCCGCCGCCTTGCTGAATTGGCTGAAGGCCGGAATCAAGATAAACAGCGCCCACCAGTTATGAAGGGCAAAGCCGGTGATATTGTTGAGTAGGAAAATGACGCCTAAAGCGATCAGAAGCAGGCCCGGCATCCAGGGTGTTTTTCCGCGGCCGGAGCTTCTGGGTGGTTCATCAACCTCTTGCCCGGCAGTCTCTTCGTTCTGGTTCACGGCCGTTTTTCTAGAATAAGCCTCTTCCGCCGCCGCCAGTTTTTCTTTCTCTTCCGCTTTCAAAGCCTCAATCTCTTCAGGCTCAGAAACGGCCGTTTCCTTCAAGTCCATCGATTCGCTCATGTTATTTCCTAGGAAGTTTATCAGTTAGTCAGTTGGTCAGTCCGTCAGTTGATCTGCCAGAATCCTGACCAACTGAAACACTGAAGTACTGAAAAACTTAAATACCCAATACGCCTCACCATAATATACGCGAACACGGGCGATCGAGTTGCAAAAACCGGCTAACCGCCGGCGGCAATATGGCGGTGCTCAACCATCATGCAGCGATTCTGCACCACGTTCAGGCCCGCCGCGCGTGCTTTGGCCGCCGCTTGCGGGTTAGATATACCTGACTGCATCCAGACCCCCTTAGCGCCAATAGCGATTGCCTGATCCACAAACGGTGGCACATTCTCGCTGCGCTGAAAGATCAGCACCAGATCCACCGCCTCGGGAATATCCTCCAGGGTGGGGTAGGCGGGTTCGCCTAAACCTTCGTCTAAATAGGGATTGACCGCAATGATGCGATACCCCTGACTTTGTAAATAAGCCGGTACATAATAACCCGCTTTAGACGGTGACCGCGAAAAACCTACCACGGCGATCGTCTTGCTTTCTTCCAAAATTTTCTTAATCAATTGATCATCCATAAAAGCCTCAAAAAGGGATGTTGTAACACAACGCTCACGTTGTGCGCGCTGCAGCCTGATGATTTTCTACTTAAAACCAATGCACAAAATCAACTTTCAGCATGCTTCTTCTGACACTCCATTATAGTTCACTCAGGGTCGCAATCCTACGAGCTGCCCAACTCCAGGACAAGAGATCTGGCCGGAGTGTCCATTTTCCATGGCTATTATTTGTGGATATAATGAACCTGGGTGCGGATAATGTAAATGACCTGCATTCCCAAAATTACACTATTCGGGCCGGCCACCGGCGGCTCGATTATCCGATTGCTAAGATATTTCGACTAATGTAGTCCAGAATAGGAGAAAGGAAATGCAAAATTTTGGCGCAGATATAAGCAGTTATGGCGTGGAACACCATGGTATCGTTAATCCTGGTACCGTCTATTGGAACTTGCATACCCCGCAGTTATACGAACAAATCACGCAGCGCCGTGAGGGTTTACTGGCCCACCTGGGTCCCATTGTCGTGCATACCGGCGACCATACCGGCCGTTCGCCCAATGATCGCTTCATCGTCAAAGAGCCGACAACGGAAAATGATATTTGGTGGGGTACGGTCAATCGTGAAATTTCGCAGACCTTTTTTGACCGCCTTTATCGCAAATTAATGGCCTACATTCAGAATCGCGATATCTTCGTCTTTGATGGCTATGCCGGGGCTGATGAACGCTACCGCATGCCCATTCGCGTGATCAACGAGTACGCCTGGCACAGTCTCTTCGCCCGAAATATGTTCATCCGCGAACTCGACCCCAGCAAACTGGCTGAACATATGCCGCAGTTTACGGTCATCGATATGCCGCGTTTTCATGCCAACCCCGATACCGACGGCACCAACAGCCAGACCTTCATTCTGGTTGATTTCGGTAAACGACTGGTGATCATTGGCGGCAGCGAATATGGCGGCGAGATCAAGAAAAGCATCTTCTCCGCGCTCAATTATTATCTACCCAAGCGCGGCGTGCTCTCGATGCACTGCAGCGCCAATTACGGCAAAGACGAAGATGATGTGGCCATCTTCTTCGGCCTCAGCGGTACGGGTAAAACGACGCTCAGCAATGATTCAACGCGCACGCTTATCGGCGATGACGAACATGGGTGGAGCGATGACGGCGTTTTCAATTTCGAGGGCGGCTGCTACGCCAAGGTCATTCGTCTCGATCCTGAGGGCGAACCGGAGATCTATGCCACGACGCGCCGCTTCGGCACAATTCTGGAAAATGTTGTCATGGACCGCAATACCCGGCGCACCGATCTCGACGATGGGACCTATACCCAAAATACGCGCTCCAGCTATCCCATTTCGCATATTCCAAATGCTACGCGCACCGGCAAGGGCGGCCACCCGAAGAATGTGATGTTCCTCACCGCCGATGCCTTCGGCGTCCTGCCTCCCATCAGCAAGCTGACCAGGGAGCAGGCGATGTACCATTTCCTAAGCGGCTACACGGCCAAGGTAGCGGGCACGGAGTTAGGCGTCACCGAGCCCATTCCCAATTTCAGCGCCTGTTTCGGCGCCCCTTTCATGCCTCTGCATCCCGGTACCTATGCTAAGCTGCTGGGCGATAAGGTCGAAAAGCATAATTCCAATGTCTGGTTGGTTAACACCGGTTGGACCGGCGGCCCTTACGGCGTCGGCAGCCGCATGAAGCTGGCTTACACCCGGGCGATGGTCAGCGCGGCCTTGAACGGTGAGCTGGATGACGTGGAAATGGAAACAGAGCCTTTCTTCGGCTTGAGCATCCCCAAATTTGTCGCCGGTGTGCCCGACGAAGTATTGAACCCGCGCAATACCTGGCAAGATAAAGATGCTTATGATTCCCAGGCTAAGCGGTTGGCCGACATGTTCGTTGCCAACTTCAGGCAGTTTGAAGACGGCGTCTCCCAGGCGGTCATTGATGCCGGCCCGCCACAAACGGAAGATTAGTCCACCAATACAATCCCTTTGAATAATTAGCCCCGGTCGATTGCTGGGGCTTTTTTAATTTTAGGTATGCATGTAGATAAGGTTGATGATTTGGTAGTTTATTTTTCCCCATCACGCCAGGTAGGTAAACACTGAATTCTCCTGCCGGATCCAACTTTGTGTTGGTGAAAGTGCAGGTAACCGTTTCACCCGCACCAAGTTGAATATTTAAGGGATCGCTTCCGTCGTCACATGTCGTTGATTCTTGGAACCAGCCGGAGGGTGTTGTTTCAGTCACGTTATACATACCTGGCTTCAGATATCCGCTGTCCCAAGGATCTCCAGTATCAGTAAGGGAGAAATCCTCATCTAGGATATCCGGACCACCGGTTAACTTAAATTCGAAGGATTGCAATTCTTCCCCTGGATTGGTGACTTTGTCTACTACTATGTACCCTTTCGAGGGATCGTTAAATCGCAAAATAAGGAATCCGCTATCGTGGAGTGCCACATAAATGAAATTGTCATGTATTGCAATATCTTGTACATAATCGGGCGGTTGGTAATAACCAACTTCAGTTGGTTCGGATGGATTGCTAATGTCGATTAAGGATATTCTTCTCGCTGAAGTATCGGCTATGACACCGTAGTTCCCATCAATAGCAATAAATTTTTGGGATGAAATGGGACTCTCATACATTCCCATCGCGATAGGATTCGTGGGGTCAGACATAGCTAGTACGCGGAGCCCATTCCCGTTCGCGGTATAAGCAAACTCCTCGCTTGCATCAACCGCATAAGCGCTCTCTAGCAACTCTGATTCTTCTCCTCTGTAAAACCCAACTTCTTTTGGTTGAATCGGATTGGATAAGTCGATGATGCGCAGCCCTCCGTCCTCGTCAGCAATATAAGCGTGGTTCCCTGTCACGGCCACGTCGCGGGCGTTGTCAGAACTGTTGATTTGGGCAATCTCCATTGGTTTGGTGGGGTCAATTACATCAAAGGTAACAAACCCGTAATTGCCTGCAGCACCATAGACATAGTTACCGGAAGCAGCTAATGAATATGGCCAACCCCACCATGGCTCGATTAATCCGCTGCCTACCGGGTTTGCCGGATCTGCAACATTGATGACCTGCAAGAAAGCGCCTGCATTATCGTAGGGATCGCTACTGCCGGACACATAAGCGTAGCTAGCAGCAACAGCCACTTCGCGAGCTCCTTCCCATGTTTGGAACGATCCAATCTCAACGGGGGTAGATGGGTTGGAAATGTCGACAATTCGTAGCCCGCCTTCCGTCGCTGTAATAAAAACCATATTCCCAACCTTTTCTATATGCTGCGCAATCGCATATCCCGCTGGATCGTAAACGCCGGTTTTGACCGGTGTACCAGGATCAGAAACATCGATGATCTGCAATCCAGCAGCACCGTCAGCCACATACGCGTAATCCCCCGCTACATCTAAGGCGATAGCCGCTCCCGGCGTATCATAACTGCCTGTTACAACTGGCGTGGCCGGATCTGCGATGTCAATAACGCTCAACCCACTTTTGTCACCATCGGCGATATAGGCGTAACCACCAACGACGTTTACATCCCTGGCATTTCCTGACGTTTCGGCCATGCTAGTTTCCTTCGGGACTGCCGGATCGGTAATGTCTATGATGCGAAGCCCAGAGGACCAATCAGCAATGTAGACATAGTTCCCGGCCACTGTCACGCCAAATGGATTATCAGTTAAGTAAAGACTTACCCGGTTAGGATCGTCCCGATAAGTGATGTCGAGGATGATCAAACCGTTTAGGCCACCGGGATCATAATGAGCAAGGTATGCAAAATCACCGGCCACAGCCACATCAACGGCATTTTCTCCATAATATCCTATCTCGGTCGGCGTGGATGGGTTTGAAACATCAATGATGTGTAGTCCATTATCCAGGGCAGCTACATAAACGTAGTTTCCGGCCACGGCTAATTTATTGGCTCCCCTGGTTATGTAGAATCCTATCTCAACTGGTTCTGAAGGATTAGACACATTTAGAATACGCAGCCCACGATTTCCGCAGGCGACATATATATAGTCTCCCAAAACCTCAATGTCGCTTACCTCAAAAGGAAGCATCGTCCTACTGGCTACAATTGGTTCTGCCGGGTTGCTGACATCAAGGATGGTCAGCGCAAAACCCTCACTAACGTAGGCGTAATTTCCCTGGACATCAACAGCCTTCGTTGCACCACCGATGTGCCCAACGAATTCGATATTCTGCGCATCAATAGCAATGGCAGTTGATGCGGAACTTACAATCCCAGGATTTGCAAATACGCGAGTTAAAATAAGCAGTGTTACAAACGAAAAAAAGAAGGAAACAAACGGCCTAACGCGTTGAATGATAAACACAGCAAACCCCCTTTGGTTCCCATACTTTGATTACGGTAAAAGTATATCATGACAAAGCATGCGGATCTGTGGCATCCATCTGCGAGGTTCTTCGAATCAATTGGGCAATAACCTAAGTTATGGTGTAGTTACTCCCGTTTTGGTTCCTAAATACTGTATTTACGAGCTGAATAATTCCAATCCATATAAACGCCCATATTTCTGGCGTAAATAGCGCATATAAGGCTCGATGCTCAGCGGGCCGCCGGTCACGCGCTGCACCAGTTCGTCCGGCGTGAATTTTCGGCCGTATTGGTAGATATTATCATGCATCCAGGCCAGAAGCGGCGCGAAATCTGCTTGAGCCACCTGTTCCGGAATCTGCGGATTATCCTTCAACGCCGCATCAAAGAATGCCCCGGCCATGATATTGCCCAGCGTATAACCCTGGAAAGCGCCGCCCACAAGCCCCCAGAACCAGTGAATGTCTTGCAGCACGCCGTCAACATCACTGGGCGCATGCAGGCCGAGATCATGCTCGTAACGGGCATGCCAGGCCTCGGGCAGGTCCTTGACCTTCAACCGGCCCTCCAGCAAAGCCAGCTCCAGGTCGAAGCGGATCATCACGTGCAGATTATAGGTGACCTCATCCGCCTCGGTGCGGATCAGGGAGGGTTCAACTTTATTGATGGCGCGATAAAATGCCTCCAGAGGTACAGCTCTGAGCTGCGCCGGAAACTGCGCCTGTAAGTCGGGATAGTAGTGCGACCACAGCTCATAGGAACGGCCGATCAGGTTTTCCCATAAGCGCGATTGGCTCTCATGCACACCGGAAGAGGTGCCGCCGGCGAGGGGGGTCCCCTCCAACTCGTGAGCGACACCCTGTTCATAAAGCCCGTGTCCCGTCTCGTGCAGCGTGCTGAACAGCGCGTCGTTTAAATTGTTGCTGTCCACGCGCGTAGTGATACGCACATCATCCGGCGAGAAGGCGATCATGAAGGGATGGCCGGCCAGGTCCTGGCGCCCGCGCTTCATATCGTAACCATAATCCTTGGCAATGCGCAGGCCAAAATCTAGCTGCTCTTGTGGTAGATAACTTTCGTATAGGAAGGCATCTTCCGGCGGCGCCTGGGCCGAAATAGCCTGAACCAGGGGCACCAGTTCCTGCCGTAATTCCTGGAACAGGTCGCTAATCGCCGCGGCGGTCATCCCTTCATCACTCATATCAATCAAGGGATCGGCCGGATGGTTGTAGCCGGGGAAACAATCGGCCAGCTGCACGCTGTAGGCGATCGTCTTTTCCAGGTAGGGGGCAACGGCCGAAAAATCATTATCCGGCCGCGCGGCTAACCAAACCTGATGTGATTCCGCGCCATGCTGCCAGATTTCCGCCTGCAGGGAAGGGGGGACGTGGATCGCCCGCTCGAAGTCGCGCCGCGTGACCCTAATCAGGCTCGCGTCATTGCTGTCATAGGGCAGGCTTTCCTCGTACGGCCGTAAGTCATCCAGCAGCTTGCCGACCGCCGGATCAATTAATTTTTCATGTGCCAGGCGGGTCAATGTAGCCATCTGCCGCCCGCGCGCTTTCACGCCACCTGGAGGCATATAGGTAGATTGATCCCAGGCCAGAACGGCTCCGGCCCCTTCCAGATCGCTAATTTCTCTCAGGCGCAGCTTCAGCTCCGCCATTTGCTTTTCCACAGTCATCTAATTCACTCCCTGAAGAACGCCGCATGAATGAGACGCTCATTATCTTCTTGGGTCTAATCCTACCCCTTTTGCTCACTCCCCGTCAATCATCAAACACCGCTCTGCCTGGTACTTTCATGTTGGAGCCGCCTCTCAGCCCGCGGGGATGCGCTCACGACCAAGCCACCCACACATCCGAAATCCCCAATCCGAAATCCGCAATTCTGTAACGATCTGCTCACGATCCGCCTTTATCATGCCTCTTTATAAGTTTGCTCCTTCTGCATAAGTTTGCTCCTTCTGCGAGCGAACTATTAGCTCAATCCTGTTTACCCCGCTAGGAGGTTCGTCTCATGCGCAAAATCGCCCATTATCTCGCTGTCCTGTTGATTATTCTGCTTGGCCTGATCGGCGTGGCCGCGCTTGTATCCACGGCCGTCGCCGGTTCGCGTCTCAATCAGACCTATGAAATTACACCTGAAAATATCGAAATCCCCACGGACCCCGCGGCAGTCGCCCGCGGCGCTTACCTGGCCGGCGCTATTTGCAGCGACTGTCACGGCGGCGACCTCAGCGGCGGGAAGATGGTCGATGAGCCGGGCATGGCCACGGTCTACGCGCCGAACATCACGCCCTCGGAAACCGGCGTGGGCGATTTTAGTGACGCCGATTACGTGCGCGCCATTCGCCACGGAGTCGATCCCCAGGGTAGGGGACTGATGATCATGCCCGCCGAAGTTTTCATCAACTGGAGTGCGCAGGACCTGGGCGCGATCATCGCCTATCTGAAGTCCCTTCCCCCCAACGATAACAGCACCCCGCCGCGCTCCCTGGGAGCCTTAGGCCGCATTCTCTTCGCCGCCGGTATGATGGGCGATGTCATGCCCGCTGAATATATCGACCACGCTCAGCCATTCCCTGCCATGCCCCCGATTGGCGAAACGGCCGAATACGGAGCATACATGACCCAACTCTATTTCTGCACCGGCTGTCATGGTCAGGATATGCGCGGTGGAGTCCAGCCGCACAGTGACCCTGATATGGGTCCCGTCCCCTCCGCAGTAGATGCCGCCAACTGGTCGCAGGATGAATTTATCACCGCCCTGACTACCGGCGTCAAACCGGACGGCAGCCTGTTCGATAACGAACGCATGCCCTGGCAGTCGATTGCCAGGCTCAATCATGAAGATTTAACGGCTGTTTACCTGTATTTGCAGCAATTGGCCGGGAAATAAGCATATTTTATGCAGTTCTGTAACGTTTGTGTCACGATAGGGCCCTAAAATACCCTTTGAATGGTTGCGAGCCGGATTAATTCCTTAGCCCGGCAAAACTCTACACAGCCGAATAAAAAGGAGTTTGATGATGTTACTTGTGAAAAAAATGACTTTACTCGTTGCGCTGGTTATTATGTTGACCGCCGTGGCCTGCCAGGGTCAGAACGGGACTACAGCAGAGACAGGCAGCGACAGCGCCGCGGTTGTGACAACGGCCGTTGTCGAAGAATCCGCGGATACCATGACCGCAACTACGGCCGATTCGTCCGCTTTGCCGGAAGTGACTTTCGTGGGTAAGGATTACGCTTACCAGGGTCCGGAGAGTATTTCCGGCGGTTGGACGCGTGTTGTCTTCGATAACCAGGATGAGGTGCCCCACGAACTGGCCATGGTCCAGCTCCTAGAAGGAAAGACGATGGACGATGTCATGGGCATCTTGCAGAGTGAAGACGCGCCGCCCTCCTGGGCTAATATCGTCGGTGATGCTATTGCCGAAGGTGGGCAGTCCTCCTACTTCATTAGCAAGCTTGATCCCGGCAGCTACGTGCTGCTTTCCACCAACGGTGGCGATGATGGCAGCGCACCTGACTTCGCCCAGGGCATGCTGCGCGAGCTAACGGTAACCGAGGCCACGGCTGAAGTACC